>OIYH01002171.1_pt1 | contig 10416 bp, 8 predicted proteins | sample 1587911 | NCBI WGS metagenome assembly OIYH01 (sample SAMN03283252) | human gut metagenome | biome: human-associated habitat; material: feces | host: Homo sapiens | place: USA | collected 2013
AATGGCTCCTCAGCTGTTAGGTGCAATCGCAGTTGCTGCTTACTCCTACATGTCTTTGGTTCCGCTGATTCAGCCTCCTATCATGAAACTGTTCACCACTGAAGCAGATCGTAAGATCGTTATGCAACAGCTGCGTCCGGTTTCTCACTTTGAAAAGGTTGCTTTCCCGATCATGTGCACCATCGTTATTTCTCTGCTGTTACCTTCCGTAACTGCTCTGATTGGTATGCTGATGCTGGGTAACCTGTTCAAAGAAGCTGGCTGCCTGGATCGTCTGTCCGACACCGCACAAAATGCTCTGATGAACACCGTAACCATCATGCTGGCTACCGGTACTGGTCTGACCATGAGCGCTGAGTCTTTCCTGAACGCTAAGACTCTGCTGATCATCGTTCTGGGTCTGGTTGCATTCGTAGCTGGTACTGCTGCCGGCGTTATCTTCGGCAAGCTCATGTGCATGGTAGACGGTGGCAAGACCAACCCGTTGATTGGTTCCGCTGGCGTTTCCGCAGTTCCTATGGCTGCTCGTGTATCTCAAAAAGTTGGTCAGAAAGCTAACCCGGCTAACTTCCTGCTGATGCACGCTATGGGTCCTAACGTAGCAGGCGTTATCGGTACTGCAGTTGCTGCAGGTACCATGCTGGCTATGATCGGTCCTGTTGGCAAATAATCATTAGCTAACTTCAAGAGCTCACACATTTGTGTGAGCTCTTTTTTGTATCTAAAATGTAAATTTTACTGCCGGTGATACTCTTAGCCTCATATTTATAGTATAATAAAAAGGAACTGTTCAAGAATTGAATAGCATTTCTTTACAAGAGGAGTCTTGAGTATATGCAACGATTTAATCTGACCATACAGTTTTTTAGGGATGTCTGGTACCTTACGAAAAGCTATTGGCAATCCGAAGAGAAGAAAAAAGCTTTCTTTTTATTAGGCTGTATCATAGCGCTGACACTTGGCGTGGTTTATATGCTTGTTCTGCTTAACCAGTGGAACAATAGCTTTTACAGCGCCTTGCAAAATTATGATGCAAAGAAGATTTTTGACGAGCTTATTCATTTTTCATGGTTAGCTGCCATTTATATCTTATTGGCAGTATACTCATATTATCTGCAGCAGACACTTATTTTGAATTGGCGTCGTTGGCTGACAACGCGTTTTATCGACATCTGGCTGCAAAACAAAACCTACTACAATCTGCAGATGTTCGGTAAGGATACGGATAACCCTGACCAACGTATCAGTGAGGACGTGCGTCAGTTTGTTGAAATGACCTTGAGCTTTGGCATAGGGATCCTCAAGGCGTTTTGCACGTTTGCATCCTTTGTTGTCATTTTATACAATCTTTCCGGCAGTCTTAGCTTTACCTTTATGGGCAAAACGTGGACTATAAATGGCTACATGCTGTGGGCATCATTACTTTATTCTGTCATTGGTACCTATATTACCCACATTGTTGGCCGCAAGCTGGTAAAAATCAACTTCATCCAACAGAAATATGAGGCGGATTTCCGTTTCAGTATGATTCGCCTGCGTGAAAGTGCGGAAAGCGTTGCCTTCTACCGTGGTGAAGCGCAGGAAGGCAGTGTATTCAAACAACGCTTTAAAATGCTTTTGGATAACTTCTGGAAGCTTGTTAATAAGCAAAAACAGCTTGTCTTTTTAAATTCCGGTTATTCTCAAATCGCTATCATTTTTCCCTTTGTTGTAGCCATGAACCGTTATCTTACGAAAGAAGTAACACTAGGCGGACTGATGCAGGTTGCCAGTGCCTTTGGCCGTGTGCAGGATTCGCTTTCGTATTTTGTTGATATGTATAGCAGTATTGCTCAATGGCAGGCTGTTGTTATGCGTTTAACTTACTTCGGCCACCATATGCACGAGGTTTCTCAGCAGGCGGAACGCTTTCATGTGGAACGTTTTGCAGCAGCTGATGCTGTTAAGGTAAGTAATATGCAGATTAATCTCCCTGATGGGCAACCGCTTTTGCAGAACATCAGCTTTACTCTGCAACCTGGGCATAATGTTTTGATTAAGGGTGTCAGTGGCAGCGGTAAAAGTACCTTGTTGCGTGCCATTTCCGGCATCTGGCCTTTTGTCGACGGCAAAATATTTTTACCTGAGCGCGACAAGCTGATGTTTATTCCGCAGAAGCCTTATTTACCATTAGGCACACTGCGTGCTGCGCTCAATTACCCGGGAAATAAACCGATAGATGATACTGAATTGATTTATCTGATGGATTTGTGCCAGATTGGTTATCTTAAGGATAAACTTGATTTGGAGGCTGACTGGAGCCATGTGCTTTCTGTCGGTGAGCAGCAGCGTTTGGCCTTTGTACGTGCCCATATCCAGCAGCCACAGTGGCTTTTCCTGGATGAAGCAACCTCTGCTTTGGATGAAGACACTGAGGCGACTATGTACAGCCTGCTGCAGGAGCGTTTACAGCAGACTACTGTTGTAAGTGTTGGTCATCGCAGTACGCTGAATAAATATCACGAGCTTGTTTTACGCTTAAATAAATCAACTCGTCAAGTTACTCTTGAAAAATTGTAAGGAGGTTTTCTTATGCTGCCATTGCAAATTGCAGAAAATATTTATGACGTTGGTGTTCAGGATTGGGCTGTGCGTGATTTTCACGGATACAAAACAGAGAGAGGTGCAACCTATAACTCTTACCTGATTATGGATGAAAAGATTACCTTGATTGATACTGTTAAAGCGCCCTTTACCGAAGAGCTGATTGCTAATATCAGCAAGGTAACACCGTTGGATTCCATTGACTATATTGTCATCAACCATGTTGAGCCTGACCATTCCGGCGCTATGCCAGCATTGGCCAAAGCTTGTCCTAAAGCAAAATTCTATATTTCTATGCAGGGCAAAAACGAAGCCATCCAGCATTATGGAGATATCTTTGCTTTTGAAGTAGTTAAGGACGGAGCAACCTTGAATATTGGCAAGCGCACCTTAACCTTCGCTTCCATGGCAATGCTGCATTGGCCTGACAGTATGGCTACCTATAGTGAGTATGATAAAATACTTTTCTCTAATGATGCCTTTGGTCAGCATTATGCTACCAGTAAGCGCTTTGACTGTGAAGTAAATCAAGATGAGCTGTTCTACGAAGCTAAAAAGTATTTTGCCAACATTCTCTGGCCTTATGCCAAGCTGATTGGCAATGCGCTGAAAAAGCTTGGCGGTCTTGATATTAAAATGATTGCGCCTTCCCATGGTGTAATCTGGACCGAGCGTATTTCCGATATCCTGCGCTGCTACAGCGAATGGGGCAGCGGCGTACAGGACGGAAGCCTTGTTATTGCTTATGACAGCATGTGGGGCGGTACAGAAAAGTTGGCGCGGGCGATTGCGCGTGGTGCAGCTAATGCCGGCATTGTTGTTAAAGTATTCAAAATGGGCGCTACACCTAACAGTACGGTAGCAGCAGAGCTCTTTACTGCCTCCGGTTTTTTGGCAGGCTCTTCAACTCTTAATTGCAGCATGCTGCCGAATATGGGTTCTCTGCTGATTTATCTTAAAGGACTCGGCGCTAAAGGTAAAAAAGCTGCAGCCTTCGGTACCTTTGGCTGGGGCGGTGGTGCGCAGAAGGATATGGAAGAGCTGCTTGCAAAAAGCTGCTTCGATGCGGTAGAACCCGGTTTTAACTGCAAATGGACGCCGCAGAAGGCTGAGCTTGAAGCTGCAGAAAAGTATGGTTATGAATTTGCGCTAAAAATAAAAGCTGAATAAGCTGTGAATTTTGTGTAAAACAAATATATTTACTAATAAAAAAAGTACACAAATAACGATAATAGTGTATAATAGTATTATAACAATGAAAGCGAGGTCTTATGATGAATAAGAAAGCTGAAGTTTACAAGAAATTCCTTGAAGAAAACAAAATTAACTGGGGCGATGTATTCGAAGTTCCGAAGGCAGACGAGGTTCCTGAAGAAAGCTTCATGCATCCCGTTGTTTTCCGTTCTGCTATCGGCATCCAAGGTCAAAACCTGCCGACTATGCTGGTAATTGACGACAGCATCTATGTAATGCTGCAGGTTCGCGTAGGCGCTGGTCTGGTTAAAGAAGCTAACAAGGCTGCAGTTCTGGCACATCTGAACGCTCTGAACGAAAACTACAAGGTATTCAAATATTATGCTGATGAAGCTGGCAATATCATCATTGAAAGCTGCATTCCTTCTACCGACGAGCAATTCGTACCGCAAATGATTCATGCAGTAATCGACGTTATTGTTGACCACCTTAACACTGAATATCCTAAGCTGATGAAAGCTGTTTGGGCTGAATAAGCTAAATAAAATAATATGGTACTTTCTTAAATAAGGGGAGTAGCCGGCACAAGCCTTAGGGCTGGTGTTTACACTGCCGTCAGTACGATTCAATAGAATCCGGCTTTGTAATTAAGTGGCGAGACTTTGTTGTAAAATATTTTTATTTTACAGCATTGTCTCGCCCTTTTTTAATATATAATATAAGGTGAAGAGTGTACTTGCATGATTTACCACAATTTTCGACAAGTAGCAGACGTAAGGTCAAAGGAGGAAGAAAATGAGTAAATATGGCTTAAGCAAGGAGCAGATTGAAGAGTCACGGCGCAAGTACGGTGATAACACATTGACGCAGCCGCCGCGGGAAACCTTTTGGAGCAAGCTGCTGGGGAATTTTCAGGATCCCATTATTCGCATCCTGATAGTAGCGCTCCTGGTAAATGCCTTTTTTGTCTATCTTGGTCATGGAGATTGGATTGAAACAATAGGCATTTTCCTGGCAATAATTTTGGCAACCTTTGTTTCCACATGGTCCGAATACAGCAATGAGAATGCTTTTCAGAAGCTGCAGGAGGAAGCTAGCCGTATCCGCTGCAAGGTATGGCGTGACGGCGAACCGGAGGAAATTGCTATTGATGATGTTGTAGTCGGTGAGGCAATTATTCTGGAGGCAGGCGATAAAATACCGGCGGACGGCATTTTGCTGGATGGAACGCTGAAGCTGGATCAGGCAGCGTTGAACGGTGAAAGCGAGGAAGCTAAAAAAACTGTTGCACCTGCTGAGTTCCAATGGGATGACGGTAAAATTGATTTTCTGGATGAACATAAGCTGTTTCGTGGCAGCGTTGTGGTAGAAGGCACCGCTGTGATGCAGGCTGTGAAGATAGGTGATAATTCCGTTTACGGCCAGCTTACGCAGGAGCTGAAGGATGATGAACGTGACAGTCCGCTGAAGCTGAAGCTTAAAGGATTGGCAGAGCAGATAAGTAAATTCGGTTATGCCGGCGGTGTGCTGATAGCAGTTGCGGTAATACTGCATAAAATATATCTGGCAGGTAGCTTTGCAGCATATTTTGCTGATATGACAACAGTAATTGCCGATTTGGTGCAGGCTGTAATCTTGGCGATTATTATTATTGTTATGGCAGTACCGGAAGGCCTGCCGCTGATGATTGCGATAGTTTCTTCGCTTAATATGCGCAAAATGCTGCATGACCATGTATTGGTGCGTAAGCTGGTCGGCATTGAAACTGCAGGCAGCTTGAATCTGCTGTTTACCGATAAGACAGGTACTATTACTAAAGGACAGCTGGAGGTAGTGCGCTTCTTAACCGGCGATTTACAGGAAATTACTGAATTTACCTCATTGCCTGCACGTCTTAAGAAGCTGACCTGCCAGCAGGTTCTGATCAATACATCATCTACCGTGACTGACGGCAAGATTGTCGGCGGTAATATGACGGAAGCAGCGTTAAACAATTATGTCGGTACCTATCGTTTGCCGCAGCTGCCGCAGCGCCAGCGCTTTATTCCGTTTAACAGCGCCAATAAATATTCCTGGGCGCAGGTTGCTCCCTCTGATGGCGGCGCAGCATATTGCCTCATTAAAGGCGCACCGGAAAAGCTGCTGCAGGCTACCGATTGGTATTGGTCAAAAGATGGCAGCCGTTTGCCGTTGACTGATGAGATGAAAGCAGCTCTGGATAACAGAATGCTGGAGCTTGCAGGACAGGCTATAAGAATGCTGGCCTTGTGCACCTATGAGGGAGTACCTGCTGATAACCTGCCGGATAAAGGACTGACGCTTGCCGGTGTTGTTGCCATCCGTGATGATGTGCGTCCGGAAGCAGTGGAGGCTATTAAGGCTGTACAGCAGGCCGGTGTGCAGGTAGTAATGATTACCGGTGACCGTAAAGAAACTGCAGTTGCAATTGCCAAGGATGCAGGCCTGCTGCAAAGCGCGGAGGATGTAGTCTGGACCTCCGACGAGCTGGCACAGATGAGCGATGATGAAATCAAGGCTAAGCTGACGCATCTGCGTGTAGTGGCACGTGCTTTACCGATGGATAAATCGCGCCTGGTGCGCCTGGCGCAGGAGCTGAATCTTGTAACCGGTATGACCGGTGACGGCGTAAACGATTCACCGGCACTGAAAAAGGCTGACGTAGGCTTTGCCATGGGCAGCGGTACAGAGGTTGCCAAGGAAGCAGGCGATATTGTTATCATGGACGATAATTTCCTGAGTATCAAGCAGGCAATTTTGTACGGAAGAACAATTTACAATTCTATCTGCAAATTTATTGTTTTCCAGCTGACGATTAATTTCTCAGCTGTTGCCATTAACTTTATTGCTCCCTTCATCAATATTGATGAACCGCTGACGATTACGCAGATTCTATGGATTAACCTGGTAATGGATACCCTTGCTGCGCTTGCTTTCGGCGGCGAGCCTGCATTGGCACAGTATCTGCGCGAGGCGCCTAAGCGCCGCAGTGCGCCGCTTGTCAGCAAAAAGATGCTTACGAGCGTTATTGTAAGTGGTCTTTATATGACGATTGTGGGTATTGCCTTCTATAAGAGCGCATGGGTTGACCATCTGTTCCGTGATGCAGATAATCATATTTATACCTACACGGGCTTCTTCTGCGCCTACATTTTCATGGCAGTTGCCAATGGCTTTAATGTGCGTACTGACGGTTTGAACCTGTTAAAGAATGTCAGCCTGAACAAGGGATTTTTGCAGGTAATGGCACTCATCGTTGCAATTCAGGTGCTGCTGACCTTTATTGGTGGGCGCGTACTGCGTACAACACCGCTGAATGCGCATGAATGGGGCGTTGTCGTCCTGTTTGGCGCTTCCATTATCGTTGTTGATTTACTGCGTAAGCTTATCAGCAGCAGGTAAAGTTATACACAGTTGTTGATAAGTCTGTTGATAATCTGTGGGTAAAACACATAAGCTGTGGATAAGTATTCGTGGATAGAAGCACACTAATTGCTGTTACATTGTTTACAATATTGCTGCTGAAAAATTAATTTTAAAAAGAATGTTGACAATTAAAAGCAGAGTGCGTATAATAGCATTCAACGAATCAAATATCGTTCCTAAAAAAACGGTGAAGGGAAGAAGATATGACCGGATGGGCCAAGAGAGTCGCTGGCTGGTGGAAAGCGATGCCAATGGTTATATGCATACTGATCCCGGAGTTGCCTTTCTGATATGTAGGAAAGGACGTGTGGTCACGTTACAGGCAAAGGCCTTGTTGGAGGCTGAGAGGGCAGTGCTGTTGAGGTACTGTTGAAATAGGGTGGTACAGCGTGGAATTGTTCCCCGCCCCTAATTGTGTTATTAATAAATAACACAGGTTAGGGACGGGGATTTTTGTTTATAATTGTTAAGAAAAGCTAGGGGGAAATTAATCATGCAGCAGGAGAAAAAATATATTCCGTTTGAACAAATAAAAATTACCGACCGTCAATGGCCTGATAAAACGATTACCAAAGCACCTGTATGGTGCAGTGTTGATTTGCGCGACGGCAACCAAGCTTTGGTAACACCGATGGGCATTCCGGAAAAAATTCGCTTTTTCCACACCTTGGTAGATTGCGGCTTTAAGGAAATCGAGGTTGGCTTTCCTTCCGCCTCGGAAACAGAGTACGAAATTCTGCGTACCCTGATTGAAGGCGGCCATATTCCCGATGAAGTAACCGTGCAGGTTCTGGTGCAGGCGCGTGAAGAGCTTATCCGCAAAACCTTTGAGGCAGTACGCGGTGCGAAGAATGTTATCATTCATTTTTACAACTCCACATCAACACTGCAGCGTAAAATTGTTTTTGGCAAGGATATGGACGGTATTACCGATATTGCTGTACAGGGCGCGCGCCTTATCCGCCAGCTGACGGAAGAAGAGGTTGCCCGCAGCGGTATGAATATCCGCTATGAATATTCTCCGGAAAGCTTCTCCGGTACGGAAATTGATTTTTCTGTGGCAATTTGCGAGGCGGTAATGCAGGAAATGGGCTCTACCAAAGAAAACCCGATTATCCTCAATCTGCCTTCTACTGTTGAAATGTGTACACCGAACACCTATGCCGACCAGATTGAATACTTCTGCCGTCATATTAAAAACCGTGAAGCAGCAATCGTCAGCGTGCATCCGCACAATGACCGCGGTACCGGTGTTGCCTGCGCCGAGCTGGCACTTTTGGCCGGTGCGGACCGTATCGAAGGCACTTTGTTCGGTAACGGCGAGCGTACCGGTAATCTTGATATCGTAACGGTAGCACTCAACATGTTTACGCAAAATGTTGATCCCGAGCTGGATTTCTCTCATATCCTGGATATCAAAAAGGTTTATGAGGAATGCACAAAAATGCATGTGCCAGAGCGTCAGCCGTACGCCGGTGAGCTGGCCTTCACCGCCTTCAGCGGCTCGCATCAGGATGCTATCCGCAAGGGCTATGAATACATGAAAAACAGCGGTACAGAATATTGGGAGGTACCGTACCTGCCGATTAATCCTGCGGATATTCATCGTGAATACGAGCCTGTTATCCGTATTAACAGCCAGTCCGGCAAGGGCGGTGCTGCCTTCGTGCTGCAGCATACAGTTGGCTACAATCTGCCTAAGGAAATGCATCCGGAATTTGGCAATATCGTGAAGGCTGCGGCTGACGAATACGGCGACGAGCTTTCCAGCGAGCAGATTGTGCAGCTCTTCCGCAAGGAATATATCGACTTTGCCGGCAAGTACCAGCTTCTGCGTCATCGCTTTACCGAGCTTAACGAAGCTGACGGCAGCATCCACAGCCGTTTTGAAGGCGAAATTGCGGTTGCAGGCGAAAAGAAGAGTGTAGTTGGTGTAGGTAACGGTCCTATCGATGCCTTCTTCCAGGCGCTTACCAGTGTCGGAATTAATGGATACGAATTTGTCAACTATCATGAGCATGCAATTTCCAAGGGTTCTGATGCGAAGGGTATTTGCTACATCGAGCTGAAACAGAAAAATAATGGCCATATCTTCGGTGTAGGCATTCACTCTAACGTCAACGTGGCAGCGCTGCGCGGTATCATCTGCGCTATCAACCGCGCGGAGAAGTGATTAATAGTTGTCAGTGAATAGTGTTTAGTGGTTAGGAAACAGTTGGCAGTACGGGGCAAAGAGAAAATATATTAGAAAAATGCTCCTGTATATATTATTTTGCTAAAGGTCGGTGCCAGAAAAACAGATAAGCCGGCTTAGAAAACCTCCAAAATAAGGGAAAGATTTTTTGGAAAACAAGGGAAAGAACTAAAAATAAGGGAAAGAAGTAAGCGCCGTCGGCCGTAAGGCAGGCGGCGATTTGCTTTAACAAAAACATATTGCGGAATTTTCTGAATTATGATAAAATATTTTTGGTACTGGAGATGTACCTAAGGCATTTAGGAGTGATACTTGTAGTAAGTGTTGCTCCAAATTTTTTACTAAAAATGCAACTAGAAATAGTTGCAAAGGTATCAGGAAAAGCTTATAATAGAGGTGAAAATATGGGACAAAAAGAAAAGCTCATAAAAAAGTTAATGAGTAAACCAAAGGATTTTACTTTTACAGAAGCAGAAACACTGCTTAATTATTTTGATTATGTGAGAAGCAACAAAGGCAAGACAAGTGGTTCACGAGTAATATTTATCAAAGAGGGATGTCATGCTATCTTATTACATAAACCACATCCTCGCAAAGAACTGCTTGCATATCAGATAAAAACACTGATTTCTTTATTAGAACAGGAGGGATTGCTGTGAAAAATACGATGCAATATAAAGGCTATGTCGGCTCTGTGGAATTTTCGGAGGAAGATAGACTCTTCTTCGGTAAAGTTCTGGGAATACGTTCTGTAATTTCCTATGATGGTAAAAATGCACAGGAATTAGTGGAGGATTTTCACGGAGCGGTCGAGGATTATTTAGCTATGTGTGCTGCCGAAGGTATTACACCGGAAAAAGCGTATAAGGGGAGCTTTAATGTGCGCATTCCCGCTGAGATGCATAAACAGGCGGCGATTTGCGCTTTACAGAACAACATTTCATTGAATAAAATTGTGGAGCAGGCTTTGCAGCGTTTTTTGCTGACAGAAAATTAAATAT
>OIYH01002175.1_pt1 | contig 10400 bp, 8 predicted proteins | sample 1587911 | NCBI WGS metagenome assembly OIYH01 (sample SAMN03283252) | human gut metagenome | biome: human-associated habitat; material: feces | host: Homo sapiens | place: USA | collected 2013
CCCGATGGCCGGACGGGAGCGAACGCTCATCTCCTCACTGCAAGGGGGGATTTTTCTTTTTCTAGCGGGGCTTCGGGATTCCTGTTGATTGCCTTGCAGGCAGCTAGAGCGATTCTTTCGCTAAGAAAATAATTGCAGGATGGGTTCATGGGGATTCTCCTTCGTGTCAGAATTCATCGAGTGGTATTTCGAGCTCAGTGCTTAAGGGTCTCGTATTTTCGAACTTTATGGATGACTTGCCGTTTTCCCACGACGATATCGTCTGACGAGAGACGTGCAATCGCTCGGCCAATCTCTCTTGCGAGAGACCGAGATTTTTGCGCCGTACCCTTATCTTCTCCCCGATTTTCGACATATTCGTCCTTTCGTAAGACTGTGATACGTCGCCAGCATAGAGCATCGAATTGGAGAGCGCTATCAAGTGCAGTTGACATTATATAATATGTATTTAACAGCGGTAATGGAAATCATGTTTACTTCCCCAATGGGGACGGAAAAACGCTCCAGGGAATCGAACGTCGGTCTCGTTTCCTGCAATCCTCCGAAAAAAGGAGCGCAGGACGCGGGAGGGACGGAATACGTCCGTTTGGTCGTATGGTGTCCGAGACCGTTTTTTTGTAAATGGACACAGTTTCTTCCTCGCTATTGGAGAGAACGGCTCCGATTTCTCGTATGCAATGCAGTAAAATGCGATGTCGGTTGCATCGATGGGGAAGAAGGACCGGACGTTTTTGGATTTCGTCGCGCATTTTTAGTGATAACCCCCTCTCCCTTGTTCGCGCTGTGCAAGATGCCATTCGGCTAAGCAATGAGGATGAATGGATTCATTATTTTATGCTCAGTATGTACAGTATGATGTCATCGTTCATGCATCGAATGTCGGGAGTCGTATATGGCAACCTCGACTTTGACCATAAGGGTCGATGACGATCTTAAACGTGCAACATCCGAAGTCGCAGATTGCTACGGGCTCGATTTGTCCTCGGTGACGCGGGCTTTTCTATAAGCAGATGGTGAATATTCGTCGCATTCCGCTCACCTTTGCGCCCGAGAAGCCTAATTCCGAAAGCCTAGCGGCTATCCGCGAGGGCGACGCTTTTTTGGCGTCGGGCGATGAGGCACGTTTCGATAACGGCGGCGGTCTGGTCGCGGCTGCGATGCGCTGATGGAGAGAATCACGGCTGATTCAAATGCTCGCCACAACAGCTCTTCGGAGACTCACCTCGAGCTTTAATGGTGTGGAGGGGCATTCGGGCTGATCTGTGATTGCGGCTGTCGTGTTTGCGGGCGTGTCCTGCAGGGTCAAGCTCGTACTCCTGCACATTCATTGTTAATGAAAGGTTGCTGCTTTGAATATATCAGGTGTTGCTGTTCCGGATAAACTCACCGATGCGCTTCTCGAGGGCAACTTGGTTATTTTTTGCAGGCGCGGGTGTTTCAATGCAGCCGCCGCAGTCGCTCACTTCCTTTCGCGATTTAGTAAGAGACATTGCGAGAGATGTCGACCCTTCTGGAAAGTGCAAGTTGCTCATGGAAGATGGTGAGTCTTGCGAAGCCGCATTGGGAAGGTTGTCTGAAATCGGCGATATTTATGCGAGCTGCTCCGCAAGGCTGAATCAGCCGATATGCTCCGAGCTCCATAAGAACATTCTCGCTCTTAGCGTGCAAGGAGGGGCCATTGCGTTGTCACGACTAATTTCGATAAGAAGTTCGAAAGCGCCGCTGAGTCGATGGGCGCCAAATGCGCATCTATCAAGCGCCTGCTTTACCCATGGGAGATTCTTTCGACGGCATGGTGTATCTTCATGGCAACATCGATTGTCCCGAGGATATGGTTCTAACCGACTCCGATTTTGGCAAGGCGTATGTTTCTCGGGGCTGGGCATCGAGATTCCTTGTTGAAATGTTTTCGCATTACACGGTGCTTTTTGTTGGATATAGCTGCGACGACATGATGGTGCATTATCTCGCGCGCTCAATTTCGGCAGAGGTTCGGGGGAGGGTTTTCGCCTTAAGCAGAGGTGGCGAGGACGTGCGAAAGTGGCGGAGTTGCGGAATCGAGCCTATTCTGTTTTCTGAATTCGAACAGCTTCCAGAATTGTTTGATGGCTGGGCAAATAAAGCCAGTTTAACGCTCTACGAGCGCGCTGTTTTCATTCGTAGTGTTGCAGAGGTGGGGGACAAAGCCGATAAATGGGCGCGAGATGAGCTCGTGAGGCTGTTGACGCTTCGGTCTTCTTCGGACGAAGAACGCGCAGCTTTAGCCGAGGCATTCGTCAATGCTGCCGTCGAGGTGAGCGCATTGCGCCTTCTTTCGTCAGTTGGCATAGATGGCTTCTTGTATGCCGAGGAGTTTCCGGAATGGCAGCGTCCTTTCTTTTATTGGGCTGCGGAAAGCCTCGCTTGCGAGCAATATCGTGATCTTCTCGTTTTGTCGGTAGAAAAAGCCAGCCATTTTTCTAAGCGCTTTTGCGATGCGGTTATGTGGTCGCTTGCTGCTCGGGAGGTATCGGAGGAATGCATTGCGCTCTGGATTGCGTATTTCGAGCCTTGCTGGATAGCCTCGTCTGCCGGGTGGTATTGGATAGCTAGCCTTTTGAAAAAGGCTCGTAACCCGCTAACTGCGCTGCGATTGGCGCAATTTGCTTTCTCTTTTGTTTCGGTGTACAAGACGGGGTCCTATGGCCGCGAAGGCGGCATGGGCATCGAATTCTGTTTCGACGTCAAAGATGGCGAGGATGAAATAAACGAAGCCGTCCTTGCGCATTTCGAAGACATAGGGCTCGATTTATTCGAATGGCTGATAGGGCAATTTGAGCAAATAGTTATAACCGAGTCGGTATTAGGTACGAAGAAAGTCTCGTTCGATGAACATAGCTTCGCCCGACCTGCAATCGAAGAGCATGATCAGAACGCTTTATCCAAAGGAACTATGAATACGATGATTTCTGTCGCCAGGAATCTTGGCGTTGAATTGATCGACCGGAGAATTAGGAAGGCTGACGACTTTGTTCGGCTTGTCGACTCTTCCTCTTGTCTCGTAATGCGCATAGGCCTTTTTCTCTCAGAGAGGGGGAAGATTGATCCCGATACCGCAATTAACCTCGTGGTGAGCAATGATTGTCTGGATTATCTAGGTTCCAAGCACGAAGTATTTTCCATAATGCGTTACGCTTATCCTGCCGCTTCTACCGAAGCGAAGGAGAAGTTTGTAAAGTATATCTGTCGTCGTAACCAGGATATCGGCGACGAAACGAGCGCATACTCGCGGTTCAATATATTTCATTGTCTGTATGAAGTTGATCCCAATGACGACTTGCTGAAGGAGCAGCTTGCTTTAATCGAGAAGGTTTATTCAAATTTTGCAGTAAGGGATTATCCCGATTTGGATTACAGCGTAACGTCGGGCTGGGAGAAAGAAGCGGTTGTTCCCGATCTAGACGAAGGCGATTTTACGGCGAATATGATTCTCGAGTGCTGTAATAGTACTCGAGCGTCGAATCTGCATTACATGCCCGGTGAATTCGTTGCTGAACCCATGAGAAAGTTTCCTGATAAGGCTGTTGCGGTTTGCAATGAGCTTCTTGACCGGGGAAAAGACGGTAGAGATGTTGTCGCTTATGCCTTGCGGCATATTGATCGGAGTAGTCTCTCACCGTCTTCGTGTGGAGTGGCTGTTGAATTGCTTAAGGGCTGCGTGTGCGACTCTCGTCTGTATGGTTCTGCAACATATGCGATGAAAGAGCTCTTTTCACGTACCGATTTGATTGCAGATAGTGAGTGCGCTTCACTCATTAGGCTGGCAATCGGTGAATATAAAAACTGGCGCCCTGAGGAGAAGTCTTTTAGTGGCGGCGATTGGTTGACGCTGTCGCTCAATCATCCTATTGGGAGGTTGGCAACATCGTTGCTCGGTTTCTCGCGACGCATCGCTCGCGAAAGAGGCGATGACCTGAATCGCGAAATAGAACTCTTATTTGGTGAACTTTTATTGGCTTCGATGAGCGATAAAGAAGCGGGTAATTCCTTCGCGGCGATTGTCTTTTCTGAGGCGAACTACTGGATCAACGCCGTGAACGATGTTTTCTCATCGAAAATGCTTCCTTTACTAGAGGAAGATTCCGGTTACGCTCAGGGAGCTTGGTGCGGTTTGAGCTATTTGAGTGTCTTATCTGAAGAATTATGGCGGGGCGTTCGGACGTATTGGCGCCAGGTTCTTTCCAATGGCGAGCCGTATGAAGGTGTTTCCAATGCAAGGATGAAAAAGACGTTTCTTTGGTCGTCGATCCTCTACGACGGTTCCGCGTCGAGAGAAGAGCTCTTTGGCGCATGTAGACACAATCCTGCGTCGTGTTCGGCTGCTGTATGGGTTCTCGTCGAATGGACGTTGCGTCTCTCGAAAGCTGACCGCGAGCGAGAATGGCGCGGATGGATTAATTCGACAATCAGTCTGCTATTGGAAGACGAGGCGTGCTATAGAAAATCCGCCCATCACTTGCTTCGTTTATGCGATAAAGAAAAGAACGAAAATCCCCATGTGATTACGGGGGCTGTAAAGATCTTTTCGGAACACTGCAATTGGAAATATGAGAACGACTTTTTTCTCGACAAGGAATTGATTGCTTTAATTGGTGAAAGCGCCTTGGCGAATGAGGACAAGGCGAAATTCTTGATTGCGCGCATGAAGGGCGCTAGCACCGATTGCGTGGGTTGCGAGGGCTATCAGCAAGCGATTGAGCTTATTGACTGTGGCTCTCTTAGTAAAGAGATTTTATCGGATTTAAGAGACGCCTTTGTTCTGCGTGGTTTTTCCCTTCCCGACAGTTTGTTGGAAAACGAGGCTAATTCCGGGCTTTAGGGTGATTGTCAAAGTGCCCACCTTAATCCTTGAGTTTCGGCGTCCAAAATCTTGATGCAGGTCACTGTCGCGGTTTTGCCCGCGAGCGCTACGCAGTGCCTTGTCCATGCGGGGTACGCGTGGGGGGTCTGTGGGGTGTCTGTCAATCATGGCAACATGCTTCAAAATCGAAGAAATCGTTATAAACAGCAAATAAATGTGGGGATCTCACAATAAAGAGCGTAATATAACGATAAATCAATATAGAAAGGATTTGCTATGCTAATCGAGTTCAAGTGCAGCAATTTCCGCTCGTTCAAGGGCGATGCCTGCCTTAGCATGCTTCCTGTCAATGCTTATAAGGAACACCCTGATAATATGGCGCCCGTGAGGCCTGCGGGTACGAATGCTGCTGGAGTTCTCAGCGTTGCAGTTATCTATGGTCCCAACGCTTCGGGCAAGACAAACCTCTTGAGGGCAATGGATTTTGCCAGGGGCATCGTCCTCGGACGGGTTCCTTTGGGCAACGGTGGTGTTAGGGAGGCTTTCGTTAACAATGCGGGCGAGCCGTCCTTGTTTTCGTTTTCCATTCTTCTTGGGATGACGCGCTTTAGCTACGAGTTTGTTATTGATGATAGAGGCGTCGTTCGTGAGACCCTGAAGGCTCAGCCAAAGAGCGAGAGGCTTGTGTTCGAGCGCTTCTTGCTCGACGATGGCACGTATCGCGTGAAGCAGGGATCTACCTACACTGGGATTTCATCCAAACTAAAGGGCTTCACCGACAACGGTTTGGTGATAGGGCTCCTTTCTAAGTTCGGAGTTGCGGATTGCGTGACGGTTTTCGACTGGTTTGTGAACGGGCTTAGGGTGTATGACCATGCTCAGCCTGTGGATTACGGGATTCTGCTGGAAAAACTGAAAGATTTGGGAGAGGACGGTTTCTCTAAGGCTGTCGAGGCAGTGAAGTCTGCCGATCTTGGGATTACCGGTGCTCAGCTTGCGGTGAGCGACCTTACTGACGAGGAGCGCGAGAGCCAGAAAGTAGCGACCGATAAGGTCAAGGCTATTTTTGAGGCTCTTACTGGCAAGGGCATCGACGAGATAAAACCTTCTGACAAGAAAATTACTTTCCAGTTCCAGCACGTGATTGCGGGTCAGAGAGTTGGTTTTGGATTTGAGGACGAGTCTCTCGGCACGGTGACCATGCTCAATCTGGCTGTCGACTTCCTCGACGCCATCGCGACGGGCAAGACTCTTGTCATAGATGAGGCTGAGCGAAGTCTGCATCCGATTTTGCTGAGAAACTTGGTGTCGCTGTTCTTCGATAGGAAGCTTAATTCCAAGAATGCCCAACTTATCTTTACTACCCACGATTTGTCCATCATGGATGGCGACTTCATGCGCCGAGACCAGTTCTGGTTTGTTGAGAAGGGGGGAAGAGAGGGAGCAAGCGAGCTCTATCCGTTGTCCGCTTATTCTCCGCGAAAGGATGACAACATACTGAACAGGTATCTATATGGTGCTTACGGCGCGGTTCCCTTCATTGAGGAGGTGCTGTAGCATGGCGGCAAAGCGTAGAGTCCGAGGTCGAACCGAAGGTGGCAGGAGTGCTAAGCCGACCTTGTTGATCGTTTGCGAAGGCGAGACTGAATATAACTATTTCAAGGAATTGAAAAGCAGGTTTCGCGCCAGCTGGATGATTCCCCTCAAGTCCGATAAGCCTGATCCTAACGGCGTAATGGAGTGTGCTGCACGCGAGGCTAAGAAACATTGCGCGAAAGGACTTGATGTCGAGGCGTGGATTCTTATCGACGCGGAAAGCGAGGTCGAGGAGAAAAGGCGGCGTTATCGTGATGTGCTTCAGAAGGCTGCCTCGAAGAAGATTCGCGCGGCGAACTCCAGCCCTTGTTTCGAGTACTGGCTTTTGCTGCATTTTGCGCCCGGTGCAAAGGTTTACACTCCCGAAGAGGCGGTGTCGGAGCTTAGAAGGAAAGATCGCATTCCTGAATACAGAAAGCCAGTTCTTCCTTGTGATCAACTGTGGGAATTATATCGGGCTGGTGGGCCTTCTGAGGCCGCCGTGGCAAGGCGTGCGGAGCTTTCTGCCGATGGCGAAACCCCGATATTCGGTCGTCCCGTGACTTACGTGGACATGCTGGTTGGCAGGATTGTCGAGATTTCGAAGATGAAATGAAAGAGGCGCCCCGCAGGGCGCCTCATTCACCTTCTCCCGAATCCGTTACTTCTTCTCGGCCTTTGCGGCGGGGCGTACGGGCTTTTCGCTGTCGCGGTGCATGTTGATGTAGTCCAACAGCTCGCTGCGCTTGTGAATGTTCATCTTCGCGTAAATGTGGCGAATATGCGTCTGCGTGGTGTAGGGGCTAATTACGAGCTTGTTCGAGATGTTGTCCACCGTGTAGCCGCGCGCCACGAGCTTTAAAATCTCACCCTCGCGCTTCGAGAGCTTGAATTCCACGATAACCGCGTCGCAAATCTCTTCGGTGTCGTTCTGCGTGGCAGGCGCCGTGGTTACGTGAATAATGTCGCCTTCGCTGCGCACGAGCGGAATAAGCGACAGCGCTACAAGGCACATAAGGAACAACGATGTGGGCTCAACGAATATACCCCAAATGCCCTGAATGTCCTCGTACAGAACAGCCCAAACTTCGCCGATTGAAAAGCCCAGGCGCACAATGGCGCTCGACGCGCAAAACGCCGCAACGGGAGCCATGTAGCCCTTCGACGACATGGTGCCGAAATACGAAATCACGAACAACTCGAAAATGCCGGCCAGAATCACGGCGAGCGTGAACGCAATTGTGTCAAATTCGACGTGATTGCTCAGGAAAAAGGCAATGGCGACAATGGCAGCAACCATGAAGTAGGGAAGAAGCTTGTATGCGGCTTCGGTGCGTTTGCCAACGCGCGCGATTGACGCAATAACAAGGCACAGAATTGCCGCCAAGCCCATTCCCAAGGGGTACGCCGCCGCATCTGTGAGGATATTGTCTTCAGGAACTATAGCAATCGTGAAGTAGCAGGCCACGCACGCGATGCACAGCGAAACCGATATAATAAGCGTTGCGCGATTCGTCTTTTTGCGAATCGCCTTCGGCAAAAGCGTGGGGAATACAAGTCCCTCAACCGTCTTGTTTTCGTACTTATATACCGCGCCGCATGCAATGGGCAGCAGCGCCACGAACACATTCGATACAGGTGCGGGCAAAATCTCGGTCATGATCATTGCTGCGAGCATCACTGATCCGTAGACAAGCGCGAATTTACCAACCGCGAACGTCGAGCGTTTGCGCGTATAGAATTCGCCCCATGCAGCCCACAGAATCACGTTGGCCACGGCCAGCACAATGGGGAACACGACCCAAATAAAAAGGGGCAGTGTCGCAAGGGGCTTTGCAAGCGTGAACAACAGCGTGCCTGCGGCAAGTGTTCCGGCCGAAACCCATACAAGGGTAGGGTGCTCATATATATTGATGCGTCGGAGCGCCAACGGCATTACGAGGAATGCAAGCGCCGAAAACGCGAGGCTCGCAAGCCAGGAATACACCATGGCGCGGCCCATGAGCGGCAAGCATACGAACACGCTTGGTGAGAACCACAGGCAATAAAACCACGCGAGTACAAGGCTCAGACCAAGATAATGGACGCCTAGCGCATCCCTTCTTTCTACCGATTCCGCATCACTTCCGAAGAAGGAAACCATACTCACAGCGTTCCCCATCCTTTCCCTCGCGCAGTGCGGCATGTGCCGATTTATTAATCTAGCTTATCGATTTTTTTGTTCCAATAGGCCAGATTTATGCTGAATAGGGTAATTCACCTGGATTAAACCTGCATCACAGTTTTTTAAGTATGCTTCAATTATCCACTAACTCGTTTGCCAGTAAAGAGCGATTCATGGTCGATGTGCGATAGCGCACTTCACGATTCGGCCACAAAATGCAACTTGTCTGATCGATGAGGCCTTTGGGGAACTGGGAGTCGGCAACAAAGCCGAACATCCGGAATAAGGCTTCATGCGATGGCACGATCCCTTGGAAGGAGGCGGAATTCGCTGGGCTTAAGGGGCCTACTTATTTGGCGTCGCGCATGCGCGACACGCGTCCCGCGAGTTCTTATGAAGTCCTTGGCTCTTTTGAACGGAGCAATTCGGAAAACGATCAAGAACTTCATAAGCAAGGAGAGGGACGCTCGTACCGGAAAGCATTGCTTTCTTAAGGTAAACGAGAAAGGGAAAACACATGTCCATTCTTGCAAAGAGCAAGGGCGAGGTGACGTACAAGGACCTCACTGGTTTCCACAAGTGGTTCTTGATCATCCTCATTTCGATGGGTTCCTCCATCATCTACACGCCGATGTATCTGAAGGGCGTCTTCTACGATCCTCTGATGACGGCTCTCGGCTGCACCAACGCCGACTTGGGCGCAATGGTGTCCTTCTACGGCATCGTCGCTCTTATCTGCTACCTGCCTTCGGGCATCATCGCCGACAAGTTCCGTATGCGCACTCTCGCGTGGGTCGGCTTCGTCGGCACCGCAGTGCTCACGTTCCTCTACGCGATGCTTCCTTCCGTGCAGATGTGCTACGTGCTGTTCGGCGGCATGGGTCTTACCTCCATCCTGATTTGGTGGGGCACCCGTTTCAAGGTTATTCGTCTTTGCTGCGAAGAAGATGAGTATCCTGCCCGCATTGGTGTTTCCTACTCCATCTATGGCGTTACCGGCCTTGTTGTTGGCGTTATCAACGCTGCCATCATCGCCGCTATTCCCGACACCGTCTTCGCTATGCAGTCGGTCATCATCTTCCTTGGTGTTTTGATTGCCATCCTCGGCGTTCTGTCCTTCGTCTTCATCCCCGACTTCAAGGGCGAGATTAACAAGGATGCCAAGCTCTTCAGCGTTGCTGACGCTGCTGAGGCCATCAAGACCCCCGGCGTTCTGTGGGCTTGCCTCGGTTACTTCTGCGTCTACTGCGTGTACCAGGGCGCTACCTACACCACCCCGTATCTGTCTCAGGCCATGGGCACCGACGCTAACACCGTTAACATCATCGGCCTCATTCGTACCTATGGTATTGGCCTGCTCGCTGGCCCGGTTATCGGCGCCATCGCCGCTAAGGCTAAGTCCTCTAAGACCATCATCGGTTGCTTCGCGCTTGCCATCGTGGTTCTGGGCGCCTTCATCGTGATGCCCCAGGATTCCGGCCTGTCCATCGTGGCTTGCTGCCTGGTCGTCGTGTTCGGCTTCGCCACCTACGGCGCTTTCTCCATCGGCTCCTCGCCGCTCTCCGAGCTCGGCATTCCGATGCAAATCTTCGGCACCGCCGCTGGCATCCTTTCCGTTATCGGCTTCCTGCCTGACGTGTTCATTCACACCTGGTACGGCTCGCTGATCGACGCTTCCGGCGTCGCAGCCTTCAACCAGATCTTCGGCTTCGAGATCATGTTCGCTGTTCTTGGCATCATCTTCTTGGTCATGTGCATCCGTGCCATCAAGAAGCATGCTGCTTCTCAGGCCAACTAACTTTCAAGCACTTTAGCGGCCGG
>OIYH01002177.1_pt1 | contig 10395 bp, 8 predicted proteins | sample 1587911 | NCBI WGS metagenome assembly OIYH01 (sample SAMN03283252) | human gut metagenome | biome: human-associated habitat; material: feces | host: Homo sapiens | place: USA | collected 2013
GAATTGTTACAAAAAAAACAGGCCATACACTTTTCATGTATAGTCTGTTTTGTTACGGAATGCTTATCTTAATGACATTGCCGCCTCCGGCGGTGCTCTGATGTTACAAGTTGAGTTTGTTGCCTCTCTTTTTGGGTAGTTTATCCAGAATATATGCCGTTGCAATAGAATATTCTTTTTCTTCAGCAATTTGCAACATAGTTTTTAAAGTTTTTGGTTTCCAAATGTCCAGCATTATGAATTCCATCAGTTCTGATTCACTTGTTTCGGCTTTTCTTTTTGCAATTTTTGATGATTTTACAAGAACTGAACGGTAAGCATGCTCAGATTTGTAAGTTTGATATTGCAATACTGCTGCGTCTTCTCTGCTTTCATTATTTGCTCCATATTTATACAATTCTGGTACATTTGCCTCTTTCTGCATTAAAAAGGCATCAATATTTTCTTTTACTTCATAAAGAGCTCTAAGACTATCTACGCACTTTGGAATAACAATTGGCTTCATCTCTTCCATATGAAAGATAAATGCGTTAGTCGTATCAACTTTATCGCATTGATTCGTACAGCATGATTTTAAAATATCCAAATAACAATGATTTACATAAAGTTCCTTTGGTACATTTATTTTTTTTATAGCACAACTTTCGAAAATATTATTTCCAATATTCTCAATATATTTAGGAAACGTAAAATGTTTAAGTCCTGAGCCCCTGAATACGCTATAGCGCATTGTGGATAAATTATCCGGGAGAGTAATTTCAGACAACATTTTGCATCCAAAAAACGCGTCCGATTTTATCTCTTTCAACTTACTGTCTGGAGAAAAAAATACTTGTTTCAGGTATTCGCACTGTCCAAAAGCGGAGTCTCCAATTATTTCAACAGAATTTGGAATCACTACTTCAGATATTTTACACAACATAAAAGCATTTTTTGAAATTGTTTTTACTCCATCTGGAATTACAATTTTTCCGGTTGTCCCATTTGGACAAAATATAAGCTTTTCACCATCTTGTGAATAGATAATACCATCAACAGATTTAAAATTTTGGTCATTTTTAATCGTAATATCTTTGAGATTATTTAAATCAAGCATTATAAACTCCCATGCACATCTGTAACCAAGAGGAAGTGAAGTTCCGTTATATACGAGATGCTTAACGTTATCATGGTTTATGGTGATATGTCCATTAGCAAACATTCTCATTTCCTCAATGCTTCCCAAAATTAAGGTTCCATTCTCTTTTTTATATTCCATAATCTTTTTCTTCCTTTCGTTATAATTTGTAAATAATATGTTGGATTTTTGTAAATGTAAAATTATTTTACAGGCCGCCAGGTATTTATTCTCACTTCTGGCAGGCTGGATAACAGCGTCTTGATAGAATCCACCGAACAAGTCATACAGTGCATTTAAATGCATCTGATTAAATCCTTTCGTACCTGGAATGCTCTGAAAATAGGTTGTTCGGTCATTTGGGTTATGTGGGATATTTATGTCGGAACCGTCACAGGCCAGGAGGCGGAACCCTTTATAAATCTTCGGTCTGTATACAGATTCTGTAACCTGATGGAACAGAAACTGGAATGCCTCCGGAAGTATCTGATTCTTTCGCTGTACAAATGATGATACGGTCGGGATATCCTTCTTTCTTCCGAAATCGAAATATCTTAACAGCTCTCGGCCTGTTGATTCGCATCCCATGTGAAGTATAGACAACATGGCGCCTTCAAAGCTCCATTTCCTATTCCTGGTAAAATCTGTCTCTGGATTTCGGCAAAACATCCATTTGTATTCGTCCATCTCTTTAAGTAGCTGTGATTTTATCTGTTTGATGTATTTCTTCATAATAAATTTAAGCCCGGAAACCCCATACCTTTAGGTGAGGGGAGGAAGGGCTCTTTTTTTTACAAAAAAAATAAAAAAGCTCTTATTTTTTTTACGCTCTCATGAAAAATCCAGCATATTAAATATGATGCAGCGAGCTTACGTTCGCTTGCACCAAGTGGCTTTTGCCACTGACAAACGAGTCCGCTAGGGCGAGTGTCGTACACCGCAAGGGCTGACAAACGACGACGAAGTCGGAGTGCAGAGCGCGGACGGGGTTTCCCGTCCGTCGATGACTGAACAAAAGTCAATCAAATTTGTTGAAAGGAGGAGAGCCAATGGCAGCAAAAGAGCAGAATGTAACGATATCCATAAAGGTAAAATTGTATCCTGACCAGAAAACCATTGAAGAATTTAAGAAACTGACCACAGCATACAGTGAGGCGGCAACATGGCTTTCTGACCTTATGTTTAACGACTTTTCCAGCCCGGAAATGATAACTGACCGCAAGACACTGCATGATAGATATTATTACGATATAAGACAGAAGAAAGATATGAAATCTCAGCTTGCAGAAAGTCTCATCAAATCCGTATCAGCAAAATACAAAGCTATTGGCACAACATTTAAGAAACAGTATTACATTTATACTGATGCAGATGGAAATACAGTCAAATATAGAAAAGACCTGAACTGGCTGCAGCATCCGGTTGTGTACAAACGGCCACAGGCAGACCTTGTCAGAGGGCGTGACTGGAGCTTTGTAAATGATGACAATGGAGGGCTCCTTCTTTCTATCGCTACGCTTACAGGACGTACAAAAGTAAGGTTTGCGATAAAAGGATTTGATGATGTCATTAACGATTCAGATATACCAGGCTTAAATATTGAAGACCCAAAATGGAAGTTTGGAGAAGCTAAGCTCCTTTCCTCCGGCGGAAAATGGTTTGTACATATTTCAGCAACAGCAAAGCTTTCGGTAACCGGCAACGAAGATATTTCTAATATTGTCGGTCTTGACCGTGGACTTGTCAATATTGTTACTGTTGCTGACCAGAGCGGTTTTACCGCACGATACAGCGGTGATGGCGCAAGAAAAATCAGGACAAGATACAATAAGACCAGAGCCTCACTCCAGAAAAAGGGGACACGCGGAGCAAAACGTGTATTAAAGAGATTATCCGGCAGAGAGAACGGCTATATGAACAATGTGAATCATTGCCTCACCAAGGCACTCTGCGAAAACTATCCGGAAAATACATTGTTTGTGCTTGAAGACCTTACCGGGGTATCTTTTGAAGAACGCAACTTCCGTTCTAAGGAACAGACAAATGAGCTGCGGTCGTGGACATTTTATGACTTCGGAGAAAAATTAAAATACAAGGCAGCTTTGAGAGGGCAGCAGGTGATTGAAGTTGATGCATACAAAACATCACAGAGATGCCCTCATTGTGGAAGATATGATAAAGCTGCCAGACATCGTGATACACATGAATATATATGCCCGGCATGCGGACATGTAGAAAATGACGACGAAGTCGGAGCTTTAAATTTAATGTTTCTTGGCGCTGAGTATCTGAAAGGCGATAAGAAGCCATCTTTTACCAAGATGGAGCCAAAGAGTGAAAAGAGTAAGTCTAATGCAGCAAAGAAGAATACTGAGAACACGATAGCAGAAAATGCTTTCGTGCTAATTTAATAAAACATAGATTAACTTAAATCTTACAATGGGGGCATGGTATGGTGTACCTTAAGGCTTAACAGCCTGACCGTAAGCTGTACCTGTCAAGTGTCCCGAAGCCGCGGCGACCCTGAAGGATTTCCAGGTACTGTTGTGGGAGCAGAGATGGCATCTGGCCTGAATGCGGACGAACCACAATGCCAGCGGTAAGCCCAGCCTTGAGAGCTGTGTTGGTTTGAGATATCAACTCCGGTTGGTATTACAAGTCACATACCCTTGGGTGTGTGGTATTTTGACATATGTGTAAATCCTCCTGACTGTTTTACACATAAAATGAAGAATCGCATCTGTGAATTGTTACAAAAAAAACAGGCCATACACTTTTCATGTATAGTCTGTTTTGTTATGGAATTCTTATCTTAATGACATTGCCTTTTTGGGCTGTATTTTGTGCAGTCTTACCGTCCGATAAGGCTGTTAATGTAGTTATATAATGCCATGCTTGTGGCATCTGTATAGTTTTCTCCATCAGTTGTATCATATCCGGCCTGAACGAGATAGTTGTATGCGTCAATATAATAAACTCCTGCATTTGCAAAGCTCTGATACAGGTATGTATTATAATTTACAATATCCTGGTTTAAGATATAGCTGTCAGAACCTACAGGGCCGACTGATACAAAGTAAACCGTTGCGCCCTTTGCATTCCATTCCTGGGCTTTTGCCACAATCGCTGACGCATAAGACTGATACTGTGTCAAGTCATTGATTCCAATGCTGATAAATACTTTTGTGCCTTTTCCGACTCTCGGGTCTACATCTGTAAATGCTGTTCCTGTCAGCCAGTTATAATCACCGGTTGAAGAACATTCCCAAAGGTCTGAGTTGTCTGTTGCGATATTAGCCATAGCACGGAATCTTGAATCTCCTACAAAGATAACTCCTGCCGGCGCCTGTGTTACTTCTGGCTGGGTGCTTTCTGTGTCATTTGATATTCCACCTGTTGTTCCTTCATTTGAGACATCTACAACTCCATCGTTATCATCAGGCGTGTGATAAACATCATCATCAGTTGTCTCCTCAGGGAAAGGTGTCATTGTCGGTGTTGCTGTTGGAAGCGGCTTTGGAGTAGATGTAGCGACAGGTTCCTCTGTCGGGGTTGGAGTTTCCTCTTCTTCTTCATCATCTACGTCCTGATTTTCTTCCGCATTTTTCTTTGCTTCAGCTTCATTAGCCTCCTGGATTTTCTTCTGAGCTTCATCTGCCTGCGCCTGCTGTTCAATCTGCTCCTGGCGCTGCTGCTCTGCTTCATTATCCTTTGTGATTTTGTTATACATGAAGATACCTGCCGCAGCGACTGCAGCTGCAATCACAACTGCGATGATAATAATTTTTGTCTTTCCGCCGCCCTCATCGTTGTCGTAATCATCATCATATTCGTCATCGTCTTCATATTCCTCTTCATCTTCATACTCTTCCTGTTTCTTTTTAGCTTTCTTTTTTGGCTCTTTTTGCGGCTTGGATGGCTTAGATGGTTTTGATTTTTGAGGCTTTGAGTTCTTTGAGTTTTTTGATGGCTCCTCTTCCTCCTCTTCCTCCTCTTCCTCAGCTTCTTCTTCATAGCTGTCATCTTCTTCAAGGTCATCGTCTTCTATTTCGTCGTCTGCTTCTTCTGCCCCGATTATGACGTCTTTCTCTTCTAAGTCATCTTCGGTGGTCTTCTTATTTTTATCCATTTGACTTTTTCCTCCTGTTTTATTTTTTTTGTCAAAATGTTTCTGTTACCGACTGGTTATTAAGTACGGCATTATTTAACAATTTTGATACCCTTCCAGTATCTTAAAGAAGCTTTTGCGACGATTTTATCTTTTGATACATATGGGTTGTCCCAGAACCTTGAATCGTAAGACTCGTTTCTGTTATCACCCATCATGAAATAACTGTCTTCAGGTACTTTATATGTACTTTTACCTTCTGTCTCCATTGGTTCCCTGATGAAAGAATCATCAAGTGGAGTATCAGAACCATTAATATAAACCTTTCCATCCTTGATGGTCACTGTTTCACCAGGCATTCCGATTACCCTTTTGATATAAAGCTCACCGGAATCAGGTGCATAGAATATTACCACATCAAATCTTTCCGGGTCGTGGCCAAATTTGTAAGCGAGACGGTTGCCGATTACCCTGTCGCCCGTCATTAAGGTCGTCTCCATAGATTCAGACGGAATGTACGCGTTTATAAGCACATATGAATATAAAAGCACTACTGCAGTGAATGTCGCAACAGCTATTGTCAAATATACAACTATAGTATGACGAATAATTTTTTTATTGTTCACTTTTTCGTCACTTTCTTTTTTATCTTCCATAAAATTCTTAACCTCCAATATTTTCATTATTATAAACGATTACAGGCCATGTATCCTGCATAGTATTAAAAATTGCTGTCATACTGGTTTCATCCACAGCTGCACAATTTTCTTTCACTCCATTTGATGAGAATCCTGAAATGTCATCAGAGCCGGAAAAACCGGAAGACTCATTTCCTGTATATTGATAAATGCTTGAGTTTCCAAATGAAATATTTCTTATCCTTCCATCATCGGTTATGTCCTGTTTACCCTGGACTTTATAGCAGCCTGTCGCGATGTCTCCATTAACTTTAATCTTTGACTGGACTACTGGTTTTCCGTCAACATACATCACAGCAATATCATTTGAAGCATCAATTTCAAGATAAGAATGAGCGATGTCATTTTTCATCCTGCTTGCAGCGGTCTGGACGTATACTGGTTTTACGACATCAAGCGTATCTTCTGTTATAAGGTTCATCAGCTCTAACGCTGTATCATTTACACTTATCTTCCATCCGTAATCACCACCTGTGACACTGGCGGTTCTGTCATCAAACGTGACAAATTTTCTCTCAACTCCGACAGTATCATATTTTTCTGCCAGCTTTTCAATATATTTTTGGATTTTTTTAGAGCTCAGTTCATAATCTTTGTTTATAAATTTATCTTTTATCTTTTCAAAGTCTATTGTCTCTTTCCTGTCTCCAAAGTCATATGTAATGATTGTATCCTGGATTGAATTTAACAAGTCACATCTCTGCTGCAATACATTTTCATCAATATCTTCTGCTTCAATATAACATTCTGATGCTTCCAGGTCTACTTCCGGCTGCCATTGCCTGATTGCTGTTTCAATTATCTGACGGGCTTTGTTTACGTCAAGCTCGTTCCCCTTTACGGCTGATGCTACCTGATAGAAATCATTGGTCTCAACAATATGTGCGCTTTCAGGCTTCACCATATCGTTCATACATTTCAAGCTGTTAAACTCTTCGTCCATTTTTGTTTCATCAATCTGATAACATCCAACCGGAAGAGTGACGTTTGTATTTTCCGGAAGGAACCATAAATTGTAGTTCTGATGATTTACCATATCAATCAGTTCATCTTTTCCAGCGAACTTCATTCCGACATCGTCTGCAGATATCTTTTCTACGCCACCGTTTCTGGTGTTAACAGCCATCGCATAGCTCTGCACTTCCCGCGACAGCAATGTATCCGCATCGTCTATCGATTTGAACGAGCAGTTAAAACCGTTTATTTCTGTTCCAATTTTAAAATGTGTTTGAAAATATGCCAGGCCAAGAAAATATCCGGTTCCTAATATAATACTTAGCAGGCAAATGAGGGTTAAAGTAATTTTTTTTGAAGTACTCATTATTTTTTCTCCTTTTCTGTAAAATTTTACATATACAATATGCAAAATTCTTGCCTGTTAGTTCGCATATTTTTTCAAAATATCATAATATTGGTTAATTGTTTCCGCCTCATTAGTACTGCCTCCGGCATCCGGGTGTGCGGTCTTCATCATCTTTCTACGTTTTTCCTTTAATTCTTTCTCTGTGAATGGAACTTTTAAGCCGTAGAATTTTAAAGCTTTTTCATAATCGCTTACATGAGATGTGCTTCCTGATGACCGATTATTGTTGTATGAATTACCTCTATTGCTGTTTTGGCTGCTGTTTCCGGAATTTGCATTATTCTTCTGATAATAATACTGGTTATATTGCCGCTTGAATTCTTCGTACGCCCTGTTGTAATTATCATCTGAGCTATTGGAATTTTGATGGTTATTTCCAGTGTTTTGACTATAATTATTCTGATACTGATGATTGCTATAATTTTGGTTACCATAATCATTCCTGTCATAACCGCTATAACCATTATAGTCATAATATCCATCAGAATTACCATATCCATAATCACTATAATCATTAAATCCGTCAAACCCAGTTTCGCTTCCACCTTTCATAAGCATCAATATGAATTTGGAGATATATTTTGGTATCAACAAAAGGAGGTAGATTATAGCTGATATGATTGGATATGTAAAAAGATATAATACAACGACAATGAAAAATGTAGCTTTTCCGGCTGTAATCTGCTGATGGGCTGCCATCAGACATAAAACAGCACTTATAACTCTTGCTACGTCGTACGTTCTATATGCCATTATCGTCAATACGATTTTTGATATACCTTTTAACGTATTTTTCGTATTTTCGTTCATAAAGAGAGCCTCCTTTCTTAATTTTTTTATTATTTTTTTTCTTTATATTATTATACATTATTTTCTGAATTGTCTCAAATTTTTGCGGATTTTTGACAAAGCAAAAGGCAGGCTTAAGAGCCTGCTTTTTTGTTTTATTTATTATATTTTTGATAACTCGCCGCATCGGCTCGGTACAAGATTAAAAATGATACCTCACCGGCCTTGCCGGATTCGGCACCAGAGCACGCACGCATGATAATTCAGGCTTACACCTTCGTTACAAGCCTAGCAGATACTGGCAAGCGAAGCCGTAAGACAGATAAAAAAATTCTCTACACCGAAATGTAGAGAAATAAAACATCGTAAACGATATTTTTATGTACTTAAAAAGTAGAGCCGTCTAGCTCATGACTAATGCGACAGCTAAATTTTTAGCACATCAATTTATTATTGTGGAGCATGGTATCAATTTCAATCGCCACCGCTGCCATCACCAGACAGTCTGTCGTCAGTAAATGTTGCGTCATCATCATCGATAGCAGAACCAATACCAAGAGCTGTAACGATAGCGGCGATGCCCATAAGAGCAATACCACATACAGCAGTCTGAACAGCATCAGCTTTTGAATCTGCATCAGAACGTTTTGTTGCAAGAATAAACTGAATGATTGCCCATACGAAAATTGCGGCTCCAACAAACTTAAACATAGAGCACATTAAGCTAATCAAGTTGGTCATAGTCTTTGTTGCGCTTGGAGCTTTAGCAAACGCTGGAACCATAAACATCATAGTTCCCAGCACCATCATAGCAAGGCACCACAATACCCTCTTGTAATCAATTTTTCTTTTTGCTTTATTCTGCATTGGTTTTTCCTCCTGTTAGATTTATTTTTTTTGCGCTTCTTTTGTGCGCTTATATATATTTTGCAAAATGAAAATACAAATAAAAATCGGCAGGAGGATTACCTTTCCGGCAAGGCTCGAGGTCAATTATTTCTATCTCATTTTTGCTTACATATTTAATATGCAAAATAAAAAAAATTTTGTAACACTTTTTTTGAATTTTTTTTAAAATTATTTTTTCGCCACAATTTGCGAAAAAACCTCACCGATAGGTTCACGGATTACCAGGTCTGCAAACGAGTCTCTCTCAGCCTGGGTTTTGTTAATCACTATCAGGTGATTACCGCGGAAATAATCGATAAGACTTGCGGCAGGCCATACTGACAAAGATGTGCCTCCGACAATAAGTACCTGGGCTTCATTGATTGCTTTTGCTGCCCTGTTCATAACATCGTCGTTCAGGTTTTCGCCATACAGCACCACATCTGGTTTGATTATCCCTCCACATTCACATTTCGGGACTCCTTCGGAATTCTTTACAGCATCAAGACCGTATTCCCTGCCGCATTTTTTGCAGTGATTTTTGTAAATACTGCCATGCAGTTCAAGCACATTCTCGCTGCCGGCCATCTGATGCAGGCCGTCAATGTTCTGTGTGACAATCGCCTTGACCTTTCCGGCATGCTCTAGCTTTGCAAGCTTTAAATGTGCTGCGTTCGGCTTTGCCGTATCGCAAATCATCTTATCGCGGTAGAATCTGAAAAATTCTTCCGGACGTTTGTAGAAAAACATATTGCTCAGGATTGTCTCCGGCGGGTATTTGTATTTCTGGTTATATAACCCGTCTTTACTCCTGAAGTCAGGGATGCCGCTTTCGGTTGATACTCCGGCACCTCCAAAGAATACAATATTGTCGTGATTATCGATTATTTTTTGAAGCTCTGTTACTTCTTTTGTCACAACAACACCTCCCTTCAAATTGTACATATACAATATGCAGAAAAAATATTTTTTTGTTCGGGTTTTTGCAAAAAAAAATAAGAAAAGCGCGATATTTTTTATCGCGCTTTTCTCTGCTATATTTCTGCGTCTTCTTCAGCTGCATCTTTATCAGCCTTATCAGTTTCGTCTATGTACGTCAGGCTGTATAATTCCTTCTGCTTATCAATCTCAATAACTGCCAGAACAATGTCTTTGTTTTTTCTGTATGCTTTTGAAACCTTCTTATTTATAACAAATTCATAGTTATAAACATTCCCGACATTATCGTCGCTTGCATCGCATATCTTGACAGTCAGCTTCCCAAGCCTTGTTCCGAATCCCGGCATTATGTGGTGTATCATTGCCGGGGCCACCTTATACTTCTTTTCATTAACAATCGCATCAGCTTTTTTGTCAATAAACACATATTTGTAAATAGTAACTACAGCAATCACAACGAAAGCTGCCAGCGCCACCAGGATACCCTTTTTTG
>OIYH01002184.1_pt1 | contig 10362 bp, 8 predicted proteins | sample 1587911 | NCBI WGS metagenome assembly OIYH01 (sample SAMN03283252) | human gut metagenome | biome: human-associated habitat; material: feces | host: Homo sapiens | place: USA | collected 2013
AGATTTGAGAGTACAGGAGGATTTTTAAGGTGACGGTTGATACGATTATTGAGCAGGCGGGGATTCCGCTGCTTTTACTTGTGATCTGTGTGTATTATGCAATCCGGCTGATCGTTTTGCACGACAGTCAAGCGATCCGCGGGAAAAATAAGCCGCCGGTGAAGGACGAGGAAGCGTACTGCAAGGCGGGAGGAAAGCTGCTGCTGTTCTTCGGTGCGGCTACCTTTTTGATGGCGATTCTGGTGTTTGTGAATGTCTATGTGGCAGTGGCGGAGATCATAATCTGTACGGTGATTCTCGGCATTCTCTGGAAGCGGATGGAGGATCAGTACGGAGGTTGAATGAATGAGTGCGAGTGAAAAGGAGCGGGAGAATATGAGTTTGTATTCCGTTTTGCTGGTGGATGACGAGGAAGAGGTATTCCAGGTCATCATGAAAAAGCTGGACTGGGAAGGCATGGGCTTTCGCATTGCGGGCTATGCAAGAAACGGTGTGGAAGCGCTTGAGATGGCGGAGGAGCTTTCCGTGGATGTCGTCATGACGGACATTAAGATGCCCTATATGGATGGTCTTACGCTCTGCCGGAAGCTAAAGGAGCAGTACCAGAAGATCAAGGTCATTATTTTCTCCGGTTTTGATGAATTTGAGTATGCCAGGGAAGCGATCAAGATCGAGGCGGAAGAATACATTTTAAAGCCGATTAATGCCAACGAACTGCGCGAGGTCTTTGAGCGGATCAAGAACAATCTGGACAAGGAACTGGACGAAAAGCGCAATATTGACAAGCTTCGGGAATATTATCTGGAGAGTCTTCCGATGCTGCAGGAAAATTTCCTGACGTCGCTCATCGACGGACGGATTCCGGAGGACTCCATCGAGGAATATGCAAAAAACTGCAGCCTCACGCTAAAGGGTCCCTATTTTGTGGTGACCGTGCTGCACATCAGCACGACCAACCCGATGGAGGGGGCGCTTCCGATCGATCCGTTTCTGCTGGCGGTCTCCGTGAAAAAGCTGGCGGAGGAGCAGCTGGCAGCTTCTGAATATGACAGCAAGATCGTGACATATCTGGGGGATGGCATTGTGATTACCCAGCTGCCCACGGAGGAGGCGATCACGCGTTTTACCGACTGCATGGATAAGATCTGTAAGATGGCAAAGCGTGTCTGCAAGGCGAAGATCACGGCGGGAATCGGACATGTGTGCAGCGGTCCGGAAGAACTGCAGATGTCCTATCTCGGCGCGAAGAATGCCGTGTCCTACCGTGTGCTCTACGGCAATACCAGAGCCATCAATATTGCGGAGATCGACCCTCAGGAGAATGCCGATCTGCCGTGGGAGGAGCCCTTTATCCAGAAGATCATCAAAAAGGTCAAGGTGGGAGAGGAACAGCCGCTTCTGGATGCGATTGCGGAATTTACGGAGAAGCTTGCGGGCAGCAAGATGTCGCTGCAGCGGTACCGGATTCTCATTATGGAGCTGATCACGGAGCTGTCGCGTTTCGGGGCGAACAACCAGATCAACCTGGAAGATGTGTTCGGTGGCAACGGGGATGTGTATACACGCGCCATGCAGCTGGAGTCGACGGATGCACTCCGGGAATGGCTGTGTGAGAACTGTCTGAAATTACAAAAACAGGTGCAGAACGAGCGCCAGGATACGACGAAGTCCTTTGTGTCGAAGGCAATCGACTATGTGAAGGAGCATTATGCGGATACTGACCTTGGAATTGAGACGATCTGTGGATACCTCAATGTGAGCGCCGCCTATTTTTCCACGGTGTTCAAAAAAGAAACCGGGAAGACGTTCATCAACTATCTGACAGATTACCGGATGGAGGAGGCGGTGGAGCTGCTTCTGACACAGAATGAGAAGACTTACGTGATTGCGGAGAAAGTCGGATATACCGATCCGAACTATTTCAGCTATGTATTCAAAAAGCAGTTCGGCATGTCGCCGTCCAAGTATAAGACAAGCCGGATGGAAGCTGCGCAGGAGGCATAGGGCGCATAGGGTGCAAAGAGGATGAGAGAAAGAGTAAAACAGTGGCGGCAGAAGGTCACTTCCTTCCTGGAAAAACACATCAAGCCGCAGTCCATTCAGATGACGATTGCATTGTCTTTTACGATTGTATCGGTCATCAGTATGGGTATTCTGGGGATTTCCCTGTACAACCGTTTTGTCAATAAAATGGAAGATATGACGACGCAGAGCGCGGAGCAGCTGCTGAACCAGACGGCAATCAATCTGGAGAGTTATCTGCGCAACATGCGGCGTATTTCCGACGCCATGTACTACAGCGTTATTAAGGACAAGGATCTGGCGACGGACTCGCTTGATGAGGAAATGAACCTTCTCTATGAGGCGAACAAGGACAATCTGATCAGCATCGCCTGCTATACCAACGACGGAAGACTGGTTGCTGCAGCGCCGGTTGCCATGGAGAAGAACAACCTCGACATCGTGGATCAGGAATGGTTTACGGAGGCGACGGGACAGATGGAGAACGTGCATTTTTCCACGCCGCATGTACAGAATTTGTTTGACGATCCGAGTTACCGCTATTACTGGGTCGTATCGCTAAGCCAGGCGGTGGAGCTGACAAGCGGCGGCAATTCGACACTTGGTGTGCTGCTTGTGGATATGAATTACAGCAGTATCGAGCAGCTTTTGACGAAGGCAAATACGGACAATGCGTCGGAGTATGTCTATCTGATGGACGGAAGCGGGGAACTGATCTATCACCCGAAGCAGAAGCTGATCTACACGGATCTGTTTTCGGAGAACAATCTTGTGGCAGCATCCTACGAGGATGGCAGCCACAAGGAGGAATATGACGGGGAAAAGCGCATTGTCACGGTCAAGACCATCAGTTACACCGGCTGGAAGATCGTGAGTGTGGTTCCGATGAGTTCTTTTGATATGGGAATCTCAGGGATGCGGATGTTCGTGATTCTTCTGATGTCGCTGTCCATGCTGATGATTATTCTTTTAAACCAGTTTGTCTCTGCGAATATCGCAAAGCCGCTAAAGCGCCTGAACGATTCGGTGAAGGACTGGGAAGCGGGAAATATGAACCCGGATATCTATGTGGGCGGTTCGCTTGAGGTGGAACATCTCGGGAAGACGCTGCGTTCTACGGTGGCGCAGATCCAGGAACTCATGCATGATATTCTGGTGGAGCAGGAAGAAAAGCGGAAGAGCGAGCTGGACGCCTTGCAGTCACAGATCAACCCGCACTTTTTATATAATACGCTGGACTCCATCGTCTGGATGATCGAGGGCGAGCGGTATGAGGACGCGGTGTTTATGGTGACGCAGCTTGCCAGCCTGTTCCGCATTTCCTTAAGCCGCGGAAAGACGATCATCTCCATGGAGGACGAATTAAAACATGCCAGAAATTATATGAACATCCAGAAGATCCGCTATAAGAATAAATTCACTGTGGAATTTCAGGTGGAGGATGCTATTTTGAGCTGCTGTACGGTAAAACTCGTGATCCAGCCTTTACTTGAGAATGCAATCTATTACGGAATGGAATCCATGGACGGCGACGGTGAGATTACGGTTGTGGGATACCGGAAGGGAGACGATGTCTATGTTGAAGTGCGCGACAACGGACTCGGTATGCCGGATGAGATGGTAGATGCGCTCCTGACAGAGAACAACAGAGTGCGCAAGCATGGCTCCGGTGTGGGACTCATCAATGTACATAACCGGATCAGACTCCGCTTCGGGGAGCCGTATGGTCTTGAGATTGAGAGCTGTCTGGATGAGGGGACGACCGTGCGGATTCACCTTCCGTACATTGCGTACTCACCGGAAAATACGGAACTGCTGGAGGGAGGAAGACTAAAACAGCTGAAGGGGGAACGGCAGGATGAAGAAAAATAGACTTTATTTTGGTATGTTGATCCTGATGCTGGTGGCGGTGATTATCTGGGCGTTTTACAATATGCTAAACGTCGGTAAGCAGGAGACGTCCTACCGCGTCTCCGTGGTTGTCGAGAACAGCAACAGCGACCGCTGGACTTCCCTCAGACAGGGGCTTGAGCAGGCAGCGCGGGATTACAACATCAGTTTGAGCTTTGTGTCGACGGGGAGCTTTTCCACCGCAATGGAAGAGATGGATGTGGTCAAAAAGCAGGTCACAAATGGAGCCAACGGCATTATTCTGCAGATGAATACGGATCACGCCGGACAGGAGCTGGAGGATCTCTCCGGTCAGACGGCGGTGCTTCTGCTGGAGACGGACGTTGATCCGGAAGGGGTCTACGCGTTGGTGGCGCCGGATAATGAGGAGATGGGAGCAGCGCTCGCACAGGCGGTGCAGTCCGATTTCGGGGATGACCTTGCCGGCAAGCGCGTGGGAATTCTTGCGTGCAGCCAGAGCCAGCGCTCCATGCAGCAGCGTTATACGGGGGTATCGCAGGGATTGCGCGAGAGCGGTGCAGTCGTCGAGTGGAGCCTGGAAGGAAAGGCGGAGAGCATCAAGGACGCGTTCTATACGTTAGAGCAGGACAAACCGGTGGACATTCTGATTGCACTCGGCAATGACGAGACGGAGATGATGGTGGATTTTTTTGCCGGGGATGAGCTGGGCTGGAGACTTGACCGGTGCTCGCTGTACGGCGTGGGCAGTTCCGAGAAAAATGTATACTATCTGGACAAGGGCTGGATACAGACGCTCGTGGTTCCCAATGAATTCAATATGGGGTATCAGAGCATGGAGGCAATCGCAAAGCAGCTGATTTATCACATGGATACCACGAGAAGCAGCAAGGTCAATTATCTGGTGGTCGACCGGGAACATCTGTATGATGCGGATATCCAGAAAGTGCTGTTCCCGATTGTGCAGTAGCAGAGAGAAACAGGAGAAGTGAGGAAGGGTGTTATGTCACAGAGGATGCTAAGAGGAATGGCGGCCGGGCTTGGTGCGCTGGTGTCACTGGGAAGCATGGCGGGCTGCGGGACAGACGGCCAGGTACAGAAAGTGACAAGCATTAAGATCGGCGTCACCGTATATGATCAGTATGACACATTTGTATCGCAGATGATGACGGATTTCAACGAATATGCGGCAGAGCAGGAAGAACAGACGGGCATTGCCATCAATGTGGAAGTCTACAATGCGGCCGGAAGCCAGTCGACGCAGAACAGTCAGGTCGAGGAAATGTTAGATGCCGGCTGCAATGTGATCTGTGTGAATCTGGTCGACCGGACAGAGCCGACAACGATCATCGATATGGCGGAAAAAAATAATGTGCCGGTCATTTTCTTCAACAGGGAACTGGTGGAGGAGGATCTGGAGCGCTGGGACAGGGTCTATTATGTCGGGGCGAAAGCATTCGAGTCCGGAATCATGCAGGGGGAGATTGCGGCGGATGCGTTCAAGGAGAATCCGGATGCTGATAAGAACGGTGACGGTGTCTTCCAGTATGTGGTGCTGGAGGGAGAAGCCGGGCATCAGGATGCGATCGTGCGCACCGAGTATGCGGTCTCAACGATTATAGACAACGGCGTGGAGGTGGAAAAGCTCGCGTACGGGATTGCGAACTGGAACCGGGCGCAGGCGCAGACCAAGATGACGCAGATGCTTGCGGAATATGACGGGGAGATCGAGCTTGTAATCGCCAACAATGATGATATGGCGCTCGGAGCCATCGATGCGTTGAAAACCTCGCATCTGAAGCGGGCGGACTGGCCGGTGGTGGTCGGAATTGATGGAACTGATGTGGGACTTGCCGCCGTGGCATCCGGCGAGATGATGGGAACCGTCTACAACGACAAGGAAGGGCAGGCACAGGCAATGCTCGATCTTGCCTACGCGCTCTCCGTGGGGGATACGTTAGACGACCTCAATCTGGAGAACGGAAAATACATCAGACTTCCGTATTCTAAGGTAGGATCGAGAGACGTGAAGAATTATATGAAATAAAATACAGGAAAGTATAAGCAGAAAACAGCCGCACAGAGTGTGTAAAACATTCTGTGCGGCTGTTTTTTATGCTTGCAGATAGGTTTCGCCGTTCTCAATCATCTGGCAGAAAGTCTCGATCATGACTTTGCGGAACGGGGCAAACTCGTCCGCCAGATCAAAGAGAGCCGGATAATCCCTGGTCACCAGAAGGATCTCTGCGGCGAGCTTTTCCGCCACCTTGGCATTCTTGATCGGCACAAAACCAAAGAGCGTCGAACAGTAGGCTTTGCTCCCGGTGCAGGAGGAGATGAGTCCCCGCGCAAAATCCTGCCACTCTTCGATGAGAACCGCATCCGCGGATTCTGGAAGCAGATCATCCGGGGAGAGACAAAGATCCTTCATGTAAGTGAGCAGTTCTTTTTTCTGACGCTTTTTCTGGAAAAAAGAGACGCCTGCGGCTGCGGAAGCCTTGATCATGGTCCAGGCGCGGAAAAAACCATCCACAGTGCCGTCTTTTTTTTCGGAAAAAAAGCGCCGCTCGCAGAGCATTTCCCGGTAGGAATCTGCAGGAACGGCAAAGCCTTCTGCTTTTGCGCGCTTAAGGTGTTCGCGCCGCAGCGTGCCGGTGGGAATGTCGTAGTAGCGCGCGGGCCAGTCTTTGGTGTAGTCGGTGGTGTCTTCTTTTTGGTTTTTCAGGAGCATGAATGAGGTTCCTTCTTTCACTGTTGTATGAGCTAAGTATAGCATACCCGGCGGCAAAACAGAATCCCCTCTGGACTTTTTTCACGTATCATAGTATAGTAAACACGTTGAACCTTGATAACTGCATAAGGGGAACGTTATATGTTCAGATACGCAATCTGATCTGTACCGTAATCCACAGAGATTCCCTAAGCGCCATGCACCTGCCCTGGCAGGTTAACGAGGAGAAAGGTGATCGAAAATTCGGCGGATGCCTTTCCGTACCGTTCCAGTGCGAGACACATCGGCAAATATGCGGGTGACTGCAAAACAAATACGATGTTTGATGGAACAGACTTTGATGAAATAGAAATAGAAGAGACCTGAATAAAAATATTGTTATATACAGATTGTAATAGAAATGGGGAAATCATATGTGTGGAATTATAGGTTATACAGGAAGTGAGGACGTAAGAGAAGTCCTTTTGGATGCGCTGGAACTGTTGGAGTACAGAGGATACGACAGCGCCGGTATCGCCCTGCGCGACGAGGAGAGCGGGAAAACAGAAGTCCGCAAATGTGCCGGAAGAGTCAGTGATCTGCGGGCGATCTGCGCGTCAGAAAAAGTGGTGTCACAGTGCGGAATCGGTCATACGAGATGGGCGACGCATGGTGGTGTGAACGACTGCAATGCACACCCGCATCAAGTGGGAAAAGTCACGCTCGTACACAACGGCATTATTGAGAATTACAGGGAACTGATTGCGGATTACGACCTGGCGGATACATTGAAGTCCGAGACGGACAGCGAGGTGGTGGCAGCGCTTTTGAACCGGTTCTATGAAGGAAAACCGGAGGAAGCGATCAAGAAGACCGTCTCGAAGCTGAAGGGAACATTTGCGCTTGTCATTTTATTTGAAGATCAGAAGGATGTGATCTATTCAACGCGCAATGTCAGCCCGATCGTGGCGACGATCTGTAAGGAAGGCGCGATGCTTGCCAGTGATCTGACGGCGCTCTGCCGTTTTACGAACCGTTATTTTGTCGTGCCGGAGTATCATATCTTAAAGCTGTCCGCTGACAAACTGACACTGACGGATTTTGACGGCAATGAGATGCTGCCAAAGTATCTGACCGTGGACTGGGAATTAAACAGCGCCGGGAAGAACGGTTATCCGTTCTATATGGAAAAAGAGATTATGGAGCAGCCGGAAGCCATCGAGAATACCATCAGGAACCGTATCGTCGGAGGTATGCCGGATTTTACAGCAGACGGCGTGCCGGACACTCTTTTTACAGAGTGCGAGCATATCTGCATCGTAGCGTGCGGAACCGCAATGCACGCGGGACTGGTGGCACAGGCGCTCGTCAAGTCCATTCTTCACATGCACATTGAGGTGCAGATGGCTTCCGAGTTCATGTATTCGGATCCGGTCATCGACGAGAAGACGCTTGTGATTGCCGTGTCGCAGTCCGGTGAGACGATCGATACGTTAGAGGCGGTGAAGTATGCGAAGAACCGCGGGGCAAAGTGTCTTGCGATCATCAACGTCAAGGGTTCCTCCATTGCAAGAGAGAGCGACTATGTGCTCTACACCAATGCGGGACCGGAGATCGCGGTGGCGAGTACCAAGGCGTATACGACACAGCTTGCGGTATTTTATCTGATCGTGGCGCGTATGGCGCACAGCAGAGGTGTCTTTGACGACGCGCAGACCCAGAGCTTTGTGCGGGAGCTGCAGCGGACACCGGAGGTCATGAAGAAGGTGCTGGAGCGCCGCAGGGATATCCATGTGGTTGCCAAAAAGGTGCTCGGCGCTAAGGATTTGTTCATGATTGGAAGAGGACTGGATTACTCGATTCTTCTGGAGGGATCGCTGAAGTTAAAGGAGGTATCCTACATCCACTCGGAGGCGTACGCATCCGGCGAATTAAAGCACGGCCCGATCGCGCTGATCACGCAGGATACGCCGGTGGTGGCAACGGTGACGCAGGAAAAACTGATGTCCAAGGAACTTTCCAACATTAAGGAGGTAAAGTCCAGAGGAGCGGACGTTGTCGTTTTTATCAAGGAAAGCATTGTGGGAGATTTAGCGAAGGAGTACGAAATTTTCACGCTGCCGGATATGCAGGATGAGTTCATGGTGCTGCCGGCATCGGTGGCATTGCAGCTGCTCGCGTACTATGTGTCTTCCGATAAGGGATTCGATGTAGATAAGCCAAGAAATCTGGCGAAGGTTGTTACCGTAGAATAAAGCAGAAGATCTGTGGAAGGTGTGGATGAGACGCGCGTGTCTTAGCATATAACGGAAGGAAAAGGGATTGCCGCTTGAAGCAGGCAGTCCCTTTTTGATGTGCGAGGGAATATGATAAGAAGTACATCCTGCCGATTTCTGAGGGAAATGCAGATGGAATATTCGTTGGAGAAAAATGCCACATTTTTTGAACCGAATTTCCAGATGCATTCCCTCAGAAATCGATAGGCATGATCTTCCAATTCTATTCCTCGTCGTGCAAAAGGGGTTGGCTGCTCAAAGTGACAATCCGTTTTTTTGCGGCAGGATTCGGCAGGGCGGATGCGCACATTTCATTTGGCGCCGGCATATGATAATACGAAAAGAATCGATGAGGTTTTTATGCCAGATATCAGATATGCACAGAACGAGAATGTGGATCGCGGGGATCTCAGGATGCAGGTCATCGAGCGGGGAACCAGCACGCCGATCGACGATGCAAAAATATCGATCTCCTATTCCGGAGATCCCGACAGCACGGTCGAGGAGGTGAACACGGATGCTTCCGGAATGTCCGAAACACTTACGCTTGATACGCCTCCGCTTGAACTGTCAATGCAGCCGAGCGAGGTGCAGCCTTACGCGGAGTATACCATTCAGGTCACTGCAAAAGGATATCGTCCGATCAATATCTCCGGCATTGAGGTCTTTTCGGGTCAGCTGTCGCTGCAGGAAATCCGGATGGACGCCGAGGAAGCCACCGAAAGCATGACCGATAACATCGTCATTCCGGCACATACCCTTTTTGCGGAATATCCGCCCAAGATCGCGGAAGCCGAGATCAAACCCGTCACGGAAACCGGAGAGATCGTTTTAAGCCGTGTGGTGATCCCGGAATATGTGATTGTACATGACGGCGCTCCGAGTGACCCGACAGCCAGAGACTACTATATCCGTTATCGGGATTACATCAAAAACGTTGCCTCCAGCGAGATCTATTCGACCTGGCCGGACGCGACGATCCGGGCGAATGTTCTTGCCATCATGTCGTTTACGCTCAATCGTGTATACACGGAGTGGTACCGCAACAAAGGCTACAGCTTCACGATCACGTCCTCCACGGCATACGACCAGAAATTCATGTACGGGCGCAACATTTACCAGAGCATCTCGGATGTAGTGGATGAGATGTTCCAGAACTATCTCTCCAGACCGAATGTCAGACAGCCGATCTTAACGCAGTATTGTGACGGACAGCGTGTGACCTGCAGCAACTGGCTGAGTCAGTGGGGCAGCAAATACCTCGGCGACCAGAATTATGAGACGATTGAGATTCTGCGCTACTATTACGGCAATAACATGTTCATCAACACGGCGGAGGAGGCCTCGGGCATCCCGGCGTCCTGGCCGAGAGTCGATCTGTCGGTCGGATCGACGGGAGAAAAGGTCCGGCAGATTCAGGAACAGCTGGCGCGCATCTCGCGTTCCTACCCGGCCATTCCGACAATTACGCCGGACGGAATCTAC
>OIYH01002193.1_pt1 | contig 10342 bp, 10 predicted proteins | sample 1587911 | NCBI WGS metagenome assembly OIYH01 (sample SAMN03283252) | human gut metagenome | biome: human-associated habitat; material: feces | host: Homo sapiens | place: USA | collected 2013
ATATAGAGCTTGCGGCCGTCCCTCTGCTTGAATTCTTCGATGTTCTTGCGGACCGTACGGCGCGAGACGGAGATGGACTCGAGCTCCGGAATGTTGATTTCGACATCAAAGTGGCCGGAGTTGGCCATGATGGCACCGTTCTTCATGACTTCGAAATGGCGCTTGCGGATGATGTCCTTGTCGCCCGTCAGCGTCAGGAAGATATCGCCGATTTTCGCGGCTTCATCCATCGGCATGACGCGGAAGCCGTCGAAGACAGCCTCGATGGCCTTAATCGGGTCGACTTCGGTGACGATGACATTGGCGCCGAGGCCGCGGGCACGCATAGCGCCGCCCTTGCCGCACCAGCCGTAGCCGGCGATGACGACGTTCTTGCCGGCGATGACGACGTTCGTCGTGCGCATGATGCCGTCCCACGTCGACTGGCCCGTGCCGTAGCGGTTATCGAAGAGGTATTTGCAGTAAGCGTCGTTGGCCGCAATCATCGGGAACTCGAGCTTGCCTTCGTTCGCGAGGGCTCTGAGGCGGTGAACGCCCGTCGTCGTCTCCTCGCTGCCGCCGATGATGCCCGAGAGCAGTTCGCGGCGTTTCGTGTGCAGCATGTGCACGAGGTCGCCGCCGTCATCGATGACGAAGTCCGGCTTGATGTCGAGGGCTTTGTTGATGAAGGTATCGTATTCTTCCGGCGTGCAGTCGTGCCAGGCGAAGACGTGCAGGCCATCCTCAACGAGGGCTGCGGCGACATCGTCCTGCGTCGACAGCGGGTTGCTGCCCGTGATGGCGACTTCGGCGCCGGCATGATGGAAGATTTCTGCCATATAAGCCGTCTTCGCCTCGAGGTGCAGCGTGATGACCATCTTCTTGCCGGCGAACGGCTTCGAGACGGAGAATTCCTTATCGACCGCTGCCATGACCGGCATGAAGTTCTTTACCCAGTTGATTTTATCGTGGCCCGAAGGAGCCAGCTTGATATCGCGAATCATTGATTCCATGAAAAATACCTCCCATAAAAAATTCTACCTTCTATTTTAACACGAAAAAAACAATGCGTCACGCCCATCTGTCCTTGCAGCCATCGTGCGGCAGTGCCAAGGGTAGGCAGGCATCACGCAGAATTTCAGCGGTTCAAAAGCTTTTCAATCATCATGTAGTCCGTGAGGTCGACCATGAGCGGCGTCACAGCGATAAAGCCGTGCTCGACGGCGTAGATGTCCGTTGGCTCGCTCTTGTCCGTGTCGAAAATCTCGCCGGCGACCGTGTAGAACACGCGGCCGTCCGTGCGTTCCTGCTTCTTGAACGCATTGTGGTAGTCGCGCTTGCCCTGACGGCCAAAGACAATCTGCGGCCTGCCGTCCTCGCCGAGTGCGTAGCGGCGCGGGAAATTGACATTCCAGAACACGGGCTTTTCCTCTTTGGCGGCCGCGCGGCCGTTCATGACCTGCTCGAGAAGCTTCGTGAACGCCTCGGCAGCTTCGTCATACGAAATCTCGCTGTCCGTGTCCATCGAGACGGCAAACGACGAAATGTCATGCAGCATGCCCTCCATCGCCGCACCGACCGTGCCCGAATAGAGGATATCCGTCGCGAGATTCGCGCCGTGGTTGATGCCCGAGACGACGACGTCCGGCTTTTCCTTGGCAATGGCCTCGAGGTAGAGCTTGACGCTGTCCGTCGGCGTGCCGTCGACCGCCCAGGCCTCGATGCCGTATTTTTCTTCCAGTTCCTTCGCATGTAAAAGCTCTAACGGCCGCCCGACATTCAGCGCATGGGCCATGCCGCTCTGCTGGCGCGCCGGCGCCGAGACGATGACTTCATGACCGTTTTTCAGGAACGCTTTGACGAGGGCTTCGAGACCGTAAGCCGCAACACTGTCATCATTGGCAATGAGGATTCGCATAGATTCACTTTCCTTCCTATTATATATACAGGTACAAAAAAGGCCCCTTCGCAAATGCAAGGAGCCGTTATGCCGAAATGGTGACCCACCACGGAATCGAACCGTGAACCTACTGATTAAGAGTCAGTTGCTCTGCCAGTTGAGCTAGTGAGTCATGGTGACCCACCACGGAATCGAACCGTGAACCTACTGATTAAGAGTCAGTTGCTCTGCCAGTTGAGCTAGTGAGTCATCATTTCATGTTTTGTTCTTGATTGCCTTGTCGCAACCAACGAATATTATTATAAACGGGACGCATTGTTCTGTCAACACTTTTATGAAAAATTTTTAGTTTTTTGCGGGAGCTGCTTCCGTCTTGCCGAGGGACTGCAGCTTGAAGAACGCCGTGCCGAGGATGCCCGAGAGCACGGACGCGCAGAGAATGCTGATTTTCGCGAGGTCGAGCTGCGCGCTTTCCGTAAAGGCCAACGACGCGATGAAGATGGACATAGTGAAGCCGATGCCGCCGAGCATGCCCGTCGCGGCGAGCTGGCTCTTCGTGGCACTGCCCGGCAGCGGCAGCTTGAACGCCCTGCAGAGCAGGAACGTCGCGCCGAAAATGCCGAGCGGCTTGCCAAGGCAGAGACCCGCGAGAATGCCGAGGAAAATCGGCGAGCTCGCGTCAAACGTCGCGAAGGAAATCGCGACGCCCGCATTCGCAAGGGCGAAAATCGGCATAATGCCGTAGGCCGACCACGGCTCCAGCGCATGCTCGAGCTTGTGAAGAAGCGATGCTTCCGGCTTCGCAGCCGCCGGAATCGAAAGGCCGAGAAGCACGCCCGCAATCGTCGGATGAATGCCCGCCTGCAGGAAGGCATACCAAGCAATGAGACCGAGCACGATATAAAGCGGCACAAAGCGCACGCGCAGACGGCCGAACAGGAACGCCGCGGCGATGGCCAAAAGTCCCACGAGCAGGGCGCTGAAGACGAGGTCGGAATTGTAGAACAGCGCGATGACGACGATAGCGCCGAGGTCATCGACGATGGCGAGCGCCGTCAAAAAGACGACGAGCCCCAAGGGAGCCTGCCTGGCCGCGATGGTCATGATGCCGAGCGCAAAAGCGATGTCCGTGGCCATCGGGATGCCCCAGCCGCCAAACGTCGGCAGGCCGACGTTGATGGCCGCATAGAGAAGGGCCGGCACAATCATGCCGCCGAGCGCCGCGCCAACGGGCAGCAGCATCGCCGAGGCCGTGCGCAGCTCGCCGTAAAGGAACTCGCGCTTGATTTCGAGGCCGATGACAAAGAAGAACACGGCCATGAGGCCATCATTAATCCAGTGCAGCAGGCCCATCGTCACCGTGTACTCCCCCGCCCCGATGGCAATCGGCAGGTGCAGGAGATGCTCGTACGTCCCCGCGAGCGGCGAATTGGCCACGATGAGCGCGAAAATCGCGCAGCCGAGCAGGATGACACCACTGCTCGCCTCCCAGCGCAGAAACGCAAGGAACGGCTCGGCCACAGCCTGCAGCGAATGAATGAAACGGATGGGATTCTTCGAATCTTTCATGAACATCACTTCCTTTTCTTGAACTACGTTGTATTTCTGAATTTCAGTACGTCAGTATATCAATATACCTCTATCTTAACTTTATCATAGAAACGCCCGCAAGAAAAGGAATTGGATGAGAAAAAAGCATCACATGAATGCCTTTTGTCTATGCGGACAAAAAGTTCTGTGATGCTTGAGGAACGGCTTAATGTTTCGGAATGTGCTTCATGAAGCGGATGGGCAGCAGCAGCACGAAGTTGAAGACGAGAATCGTCAGGATGAGCAGCGCGCCGATACCATTGGCGATGGCGTCGCGGTCAGGCACAAGGCCCGTACTCATGAGGTACCAGAGGTGGACGGCCAAGGTCTCGCCGCCGGCCATGACGTCCGTATCGAACATATGGCGCGATACCGTCGTACCTGCGGTGAAGATGAGGATTGCCGTCTCGCCGAGGGCACGGCCGGCCGTCAGCGTGATGCCCGTGATGATGCCCGGCATGGCACTCGGCAGCACGACTTTGAAAATCGTCTGCAGTTTCGTCGCGCCGAGGGCGAGGCTCGCCTCTTCATACGATTTCGGCACCGTGCGGATGGATTCCTCCGTGACGCGCACGAGCATCGGCAGGTTCAAAAGGACCAAGGTCAAAGAACCGCCTAAAATGGAGAAGCCCATGTTCATCATGTTGACGAAGAGGATCATGCCGAACAGGCCGAGGACGATGGACGGCACCGTCGCAAGGCTTTCGACCGACAGGCGGATGCATTTCGTGAGTTTGTTCTCACGTGCATACTCTGCAAGGTAGATGCCGGCACCAAGCGCGATAGGAATGGAAATCGCCATCGAAATCAAGAGCATGTAGAACGAGTTGAAAAGCTGCGAGCCAACGCCGCCGCCCGCCATCATGTCGCTCGATTTGCCGAAGACGAAATGCGGGGAAAGCATCGGCAGCCCCTTATAGAGCAGATAGCCGAGGAATGCGGCGAGCAGGCCGAGGATGAAGAAGCCCGTGAGCCAAAGGCCGGCTCTCGCCATCTGATTCTGTACTTTTGTATTCATAAATTATACCCTCCTCGTACCGAAGCGGCGGATGACGAGAATCATCGCGAGCGACAGCAGCAAGAGCACGAAGGCCATGAGGAACAGCGCGTTGCCCCAGACCGAACCAAACGGCGTATTGCCCATCTCGACGACGATATCACTCGTGAGCGTGGCCGTCGGGGAAAACAGCGACGTGATGACCTGCGGCGTGTTGCCGATGAGCATCTGCACGGCCATCGTCTCGCCGACCGCACGGGCCATGGCGAGGACAACTGCCGTCAGGATGCCAGGCGCAGCGGCCGGCACGATGACGTGGACCATGGTCTGCCACCACGTAGCGCCGAGTGCGAGGCTCGCCTCTTCGAGCGGTCTCGGCACGGCATTGAGCGCATCCGTACTGATGGAAAGAATCGTCGGCATAATCATGATGGCGAGCACGAGCGAGGCCGCGAGCACGCCAAAGCCCGTCGTCGTGCCGAACGTATCACGCAGGTAAGGCACAAGCAGCTGCAGGCCGACATAGCCGTAAACGACCGAAGGAATCGCGACGTAGAGGTCCGTGGCTGGACGCATGATGTTCTTGAGCCAGACTGGCGCGACCTTCGCGAGGAAGATGGCACCCAGAAGGCCCAGCGGCGCACCGATGGCAACGGAGAGCAGCGTCGTCGCGAGTGAACCGATGATGAACGAAAGTGCACCGTACTTGCCAAGCGACGGGTCCCAGCTTGCGCTGAAGAAGAACTCCATCGGGCTGACTTCCGCAAACGTCATGAGGCCCTGCCGTCCGACAAAGAAGATAATCGAGAAAATGATGATCGTCATGAGACAGGCAGCTGCGATAAAGAGATACCGCCCGCACTTGTCGTAGAATAGCCTGCGTTCATGACCGCCGTCTGGGGATTTTTGCTCAAGACGGCCGATACTTGCTGCCCGTTCCATTTTGTAACCTCCTGAATATACCTTACTTACGTATAGCTTACTATGTCCTACATAAACGTGATGCAGGACCGAAGCCCTGCATCTCTGTTATTCCTTTATCAGGAACGCTTACTTTTTCATCTTATTGACCGGGATGAAGCCGAGCTTCTCAACCTGGCTGTTCTGGAACTCATCGCTGAGGATGTAGTCGATGAAAGCCTTGACAGCGCCCGTCGGCTCACCTTTCGTGTACATGTGGCCATAGCCGTAAATCGGATATTTGCCATCGATGATGTTCTGCGGGGAATACTCAACGCCGTCGAACTTGAGGACTTTGACGGAATCGTCAGCATACGGAGCATCGACATAGCCGATGGAGCCCGGCGTGCTGGCAATAGCGGCGCGGACAGCGCCGTTGGAATCCTGGATAACCGCGTTATCCGTGAAAGCTGCGCCCTTCAGAACGACATCGCTGATCGTAGCGCGCGAACCCGAGGATTTTGCACGATGGATGAGGGTGATCGGCTGGTCATCGCCGCCAACTTCCTTCCAGTTCGTGATCTTGCCCGTCAGGATATCGATGGCCTGCTGCTTCGTGATGCTGTCAACTTTGTTGGCCTTGTCGACGATGAAGACGAACGGCTCAACGACGACCTTGTGGTCAACGAGGCCCTTGTCTTTGTACTCGTCCGGCAGGTTGACATCCGAGTCACCAATCTGAACAGCGCCTTCAGCGACCTGATTCATCCCCGTGAAGGAACCGCCGCCTGCGATGTTGACCGTGACTTTATCGTATTTATCCTGGAAAGCCTCCTGTGCCGGCTTGAGGAGCGGCAGCAGGGCCGTGGAGCCCGAAGCCGAGATTTTACCGGAGATTTCCTGCTGTGCAGCGCCGCTGCCCGAGGAGCTCGAAGCCGACTGACTGCCGCCGCAGCCCGTCAGCATCACTGCCATGCTGGCAGCAATCGCGCCGACGGAGAGAACTTTCTTCATCTTGCTGAGTTGACTAAACATATCCTTTTCCTCCCAAATCATTTGCTGACTGGTAACCTCTGGAACCTTGCGGTTCCCTTCATCGTTCTCCTATATCGTAGCAAAGATCCCCGGAGGAATTGTTGCGGCTATGTAAATTCCATGTTAACAAAAAAGCCTCCCCTTTCAAGGGGAGGTGGCCCGTCAGGGCCGGAGGGGTTTAGCGCATCCAGACGACCGCAATCACAAGTGCAGGCAGGAAATTCGCGACGCGGACATGCGGCAGCCCGAAAAGGTTCGTGCCCACGCAGAAAATCAGGATATCGCCGACGGCACTCAGCGCCGACAAAGCCTCAGGCGTCATGACAGGCTCCAAAAATCCCGCCAAAAGAAAAATCGTGCCCTGAAAAATGCCGACCGACAAGGCAGAAAAGATACACCCCTTGCCGAGCGCCGACGTCATAATCATGACGATGACCGCATCGAGCACCGTCTTGGCAAACAGCACCGACGGGTCCGCGAGCAGACGGTCGTTAATCGAGCCAATCACAGCCATCGCCCCGATGCAGACCGTCAGCGAGGCCGTGACAAAGCCATCGACAAAACGCGTATCGCCGCTACTGCCCGTCTTCTGCTTGAGCCAAACGCCGAACTCTTCCATGCGGTCCTCGATGTTGATGGCCTCGCCAATCAATGCCCCGCCGATGATGCTCCCGAGCATCCGGTACGTCCCCGTCAGCCCAATCGTGCCGTCGCCCGTCAGCACCAGCATCTCCTTGATCGTCCCCGTCAGCCCGAGAAACATCACCGCAATGGCACACGCCATCATCAGCGTCTTCTGAAAACGTTCCGAAATCAGCCGCCCAAAGCCCAGCCCCATAAAGCCGCCCGCGACAATTCCCAAGACATTCGCCAACACACCAATCCCCGCAAACAAAAAATCCCCGCCCTTCCGTTACGATGAAAATATTGCTTCCATTATAACACAGAACGAGGAAAAATCATGTCATTCACTTTTTCTCTGTCACATTATGGACAACGCGCAGCAGAAATGGATAAAACTGCTCTTTTTCTTCTTCATTGCCCCCCTGCAGCAGCCAGGCCTGGTTGTGTGTCAAATTGTTCAAGTGCAGGCGGTTATTCATCCCCAAACTGCGTTGGGGATTCCTGCAAAGAATGATTCGGCTTTTATTTGACTTCAATGTCCAGCACTTTCTTGACAGCCCCCGGCTTTTCCTGAAACAGCTCAAGTGTCAGGCCGTCGGGCAGCTGGACCCATTTTTCGGGCTTGCCTTCAATGTGATGGACGCCCTCAACGGCGAGCATTTCCTTGAGAACTTCGGGCATATCCTCGACGACGATGCCAAGATGGTGCCCCTGCCCTGCTTTGTAATCTTCCGGTGCGGCCACGAGCTGCACGCCGCCCTTGAGCCAGACCATCTTAAGCTGGCCGTCTTTTTCCTTGCGGCGCGTCTCCGTCATGCCGAGGATTTTCTCAAAGAAATTTTTCGTCCATTCAATATCCTGCACCGTCACGGCGGCGTGTTCTACATACGACTGTCTTACCATTTTTTATCATTCCTTCACTATATTATGCAGTAATCATCCATCATCAATCATCCATCATCAAAAATCTTCCGGCAGCGGCAGGCCGAAGTGGATGCAGACATCTGGGAAGCCCTCGATGGGATACCAGCCGCGGATTTTGTCGGGGATGGCGTGGTCTGTCTGGGCCTTGCCTGTCTCGAACATTTTTTCAAACTTGCATTCGCGGTGCGACTCGGGTGTGCCGATTTTGGCGCAAATCATGCCTTCCTTGAAACCGGCCTTCTGGGCCTTGATGTTTGCAGCCAGAATCTTGTGCTGTCGGTCAATCAGGCGCGCCACGCCCGGAAAATAATCGTACGTCTGATGAAATTCTGCCTTAAGTTCTTCGATGGTCTTTGCCACGCTGCTCGCTTCCTCTCTTATCGATGAACAAAACTCTCTTAAAGATATGTATTTATATATATTCGCCGCCCGCGCCCATATTCCTTCCCTGAAAATCATATCGCCTTCTGCGCCGGCGCCTGCTGTCACATGGCCCCGACAATCTGCTGCAGGCCCTCAAGATAGACCTGCCCGTAGCGCGAAAGCACCGTTTCTTTGCGCATGATGTAGCCGATTTTCATCTGTTCCTTCATCTTGAGGGGCTTCGCGATGATGTTGTCGCCGTTCAGGGCGTGCGAGATAACGCCCGAGCAGACGGTGTAGCCGTTGAGCCCAATGAGCAGATTGAAAAGCGTCGCCCTGTCCTGCACGCGGATGTTTTTCTTCTGGTCCGTCGCATCGAGGAATTCCTCCTGATAATAAAACGAGTTGTAAACGCCCTGCTCGTAGGTCAGATACGGATAATTCTTCAAATCGCGCAGCGTGATGATTTCCTTCCCTGCCAGCGGATGCTGCGACGAGATGAAGACATGGGGCTTGGCCGTGAACAGCTCCGTGAAGACGAGGTCACGCGCGGAAAAAATCTTGCGGAGGATTTTTTCGTTGGCATAGCTCAGGTAAAGGATGCCGAGCTCGCTTTTCATATGGGCGACGTCCTCGATGATTTCGTGCGTCTGCTCCTCGCGAATCGTGAAGTCGTACTGCGCCGCGTCGAACTGGCGGATGAGCTGGACAAAGGCGTTGACGGCGAACGAATAATGCTGGCACGAGACGGTGAAATGCGGTTTCTGTTCCTTGAGGCCCTTGAACGTCTCCTCGAGCTCGTCGGCCTCGTCGATGACCTTGCGCGCGTAGCCTAAAAAACGCTCGCCGTCCGGCGTCAGGGTCACGCCCTTGTTCTGGCGCAGAAAAAGCGTCAGGTTCATTTCCTTTTCCAGTTCGCGAATCGCGGCCGTGACGCTCGGCTGCGAGACAAAGAGATGCTCGGCCGCCTGCGTGATGTTCCCCGTTTCGGCCACCGCGATGAGATAGCGAAGCTGCTGCAGTGTCATAAAGCCCTCCTTTTGTCATAGGCGTTTCCTATGACAGACAATATATTTCTGGTATTTTTAATTTCATTCACTCTCCTGTATAATAACCAACATCAAGAGAAAACGCAAGCATTCACATAAATTGAGGAGGAATCCATTATGACTACGGAAAGAATCCCTTATCGCTATGACATCGTCGGCAGCTTCCTGCGCAAGCCAGAACTCAAGGCTGCGAGAAAAGATTTTGAAGACGGCAAAATCACGGCCGCCGAGCTCAAGGCCCAGGAAGACAAGAGCATCCGCGAGCTCGTGGCCGACGAAAAAAAGGCCGGTCTCAAGGCTGTGACGGACGGCGAATACCGCCGCGCCTTCTGGCATCTCGACTTTCTCTGGGGCCTCGACGGCGTCGACAAAGTCAAGGCCGAGCATTTCTCCGTCGCCTTCAAGGGCTTCCAGCCCAAAGCCGAAACCCTCAAGATTACGGGCAAGATTGACTTTCCCGAGAACCATCCGTTCCTCGACCATTTCCGCTTCCTGAAATCCGTCGCGGGCGACACGACGGCCAAGCAGACCATTCCTTCCCCCTCAATGCTGCACCTCATCTGCTGTGTCCGCAGCACCGACTACCAGCCCATTGAACGTTATCAGAATGAAGAAGTCCTCTTAAACGACATTGCCGCCGCTTACCAGAAAGCCGTCAAGGCCTTCTATGAAGCCGGCTGCCGCTATCTGCAGTTCGACGATACGTCTTGGGGCGAGTTCTGCTCCGCCGACAAGCGCAAAGCCTATGCCGAGCGCGGCATCGACGTCGACGCCGTCGGCCGCAAATACGTCGCCGTGCTCAACAAGATTCTCGAAGCCAAGCCTGCTGACATGACCATCACGATGCACATCTGCCGCGGCAACTTCCGTTCGACGTGGTCCTCCGCCGGCGGCTACGAGCCGATTGCCGACATCCTGTTCTCCCACTGCCATGTCGACGGCTTCTTCCTCGAGTACGACTCTGACCGCGCCGGCACCTTC
>OIYH01002216.1_pt1 | contig 10269 bp, 18 predicted proteins | sample 1587911 | NCBI WGS metagenome assembly OIYH01 (sample SAMN03283252) | human gut metagenome | biome: human-associated habitat; material: feces | host: Homo sapiens | place: USA | collected 2013
GGTGTAATAGCTTGTGCAGGCTGTTTTGTGATTTGGAACTATTCTTGTTCCATTTTAGGAAGTGTACGTACCAATCAATATGTATATTTAAACCCTATCGCAACCATTATCTTTTCAGCAATCATTCTACATGAAAGAATCACAGCATTTATTGTTCTTGGAACCATATTAACACTTTCTGGATTAATTATTTCTGAATACAAGAAAAAGGAATCTTAACGGGTTCTTTCTTTTATTTTGGATGAAATGGATTCAGCTTCTTTCAAATCACTTAAATACTTATCACTATGAAACAATACCTTTTCATTCGATACATAGATTGGTAAAACTGTACTATCCTTTAAAGTCACTTTGATTCCCACATACATCATGGGTTCTACTGCACCAGCCATAAATGTGGTTCCCCCAAGAATAGTATGAGTAAATGGTTTTGTCTTTCCTTTAAAATGGGCATCTTCATTTTGAATGGAACATTTTAATATATCTGAATACAAACATCTTTTACCGTCAACTTCTAAATATTCAGCCTTAAATTTTACACACATTTTTCATCACCTCTTTTATTTTTTCTGCAACCTTACGATCTTGAATATATTGATCTGTATTGACCATCGTCTTTTCTTTAGAAATATAAATAGCCAATACTGTTTCATCCTTTAATACAACCTTAACTCCAACAAATAGATATGGATCTTGTAGAATCCCAGCTGGCAATGGGCCACTAGGAAGTATAGCCGTAAATGGAACTCCCTTTCCCTTATACTTTGCCTTTTCATTTAATACAGAAACACGAGCTACATCGCAATAAGAATATGTACCGGATTCAATCGTAAATTGTCTATTCAAATCATCAAATCTAATATATTCATCTATATTCATGGTTAAACCTCCATATCATTAAACAGCCAATAATCAAAATCATGCCACTAACAATTAAACTTGTATTTCCAGACAAGTAATAATAAGTCATACGATTTCCTGCCCAAATTAAAATTATGATTAAACAATTTACAAATACCCTTTTATCCATACATAATCTCCTTATCTTCATATTAGTTCTTTGGTCGTTTAGAATCAAATGTATTGTCAAAATAGGTCATTTATAAGGAAAAAAAGTAAGGTCTTGCCTTACTCAGATATTATCTTTGATAAGAATTTGTATACTTCATCATTTTGAATGCGAATCAACATATTTTCAATACAATTGACTTATAAATCTAATTACCATATTTATTCATTAGATTACTAGACTTTGAAAACGTTAATATATAAGATATGATGTATGAGAAAGAGGTGTTTTATTGATGCAAAAAACAAAAAATCCCAAAAATATAGTTGAATTACTAAAATGGAAATTTGATTTTAAAGAAAATATAACTGTAGAAAAATATAACAAGTCAAATCCAAAATATGAAAATTTAGATTGGTTTAAAACAAACGATGATATTGATGTACTGTATTCTGTTTTATCAATTTACTTATTTGGATTATGTGCTTATGATTCTGATGATAAATTTAAAATATATGCTAATATGATTAAATATGATTCAGGTATTAATGCTTATAGCAATAAATTTATAAAGAATTTGTATATGGATAAGAAGTTTGAAGAATTAAATAATAATGAATATCTAAATGAATTTTCAAGATTATACTTTTCTATTGGTAATGTTACACCTTTGTGGCCAGGAGGAAACATAAACAAAGGTAAAAGTTTTATATTCGATTTACCTGAACTCTATTTCACTAAACACGAATATTGGACTGACATGTTGGTCAGTAAATATGAAAATTGCATATTCCTAGATGAATTACGTAATACTACTTGGGTTATTGATGGTGACACCAAAAAAATTTATGATCCTCCAATATTTGACTTTAAATCAACTTCTTACTTTTTAAAGAGTTTATTTCAGTCTTCTACAGACGGTAGAAAATGGCTTTTTAATTGTTTTATAAGAAGAATTAACTACATAATAAAAAACAGAGAGCAAGCAATTAATGATTATTTAAATAATCAAGTCAATTTGAATAACTAATCTATATCCATCAGCCAAGTTGATATTTTTTCTTATGAAAACATGTATTCTTTCTCTACAGCACTTCATAATCATCTTCTATATTTATCAAATCTTTGGTTGATATCGCATATCCGATACATTATATACAGTAATAAATGCCTTTGGATCTAATATATTAATGAATTTCATTAGTTTTTGATATTCCGCTTTATCTACGATTGTGATGATTTCATTACGCTTTTCCATATTGTATGCACCATAAGCTTCATACACGGTTGCCCCACTATGTAGTTCATGAATGATATATTCGCGAAGTTCTTTTTCTTTCGGAGTGATGATACAAACCCTTCGTTTAATATTATGATCAAAGATAAAATGATCGAGAACAATGCCATTAAAATAAGTGCCCAAAATACTTAATACAACTGTTTTCTTATCATAAACAAGAGCTGCGGATAAGGCCACACACATACCCGATAAGGACATCGCTTTTCCTAGTTCCATATGCAGATATTTATTCATAATTTTTGCGACAATATCAAGACCACCTGATGAAGCATTTCGATTGAATAAAATGCTCAATCCTACACTTACAACGAGTATGTAACACAAGACATCTAGTTCCTGGCTGTTTGTGAAAGATACAAAATTCGGAAACAGGATCTCAAATAATGCAAGAAAAACAGGAAGCATGATGCTTGTATAGACTGTTTTTACACCAAATTCTTTGCCACAAGTTAGAAAGCCAATAATCAATAAAACGACATTTAAAATCATGGTGATGACTGATAATGGTAGAGGTATAAAATTAGATAGTATAATACCCAACCCAGAAATACTACTTACTGAAGTATGACTGGGCACAAGAAAAAAATAGACGGCTGCACCAATAATTCCAACCGCAACAGTTAAGATTAAAGTTTCCTTTATGATATTTGTATAATTATATTGTTTATTCATCGTAATTGTCTCCTAGTAATTCATTGTGTCTTTATTTTATCAAATAAACCTATCTTAATACACACTAAAAATGGAACTCCTAGTTGAAAGTTCCATTTCTGTTTATATATTTGAATTAATAATTCCTTTAATGTCACGGCCCCCATAGAATATTCGAGTTATTATAACCATCTTTGTCTTGTCATCAACAAGATAATATGCAATATAATTATCTATAGGCAGCTGAAGCATATTCATTGATTGCCAAGGCTCCCATTCAACTAGCTCATGACAAGCTGGCATAAAATCTAATGAACGGATTTTTTCTCGAATACGCTTTATTTGAGCGGCAGCAGTTTTAGGAACAAGAAGTTCATACGCAATATAAGAATAAATTTCACATAAATCGGAAAGTGCCTCTCCAGAATAGCTGACTTTATAGTTATTCATCATATTCCAAATTCTTTTGCGAGTATTGTATCTACTTCATCTGCAGAATACACATTTCCAGTATTGATGGAATCAACTCCCTTTTGAAGCTCTTTGTCTAACTGTTTTTTTGTCATTGCACCAACAGCTAATGGTTCAGAAGAAGGAAGCTTCAAATCAAATGGGATACCTTTTTTCAGTACGATTTGGCTATAAAGCATCTGAATTGCACTGGATGGAGAAATGCCAAGTTGAGAAAGAATGCTCTCGGCATTATCTTTAAGTTTGGTATCTATTCTAGCATAAACAGCAGTTGTATTTGCCATAGTATCACTCCTTTTCTTTATTATACACATAAATTGCTTGCGTTCGCAAGCGATTAATATTGTTATTGTAATATATGGTATAAATTTTCACAAACATGTCTTATTATATTAGTTAATTCAGCTAAAAAATGTCAAAAAAAGAAATCCTGAAACCATGTTGAAATACATGATTATCGGATTCCTTTTTAAATTAACACTCAATGGCCACTTTAATTACACCATCTCTTTTATTTTCAAATAAATCATACCCTTGGGCAATTTTACTAAGAGGATATGTATGTGTGATCAAAGGCTCTGTGTTGATCTTACCTTGTGCAATCAATTGTAAAGTCTTTTCACAATCACAACCATCAACACCACCTGTTTTGAAGATCAAGTTTTTTCCATACATGTCTGGAAGTGGCAAGATTTGTGGTTCATCATATAAAGCTACGATTGTCACAATCGCATTTGGTCTTGCACATTGCCATGCAAGCTGAAAAGTAGATGGTACACCAGCAACTTCAAGAACAACATCCGCTCCACCATGATCACTATTTTCTAGTACAAAGTCTTTGCACTCTTCTGGAGTTACTGTTAAAACTTCTGGATAATGCTCATGGATAAATTCAATGCGATTTTCATCTTTTTCACACATGATTATTCTTTTTGGCTTTTGAAGCATCACACACAATAAAGTACAAATACCTGTAGGACCTGCACCAATAATCAACACAGTATCGTCTTCTTTGATTTCAGAAATACGAGTTGCCCAATATCCTGTAGCTAGTACATCCCCAACAAATAAAGCTTGTCTATCACTAACGTTTTCAGGAATCTTATTCAATCCCTGATCTGCAAAAGGAACACGCACATATTCTGCTTGTCCACCATCAATACGACATCCAAGAGCCCATCCACCATTATCATCCGTACAGTTATTTACATAGCCGTTTTGGCAGAAAAAACATTCTCCACAAAAAGTTTCTACATTCACCGTTACACGATCGCCAGGCTTTACATGAGTCACTTTACTTCCAACTTGTTCTACAATACCAACCATTTCATGACCAACAGTAATACCAGGCACGGCACGAGGAACACTTCCATGTTTAATATGCAGATCACTTGAACAAATGCTTGCAAGTGTTACTTTTACAATCGCATCCCTTTCATGAAGAAGTATCGGTTTTGGTTTATCTATCAATTCAAATTTTCCTTTTTCCAAATACGTATATGCCAACATATGTTTTTTACTCCATTTCTATTAATACTGTTCTATTATTTCTGATCATAATCAATTCTTTCAATCTTGAAATGACAGATCTTGTTCCATCCGACCAGTAGATAATCATTTCATTTTCCTTTTTCATCCAGCCTTTCATAATGGAACCACGTTGTAATCGGTATAAATATAGCGTAAAATCGCATCCCATGCCTCGGAACAGAATGGCATTTTGGACCGCCTACAACGGTATCTGCATCACCACTATAACTAATCCCGCGATAAAGAGTCCTATATTTAATCAACAATCGTCTTATAATAATTACCGAAGTCTGCCAATGCATCAATGATCGGCATCATTTCTTTTCCAAGGTCTGTAAGTCCATAATAAACTTTTGGTGGATTCTCATGATAATCATTTCTATACACAAGACCATCATCTATCATTTGTCTCAGACTATCAGTTAGTACTTTTTGAGAAATTCCTTCTAAATCTCTCTGAAGTTCATTGAATCTCCATGGACGCATTCTTAAGTTTCTTATTATCAATAACTTCCATTTACCACCTATCAAGGATACTGATGTTGCTACAGGACATGCTGGAAGCTCTTCTTTTGTCTTCATGTGCAGTCACCTCATTTCATATACATTATGGCACATTCATTTTATTGTGTGCAGTAACAAAAAGGTGCGTACTATTTTTTGAGTGCGTAAATGATTATACTATAATCAAGCAACAAGGTTGCGAATAGTAATGGAGGTAATTAAAATGTCAAACTACACAAAAACCAATGTTGGTAATGAAGGTCGTGCAGAACTTCATGAAACACTTTCTTTAACAGGTGCTGAAGTAAGTATTAATTCTTTACCTACTAGTGCAAGTGTTCCTTTTGTTCATTCTCATAAAAATAATGAAGAAATCTATGGAGTTATTGCCGGAAAAGGAACGGCTATCATTGATGGGGATACTGTAGAAATTACTGCTGGTGACTGGTTAAAAATCAGCCCTGCAGCAAAACGTCAATTCTTTGCTGCAAGTGATTCAAGTATCACTTATATTTGCATTCAGGTAAAAGAAAACTCACTTGATGGATTCACAGCTGATGATGCGATCATTTATTAAAAATATTGCATAACTGCATGAAACCCTCCAAGCTTTAATGGCCCGGAGGGTATTTATGATTCAATGCTGCTTTTCAAAATTTAGCAATTCTTGTTATTTACAAAGATTAAGAAGTACAAATTGGCAGCTATCTCTTCTTTAACCATTCTTCCTTCGTCAATGCATTGACATGGCAGGTCCGTTTCTCATGCATCAAAGGGACATCAATGTCTTCACTCGTCCACTGATACTTAAAACCGACCTTTTCTTGAACACGCTTCGATTTGATGTTGCCCTCATAATATCCGCACCAAACTTTACTCATACCGATATCTTCGAAAGCGTGACGAAGAAGCTCATTTGCGGCTTCCGGCATCAGTCCTTGCCCCCAGAAAGGTTTTCCAATCCAGTAACCAAGTTCGCATTCATCGTCTTTTTCGGTCATATCGGTATGACCATTTAGTTTCAGTTCAATAGCGCCAATAACCTTTCCATCTTCTTTTAGGCAGATTGCATACGCCTCTTTGCCATTTAAGACATTTTTAATTACATCTTTGCTTTCATCTAAACTCTGATGTGGCGGCCATCCAGCAATCGGTCCCACATCTGGATTACTTGCAAATTTATACAAATCCTCTGCATCGCTTTCTTCCCAGCGGCGCAGAATTAATCTTTCTGTTTCAAGTATCATACTTCGTTCTCCTTTTTCTTTCAGCTGCTTCATGAACTACCACACCTGATATGGTTGGGATCACTGTGATGGACTCTTCTCAATTGAAATTTGTATTACCACAGTGATTTTGATTTATGCAATACAACATGTACACACATTACATCTAATTCATCTCATGACTAAAGTCACGAGCGTTCTGACTTCAACAGTAAATCACAGATTGTAATCTTTACGAATATCTGCAAAAGCTGCATTCGCTTCTCTTGTTCTTCCCGCTTTGATATCCGCATATCCTTTCTCAAGTTCTGCACTCAGTTCTGTTTCTGATAAAGAGGACATATCTACAGGACAAGATGATGGAATTTTCACATCAAACGGAAGACCTCTCTGAAGAATAATCTGTTTATAAAACATATTGATAGCATCGGAAGCAGGGATGCCCAGTGCTGATAAAATGCTTTCTGCCTGTTCTTTCACTTCCGGCTCAATGCGAGCATAGAGATTCGCTGATTTTGTTGCCATATAAAGCACCGCCTTTCAGATACTTTCTTAATCTTGTTATACCTATATGTGAGTACAGCAGCAATACATTTCCAAAATTTACAATTTATTCATCAAAACTTATCAAAGTCCTCCTGCATTGCAATGCTGAAAATTCTGAAAAGCCCTTATTTCAAGCCTTTTTCACACTTTTACTTGTGTACTTTAGTCAACAGAACCACGCTCTTAACATGGCTAGTAACAGGAAATGTTTCTATACACATCCCTTACTTGAATGTTTCAATGAATGTATGCTTACCATGATTGGATTCATAAACACGAATCTCACAATTGTTTGGCTTTGGTCTCCACTTAATACCATTTTTACGATCTTCTAGATAGCCACATAAAGAACGAATGATACCACCATGACATACAATCAATACATTCTCATAGTTCTTCTTTTCAAGTTCCTTTAAAAAGGATTGACTTCGTTTGACCATGCTTTTGACAGATTCAACCGACTTAGGATTTGGCAACAGTTCAGGAAATGCCCAATAGGAAGTCATTTTTAATCCTAATTTAAAGTAGTTACGAAGCTCGTAATCCCCAAAATCCACTTCAATAATACGAGAATCAATCTTTACATCCTTTTGATCTACATTGCCAATAATCGACGCAGTCTGAATCGCTCTTTGTAAAGGACTTGCATATACCGCATCAAAATGAATATCTCCAATCTTTTTTCTGGCCTCTTTCGCTTGTTGAATTCCTGTCTCATTTAAAGGTTCATCTGTAAGTCCCTGCATTAATTTTTGTTTATTTAAAGCTGTCTGGCCATGTCTAGTAATCCAAATCTTCATTCAATTACTCCCTCAATCAAAGTCTCTACGAGCATATAAGACTTTTCCAATAACCTTTACCGGAAGTTCTTCCACTTCTTCAGGCGTAAAAACCTTTGTGTCAATCTTAGGATTTGCAGCTTCTAAAATCATTAAACCCTTTTTATATAAAACACGCTTTAATGTTGCTTCCTCACCCACAAGTACAATCGCAATACTTCCAGATTCCACTTCATTTGTCTGTTTCACAAAGACAAGATCCCCCTCATAGATATGAGCGTTGACCATAGAATCACCTCGCACACGCAAAAAGTAATCGCCTTTTTTACCATCATGTCGATTTAACTCAATATACCCCTCAATATCTTCCATTGGAAAACCATCATATCCAGCTTTTACACTACCAACAATGGGTTTGATTCTTTCTTCTTCATCCAAAATACTTTTAACATCACAATCCAGCATATCGGATAGTTTCTTTAATGTATTGGCCTTTAAATGTGTGCTTTCACCCTTTAACCAGCGAAAATATGTGGCACGACCAATTCCTATTCTTTTGGCTGCCTCATCATGCTTAATATTATTTTCAATCTCATATTGTAGTAATAATTGTCTTAACTGCATAGTTACACCACCTTTATCTATATAGTATCAAAAAATAAATAAAATGCCAGTAAAAATTTATTAACTTTTTAAGAAAGTCTCAAATCTATCTTGAATTTTTATATATTTTTAACTATGATTTTATACGAACGATATGGGGTGTGGAGGTATTTATGCAAAAAACATATTTATGTATTGATTTAAAATCCTTTTATGCATCCGTTGAATGTGTTGAACTCGGCCTTGATCCATTCAAAGTCAATCTTGTAGTGGCTGATCCTACACGAGGTGGTGGTGCGATTACTCTAGCTGCAACACCAGCCATTAAGAAATTAGGCGTATCGAGTCGTGGTCGTATTTTTGAAATTGATCCAAAAATCGAATATATGATTGCTCCACCTAGAATGCACTTGTATATGGAATATAGCTGCAAAGTTTATAAAGTCTTCTTGGAATTTATTGCCAAAGAAGATATTCATGTCTATTCCATTGATGAATCCTTTTTGGATGTCACAAGCTATTTAAAGCTCTATCAAGTCAATGCCAAAGAATTGGCAAAAAAAATGTTAGACCGTATCTATGAAAAAACCGGTCTTACAGCTACTGTAGGGATTGGAACCAATTTGTATCTCGCTAAGATTGCGATGGATATATCCGCCAAACACAATGCCGATCGCATGGCCTATTTAAATGAAGACTTATATCGCCAAACATTATGGCATCATGTTCCATTAACAGATTTTTGGATGCTTGGAAATGGAACGGAAAGAAGATTACACAAATTAGGTATCTATGACATGTACGACTTGTGTCAATTTCCTATTGAAATATTATATAAAGAATTTGGTGTGAATGCCGAATATATCATTGACCATGCTTGGGGCAAAGAGCCTACAACCATTCAAGACATTAAAAATTATAAATCGAAACAACATTCTATATCCAATTCCCAAATTCTTTTTGAGGATTATTCCTACCAAAATGCCTTTGTGGTTATGAAAGAAATGGTGGATCAAAATGTATTGACATTAACCGAGAAACATTTAGTGACTAAACAAATTTCTCTTATGATTGGCTACTCCAAAGATTGTATCAAACCAAGCTGTGGCTCCTGTAAGATTACCAATTGTACAAACTCCTATTCCATCTTATTAGAAGAATTCAAACAACTCTATATTCGCATTGTGAATCCAAACTATCCCATTCGACAGATTGCGATTGGTTTTCAAGATGTGAAAGATGAATATTATTATGAGAATTATGATTTATTTACAGACGTAGAAAAAGTAGAACGAGAAAAAAAGCTACAAGAAACCTTAGTTCAAATCAAGCATCGCTATGGCAAGAATGCCATCTTAAAAGGGATGAATGCCTTAGATTTTGCGACTGCTAAAAAAAGAAATACATTGATTGGTGGCCATAACGCATATTAGAGGAGTTTTCACTCCTCTAATTGTATATAGCTAATTTGTTTCAGGTTGATCTTTGTCTTTACGATTTGAAGTATTTGCGTATCCAAATTGATTTTAGAAACTACGCCTGTGATTCTTTTATAATTGATACGATCATAATACTCAATCGTGACTAGTTTTCCTTTTTGAATTTCATGCACTCTTTCATTTAAGATTTCATAATCATCCTGCGATAAAA
>OIYH01002217.1_pt1 | contig 10266 bp, 10 predicted proteins | sample 1587911 | NCBI WGS metagenome assembly OIYH01 (sample SAMN03283252) | human gut metagenome | biome: human-associated habitat; material: feces | host: Homo sapiens | place: USA | collected 2013
GGTCTCCCGACCGCTCTTTTTTATTCCGAAGCATCAGCATGCGCCCTTTTCCGAGCAGAATTTGACTTCTTTGCCCTCAAGGATCATATTTGTGGTGCGCACGGCGCACATTTTGCCGCACATCGAGCAGGTATGACGCTCGGTCGGCGGAACCTGATTATAGAACCGCTCTGCCTTTTCCGGGTCGAGTGCCAGCGCGAACTGCGCGGGCCAGTCCAGCTTATGACGCGCGTCCGCCATTGCGTTATCGCGGTCACGCGCACCGGGCAGACCGAGTGCGATATCGGCGGCATGGGCCGCAATTTTGCTGGCGACGATGCCCTCGCGGACGTCATTTTCATCTGGCAGACGCAGGTGCTCCGCCGGTGTAACGTAGCACAGGAAGTTCGCGCCCGCCTGTGCGGCAATAGCGCCGCCGATGGCCGAGGTAATATGGTCGTAACCCGGTGCAATGTCGGTGACGAGCGGCCCGAGGACATAGAAAGGCGCTCCATGGCAAAGGCGCTTTTCCATCTGCATATTGGCCGCGATCTCGTTCATCGCCATATGGCCGGGGCCTTCGATCATAACCTGCACGTCCTTCGCCCACGCACGCTGTGCAAGGTTGCCCAGCTCGATCAGCTCACTGATCTGCCCTGCATCGGACGCATCATCAATGCAGCCCGGGCGCAGTGCGTCACCCAGCGAAATGGTAACGTCGTAGCGGCGCAGAATGTCCAGCACCTCGTCGTAATACTCGAAGAACGGATTCTCATTGCCGGTCATCTTCATCCATGCGAACAGCAGCGAGCCGCCGCGGGAGACGATGTTCATCCTGCGGCCCTCGCGCATGAAGGCTTCAACCGCACGGCGGTTGATACCCGCATGAATGGTCATGAAGTCCACGCCCTCCCTGGCGTGCGCCTCAACGACCTTGAGGAAATCCTGCGCGGTGATCTCGAGCAGGTCCTTTTCCAGATACCCGATCGCATCGTACATCGGCACGGTGCCGATCATCGCCGGCGACATGTCGATCAGCTGCTTGCGGAAGGTGTTGGTCTTGCCGTAGTTGGACAGGTCCATGATGGACTCCGCGCCCATGTCCACGGCCATGCGCACCTTGCGCAACTCCATCTCGTAGTCCTTGCAGTCACCCGAAATGCCGAGATTGACATTGATCTTTACGCGGGTGCCGTCGCCGACCGCCTCTGCGGACAGGCTTTTGTGATTGATGTTCGCCGGAATCGCAATCGTACCCTTTGCGACTCGTTCCATGATGAACTCGACCGGACGGTTCTCCTTTTTGGCGACCGTTTCGATCTCCGGCGTGACGATACCGCGCTTTGCGGCATCCATCTGCGTTGCATAATTTCTCATGGCTTACTGATACTCCTTCTGAATTAGGCAATGCCGCATAATTAAACAAGAGCGATTTACGAGTAAATTTTGTGTACTGATTAGGCGTGGTTTTGCAGCAATACGAGTGTATTGCAAAAAATCACAACAACATCAGGATGCAAAATTTCCGTAAAGCGCCGCAGCTTTACTTATGCGGGATTGCCTTTTATATTGCTTCCGGAGTGCGGTATGAAAAGGGGACGCCGAGGCATGCGGTGCGCTCTGTCCTGACGACCCCGCCGCACTTCGGCGGCAGACAAACCTTGTTCTAAGGGGGACTCCGTCCCCCTTAGATACCGAACAAGTTCCCAAGGAAACTTGTCCGGATATCCCCCTCTCGTTTGCACAGCAAACGAGGCCGCGCCGCGGCGGCGCGGGCAGTGGTAAGAAAGTCAGGTACACGCCCCGACTTGCTTAGGGAATTTTATGCGGCACACTGCGGTGCGCCTGTTCTGCTTGTTTTGCCTTCGGCAAAATACAGCAGAAATGTATTAAACGTATAAGTAATCTGCCATAACCGGCTGTAAACCGTGATCGCAGATCGCCTGATATACCTCATCAACCGAGCGGCCGTCCGAGATCTCGAACTGCTCATCGCCCTTATCCTCGCCGGAGTGACCGCCGATACCGACATCTACGCCTGCGGAAATCTTGGTGGCGGCGATGCCGATGATATTATCGCGGAAGCCCGCCCGCTCGCGGGTCGAGATAGTGATGGACGCGAACGGCATGAAGATGCGGTAGGCACAGACCACCTGCAGCAGCTGCGGCTCGTGTACGTCCTTCGGATTGATCTTATCGTTATTGATGATCGGGCGCAGGCGCGGACACGAGAACGCGATCTCTGCGTGCGGATACTTGCGCTGCAGCAGATACGCGTGCAGACCGGTCGCAAACGCATCCTTGCGGAAGTCGGACAGACCGAGCAGCGCCGCAAAGCCGACACCGCGCATGCCGCCCATCAGTGCACGCTCCTGCGCATTCAGGCGGTACGGGAAAATGCGCTTGTGACCGCCGAGGTGCAGGGTTTTGTACTTCTGGTCGTCATAGGTCTCCTGAAATACGGTAACGTAGTCCACACCGCACTCGTGCAGATAAGCGTACTCATCCACGTTGAGCGGATAAATCTCGATGCCGATGACACGGAAATACTTGCGCGCCAGCTTAACGGCTTCACCGATGTAGGATACCGGCGACATGGCACGGCTCTCACCGGTCAGAATGAGGATTTCCTGCAGACCGGTCTCCGCGATGGCCTTCAGTTCCTGTTCGATCTCGTCCATATCCAGCTTGGCACGGCGAATCTTGTTATGACAGTTGAAACCGCAGTAAATGCAGTAATTTTCGCAGTAATTGGCGATATACAGCGGCGTGAACATCTGCACCGAGTTGCCGAAATGCTTGCGCGTTTCGGCCTGTGCGCGCTGCGCCATCTGCTCAAGGAACGGCAGCGCCGCGGGAGACAGCAGTGCGCCGAAGTCCTCCGGCGAGAGAACGTCCTTGCGAAGCGCACGCAGTACGTCAGCCGCCGTATAGGCATCCGCATCATAGGCGTTCATGCGGGAAATGACCTCGTCCTGCACCTCGGAGCCGATGTTGTCCATACCCGGCTGGTACTCCATGTGATTGGTTTGTTCAGTGATATATTTTGCGGAGATGATCTCCGTTTTTTCGTTTTCCATGACAAATACCTTTCTGTTTTCGCGCAAAGCGCGCATTTAATCGAAAATTGCGGCGCAATTTTCATAAAAACGCGGGGCGTGTACCTGCGTTTTTATACAAGGAAGAAAATTTGTGTGCCGTGTAACGACGCGCAAATTTTCTTGCCGGATATGTCCGGGCTTTGCCCGGCATATCCTTTTTCGATTGAAAGCGTGGTTTCAATCGAGAACTTTAATCCTGCAGGAAACCGGTCAGCGGAGAGGATGCCGAAGCCGTCTCACGGACACGGCCCAGACCGGCAAGGTATGCCGTGCGGCCTGCCTCAATCGCCTGCTTGAATGCCTCAGCCATCGCCGGAATATCGCCTGCGGTGGCAATCGCGGTGTTCGCCATGATGGCTGCCGCACCCATTTCCATTGCCTCGCAAGCCTGCGACGGACGGCCGATGCCTGCGTCTACGATAATCGGCAGGTCGATTTCGTCGATCAGGATTTTGATGAACTCGCGTGTAGCAAGACCCTTGTTCGTACCGATCGGAGCCGCCAGCGGCATGATGGAAGCCGCACCGGCATTGACCAGATCACGCGCAACGTTCAGATCGGGGTACATATACGGCATAACGACGAAGCCCTCTTTCGCGAGGATCTCGGTCGCGCGGATGGTCTCCTGATTGTCCGGCAGCAGGTACTTGCTGTCGCGCATGATTTCGATCTTGACGAAATCGCCGCAGCCGCACGCACGCGACAGACGCGCAATGCGAACCGCCTCGTCCGCGTTGCGGGCACCCGAGGTGTTCGGCAGCAGCGTTACGCCCTCCGGAATATAGTCGAGGATGTTAGCCGTGCCGCCCTCATTTGCGCGGCGCAGCGCCAGCGTGATGATCTGTGCGCCTGCGTTCTGCACGGCAGCGTTGATCAGGTCGAGCGAATACTTGCCGGAACCAAGGATAAAGCGGGACTGGAACTCGTGTCCGCCGATTACAAGTGTATCTTTCATGTGAAAAACTCCTTTTTCTTGACCCATTTAAGGGAAACGTGTAAACTGATAGTATAAATAAGAAAGGGGAACGTAAAAGTGAAAAAGTTTATCGAAGAATTCAAAGCCTTCGCGCTGCGCGGCAACGTGATGGACATGGCGATCGGTGTTATCATCGGCGGTGCGTTCACCAGCATTGTGACTTCGCTGACCGAAAACCTTATCAACCCGATCCTCGGCCTGTTCGGCGGCACCGATTTAAGCGGTTTCGTGCTGAACCTCGGCGGTGTGGAACTGCGCTACGGTGCATTCATCACCTCGATCATCAACTTTTTGATCATGGCGTTCGTGCTGTTCTGTCTGCTCAAAGCGGTCAATAAGCTGACTGCGCTCGGCAAAAAGCCGGAAGCACCCGCCGAGCCGACCACCAAGGTCTGCCCGTTCTGCTGCAGCGAGATTCCGATCAAGGCTGTCAAGTGTGCACACTGCGGTTCCGATCAGCCGAAAGAATAATGGAGAGTGAAGAATGAAAGCTGCGGCTTCCGTTCTCCATTTTCTATTTACGGCTCCGTTTCGCCAATGAGCAGACGCAGCACCATGGTTCCCTCGTGTGCCGAGCAGACCGCTACGCGCGGCGCCATCAGACCGAGACCGTCGGCTACATCGCTTGTACCGTCGCCGCAGAGATACACATGGCCGAAGCGTTTTTCGGTCTTGATCAGGTTCGCTGAGCCGTAGCCTGCCATGCCGCTGCCCGACACGACCGGCTTTTCCGGCAGTCTGGTAAGCAGATTCTCGAGCAGCATGGCCTTCTGATCCGGCTTGTCGAACGCCTCCACGACCACATCACAGCCGGAGAACAGCCGCTCTACGTTGGACGGAACGACCCGCTCGGTGTAAGTCTCGTAGGTGAGATAGGGATTGATGGCCTCAAGCTGCTCAACAAGTGCGAGCGTTTTCGGAATGCCGAGGTCTTTCATCGTGTAATGCTGACGGTTGAGGTTGGTGATGTCCACCACATCGAAATCCACGAGGATGAGATGACCGACACCCAGCCGCGCCAGAAAAATCGCAAGGTTGGAGCCAAGCCCGCCCAGACCCGCAATGCCGACACACGCCTTGTCCAGCTTAGCCTGAATATCCACGCCGTGGCGTTCCACCAGTGCGTCATGCAGTTGTTCTTTGGTTAAAATCATGATTTTTCTCCTGTAATCACGCGCAGCGTGCATTTAATCGGAAATTGCATTGCAATTTCCATGAAAACCGGGAGCACGTATCTCGGTTTTCATACCAGTAAAAAATTTGTGTGCCGCTCGCGGCGCGCAAATTTTTTTGGGACATATCCGCGTTTTACGCAGTATGTCCCCTTCGCACCAAACTGTAGTTTGGTGCGAAGGGTGTCAACCGCCGCCCACGAAGCATACGACTTCCAGATGGTCTGCATCGGTCAGCTTCTCTTCCGCGAACTGCGCGCGCGGAATGATGGTGCCGTTCTTCTCGACAGCCACACGCTGCGGGTCATGACCCAGCTCCTTCAGCAGTGACAGTACGGTTCCTTCTGCTGGAACAGCGCGTTCGTTACCGTTTACTTTCATGCAAATATCCTCTTTTCTGCAAGAAAAAATGCTCCGGTTTCACCATTCGGTAAAACCGGAGCATTAAAATTTCAAGTATATGCGACAGCTTCCCTACGATGGTGCTAACCAACAGGTTCAAAAGGTTAGGCTCTCGCCCTCTCAGCCGCTCATCACGGCACCCTTGCTTGCAAATACAGTATGCACCTCATTCTCCCACTTGTCAAGCACATTTTTTTCGGATATAATGCAGTTATACAATGCAAACATTCGTTCGAAAGGAGATGATGACCGATGGACAGAACCATTCTGCACTGCGACTGCAACTCGTTTTTCGCGAGTGTGGAAACGCTGCTCGACCCGTCGCTCGCCGATGGTCCGACCGCAGTCTGCGGTGATCCGGAGAGCCGCCACGGCATCATTCTCGCCAAGAACGAGAAGGCCAAAGCCTTCGGCGTACAAACTGCCGAGACCATCTGGCAGGCGAAACGAAAATGCCCGGATTTACGGCTGGTAGCACCGCATCGGAGCGAATATGTGAAGTTTTCGCGCAAATGCAACGAGCTGTACCTGCAGTACACCGATCTTGTCGATCCGTTCGGCATTGACGAATCCTTCCTTGATGTCACCGGCTCGATGCACCTGTTCGGCTCCGGCGAGCATATTGCAGACGAGCTGCGCCGCCGCATGCGCGAGGAGGTCGGACTGACCATCTCGGTCGGCGTGTCGTTCAACCGCGCGTTCGCCAAGCTCGGCAGCGATTACAAAAAGCCGGACGGCACGACGGTCTTTTCGCGCGAAAATTTCAAGCAGCGCGTGTGGGTCTTGCCCGCGAACACGCTTCTGTATGTTGGCAAACGCGCCAGCGACCGGCTGAGCCGACTGGGCGTGCGCACGATTGGCGAGCTTGCCGCCTGCGATCCGGCGTTTATCCACAGCATTCTGGGCAAAAACGGCGATCTTCTGCTGCGTTACGCCAGAGGCGAGGACGATGAGCCGGTGCGCTCGTTTTACGCGGAACGCGAGGTCAAATCGGTCGGCAACAGCATGACGTTCGCGCACAATCTGCTCGGCGCGGACGAATGCCGCATGGGCATTACGGCGCTGTGCGACAATGTCGGCAGACGTTTGCGAAAGCGCAGCATGGTGTGCCAGACCGTGCAGCTCGGCATCCGCGACCCGGAATTTCACAACCGCTCGCGTCAAATAACGCTTGAACGGCCGACCAATTCCACGCGTGCGCTCATCGACCTGTCCATGCAGCTGCTGCTCGGGCACTGGCCGATGGACAAGCCGGTGCGTCTGCTCTCGGTCACGGCAGCCAATCTGCTGCCGGAAAATCAGTCGTGCGAGCAGCTTTCGCTGTTTGATGCCGCCGAGGATATCCAAAAGCGCGACCGCCAGCATAAGCTCGACCAGACGGTTGACGCACTGCGGCAGAAATTCGGTGATAAATCAGTCGTGTTCGCGCATTCAGTGAAGAAAAAAGATAAAACGGATAAAAAATGAGGACATATCTGCCGGATATGTCCTCATTTTTGCGTTACTGTGTCAGCCGGAAGGATACCGCCCAGCTGCCGTCCATCAGATCGCTTGCGGTGTAGATATCACCGGTAAGGGTACAGCCGGCAACATCCTCGTATGCCATCGGGAAAACGTACTCGGTGACTTCTGCGTCCGCGTCAGAATCGACGTAGGAAACGTCGTAATCTCGCCAAAGCTCAGTGCCGTCCGTCATGCGGAGTACCGCAAAATTCGCATGGTTGTCGCGCGACAGCTTGCCTTCCGTGCGGTATGACAGGTGCAGTGCACCATCGTGCCACGCTGCCGCAGTGAGCGTCACATTGCCGTCCTCGCTCTGCCAAAGCGTGCCCTGCGGAACAAGAAAATCATAGTCGTGCATGGTTTCGTACAGCGAGATATCCGACGCACTCAGACCGTTGATATCGTGGTTCTCGGTCGGTGCATTCTGCGGCACAGCGGACAAATCCGCCGTTACCGGAACGCCTTCCTGTTCCACTTTGCCAATCAGCAGCTTGTTAAACGAAAACTCGAACGCGCCTACCGGAATATCTCCTCCCAAATCGTCAATTTGAAGAAAATACGTTGCCGTGTGGGTACTTGGGTCGTAGTCAACCGTCGAGCAGCCGCAGGACAGCGGTGCAGCTCTGCCCCAGCGCGGATAATCCAAATGCCAGCTGTCATACAGATCCGGTGCGGCATCGCCGAACAGGCTGCCCGTGGTGTCGGTCAGCGACAAATACACCTTTGCCGTGCTGCCTTCCACGTCCGCCGAAACGACCTCCAGCTTGACGCCCCGGTCCTCGCAGACCTGCCCGACCGGCTGCAGGTACTCCGCCATGCCGGGCGCGATTTGGTACAGCACCCGTAGAACCGCCTCCTGATTGGCAGCTACGGCGGTGCTCACGCAGGCCAGTGCCGCCGCAACCGCAAGGATGATCTTGAGCGGTTTTCGCGCTCTGTGCGGCCTGCCGCTCTCCATTTTGGCGATTGTCTGCTGCACCAGTGCGTCGCTCGGCGTGATATTCTCATTCATGCCGCGGTACTGCTTGTGAAAATCCATCGTCCAGCTCTCCTTTCATCAATTCGCGCAGCTGTGCCCGTGCGCGTGTCAGCCGTGTACGTATCGCGGACGGTTTTTCCCCGCTCATGCGCGCAATCTCCTCTGCGGTGTAACCCTCGTAGTAGAATAAATGCACTGCCGCGCGGTACTTAGGCGTCAGCCGCCGCAGAGCTTCATCCAGCGCGCTGTCCTCCGGCTCGGGAAACGGAATGCGGTCATCGAGCGGTGTGTCGTGCCGCCGCCATGCCATGCGCCAGTGGCTTTTCAGGCAGTTGAGCGTCACCCGCAGCAGCCATGCCTTTTCGTGCTCCACACTGTCGAAAACCGGTCGCTTACGCACGGTCTGGAGAAAGACCTCCTGAAAAATATCGTCTGCGTCGTGACGGCTGCGCGTCTGCGCATACGCCAATCGGTATACCATGTCGCCGTAGACGCTGACGAGTTGTTCGGGTGTTTTTGCGGTCATGCTCCATCCTCCTTTCACCGGTAATACGAAATAAAAACCCGAAGTGCTACAAATTTTCGCAGAAATTTATCGCACTTCGGGTTGCATTTATTTTGTCCAGGCTTGCTTGAGCAGCTTTGCCGCCTCGTCAATCTGCTGTTCGGTCAGACCGGCATAGCCGAGCACGAGCGTTGCTCGCGGCGGCTTGACCGGCGGCGTATAATACGCCGAAAGCGGGTAAACGCGCACACCGGCCGTCTTTGCGCGCTCAATAAGTTCGTGCTCGAGCATGCCGTTTCGCATGTGCAGCAGCAGGTGCAGGCCGGCTTCCGAGCGCGAGACCTCATGCGGCAGATCGGCCAGCTCGCGGTCAAGCGCAGCCATGAGCGCGTCGCGGCGTGCCTGATAGACCTTGCGGCTGCGGCTGATGTGCCGCTCAAAGCCGCCGGTGTGCATGAAGGCCGCCAACGTGTACTGGTCAAAGCTCGGCACGGTAGACGAGTACCGCGAAAACCGTTCGCGATAGCGCGCCATCAACGCATTCGGCAGCACCAGATAGCCGATGCGCAGTCCGGGGGCAAGGCTTTTCGCGAAGGTGTTGACGTACACGACGCGTCCGGTCCTGTCCAGCTCGCCTAACGCCGGAATCGGGCGGGAGGCGTAGCGGAATTCGCTGTCATAATCATCCTCGATGATGTAGCGGTCGGGCGCCTCCGACGCCCAGCGAAGGATTTCCAGTCGGCGGGCAGCCGTCATAACCGTGCCCAGTGGAAAATGGTGCGACGGCGTCAGGTATACCACCGATGCGTCACACGCGGCCAGCGCGTCAGCACGCAGACCGTGCTTGTCCAGCGGTGTCGGACGCACGGTCACACCGTTCACTGCGAAAATCTGATACAGCTTGCGGTAGCCGGGGTTCTCGAGCGCGTACACGCGGTCGCGGCCGAGCAGCTGAATGACAAGGTGCATCAGATACTCCGAGCCTGCGCCGATGAGGATGTTGTCCGGCGAGACGTTGATGCCGCGGAAGTCGTGCAGGTAGCGCACGATCTCCTCTCGAAGTTCCGCCGCGCCGCATGGGTCGGTCGCACGGAGCAGCGCGCTCGAGTATTCGCTCAGCACACTGCGCGACAGCCGCGCCCATGTGGAGAACGGAAAACAGCCGTTATCGACAAAATCCGTGCGAAAATCGTAAGGATAGGTCTCCTCAGAGGTGGAAATCGGCGGCAAAGGCGGTGCAAATGGCTCCTGCGGCTCGGAGACCGGCACGGCAAGCTGCTCCTGCACAAAGTAGCCACGCCTTGGCGCAGAGGCAATGTAGCCTTCGGCGGCAAGCTGACCGTAAGCGGTTTCCACGGTGATCTGGCTGACGCGCAGATTGGCCGCCAGCTGGCGTTTGCTCGGCAGGCGCGTGCCGCCGGGCAAGGCGCCTGACATGATGTCCGCGCGGACAGCGTGGTAGAGCTGCTCGTAGAGCGGCTGTTGGTCGTGCGGTTTGAGATGGTAAGTCAGCATGGCCGGATGCTCCTTTCTTTGCGTCTTTTGCAAAATCTGTGCTGATTTTATGAGTTATCGCTTGCGAAGCGAACGAAATCTGCGCTGACGCCGCGCGGGCGCACAAGAGGGTAGACACCAAGGTTTCTACCCTC
>OIYH01002223.1_pt1 | contig 10237 bp, 6 predicted proteins | sample 1587911 | NCBI WGS metagenome assembly OIYH01 (sample SAMN03283252) | human gut metagenome | biome: human-associated habitat; material: feces | host: Homo sapiens | place: USA | collected 2013
AACAGCTGTCCGATAATATAGAAGAGACCGATGGAATGAAATCCCTGATCTGCTGTAATATCCTGGAACAGAAGTGCATTGATCACGTTCCATGTCCCCTCTGACATCTGCTGTTTCAGAAGCATGAATCCAAGTCCTACGACCAGACCGCCGACCAGAGCGATCATCATGTTTCTTACTATGTTGTTCTGTTTTTTCTCTTTTGCCATAGTTTCCACCCTTTCCTTTCTTATCCTAAAAAAGTACAAATTTTCATATAAAAAGAGCCGGACAAATCATCGCAGTAATCCCTTGTTTTAAATCTCCTTTGATTTATCCGGCATTCTATCTCTCATATGAATGTACTTTATTTAGTTTTTATAAGTGTTTGATCTCAATACCCTCTTCTGTGAATTTCTCACGGATCTTCTGTACAAAAGCAAGTGCTTTCGGTCCGTCTCCGTGTACACAGAGTGTGTCTCCCTTGATGTCAAGCTCTTTTCCGTTGATGGATGTTACTTTTCCTTCTTTGATCATCTTCACGCATCTTTCGATGGCAATGTTCTCATCTGTGATCATGGACCCCTCCATCTTTCTCGGTACAAGAGAAAGATCATCCATGTATGCACGGTCTGCAAAAATCTCAGATGCTGTACGAAGTCCCTTGCTCTCAGCGATATCACCAAGAACTGCTCCTGCACAGTAGTAAACGATCAGATCTTTGTCATACTCACAGATTGCCTCGCAGATCGCTGTGGAAATGTCCTCGTCATACTGGCAGGCATTTCCCATTGCTCCATGAGGAGCGACATGCTGAAGCTTCATTCCATAGCTTTTTGTGAATGCAGCCAGTGCTCCGATCTGGTATCTGACGTAATTCTTAACTTCATCATGAGAGAGAACCATCTTTCTACGTCCAAAGCCAAGAAGATCAGGATATCCAGGATGGGCTCCAACCATAACGCCACGTTCCTTTGCCATGCGGACTACCTTATCCATTACCATCGGATCGCCTGCATGCCAGCCACATGCTACATTTGCTGTTGTAACATATTTGATGATTTCTTCATCGCCGCCAAGCTTATATGTGCCAAAGCTCTCACCCATGTCACTGTTTAAGTCGATACTGTACATGTTGCTACCTTCCTTTCTTTACTTGTTGAAAGTATAACATGTTAAATAAAAATAATAAAATAGATTATTTTTTCAGAATATATTAACGTTTTCTATATTTCTTTTGCAATAAATTTCACTTTTCTTTGATCCGTTTTTTGAAAAGCTGTTGACAAAGATTTTAATATATGATTAAATAGTCATATGAACATTAATTCATATATTCATATAAAAAAACAAACGAATCAGCAAGGAGAGTTCATATGGAAGACAAATTAAAGAAAGATTCCATGAAGTCCGCAGATTCCTGCGGCTGCGGTCACGAGCATGCGCATCACAGCCATGATGAGCATGAAGAACATCACGATCATGAGCACCATCACCATGATGAGCACTGCGTCTGTGGTTGCGAGAACCATGAACATGAGCATCCTCACCACCATGAGCACTGCGGCTGTGGTTGTGAGGATCATAAACATGAACATCATGCTCACGAGCACCAGCACAACCATAACGAGCACTGCGGCTGTGGCTGCGGGGACCATGAGCACCATGGTCACTCCCACAATGCTCTCACCGCAAAGCGTGTCTACATTCTGGAGAACCTCGGCTGCGCTCACTGTGCTTCCAAAATGGAGGAACGGATCCAGGCTCTTGAAGGCGTCGAAAGCGCTACCATTACTTTTGCAACAAAACAGCTTCGCTTAGGGGCTGCAGATCCAGACGCTCTGCTTCCGCAGATCCGCAAGATCTGCACATCCATTGAGTCTGAAGTTAAAGTTGTTCCGAGAAATCCAGCTCCGGCAGCTTCCCCATTTTTGCTCATACATCCAATATAGAACGGGCTCGTCAATGCAAAATTACCAGCATTATCCAGAGTTACAGAATTGTTTCCAAACGTCGTAGTTGCTCCATTCTGCTTGATAGTCCACACATCTTCCCAAAACGCTGTGTTTTTCGCTGCGCTGGACACTGTTCCTCGAATAGCGTAGAAATTGTCTGTCACTGTGTAACCATACTTGTATTTATCATCCCTTGCACCGCAGATATATGTCGTTCCAGATTTGATATACAGCTTTGCTTCTGTGTTCGTATTCTGGTCCGGTAAAATCTCTGTGTCGAAATAGCAATTACCATCAACGCTGAGTGATTCCAGTTTTGTATGACTTTCGCTCGGATTAACTGTATTCTCAGCAACATTAACTGTACACTGAGCTGTATATCCACCATCATCCGTTGTTACTGTAACTACAGATGTACCGACAGCTTTTCCTGTAACTTCCCCATTGCTGACAGTTACGTTTGAGTTACTTGTACTCCACTTAACCGATTGATTCGTTGCATTTGATGGTTTTACTGTCGCGATAAGCGTCACGCTTGAATCAACTTCAAGTGTCATTTGTGATTTATTTAATTCGACGCCCGTTACCGGTACAATTTCAGGGACTTTTTTCTGAATTGTAACATCACAGGTAGCGGTATATCCTCCATCATCTGTCTGTACTGTAACTACTGCACGTCCAGTTGATTTTGCTGTCACTGTACCGTTTGATACTGTTATATTATCGTTACTTGCTAACCATTTCACAGACTGGTTTGTCGCATTAGATGGTCGCACTGTCGAAGTAAGTTTCTGACTGTCTCCTACCTGCATACTGAGTGTTGACTTATCCAATGTGACACCTGTCACTGGTACAGTTGCTGGAGCGACCGATTCTGTATAACCGATACCTAAGTCACGCAAACGTTGGTCTACAAGTGGAGCGTAGAACTTTCTGTACCATGTTTCCGTCGGATGCACTCCATCGCCGACACCTGTATTTGCGTTGCGTGTATATTTGCTCTTATTCTTGGATGTCATAGCAATTTGAGAACATTTTCTCATATCAAGGTATGGCATATTCCATTTATCACAGATTTCAATTGCTTTTGAATAGATACTGTCCACGTAAGAGTTGTCTTTTGCGAAGCTGTGTGGAATAATATACAGTTTGACAGCCAAAGGATACGTATCCATGATATATTGCAATGCACTTTCCATTGCTCCACAAAACGTTCCAGTGTTGTACGAAGCATCGTATCCGGATTCGATTGAGCCGATTGGAATGCTATTATTTAAGTCATTCACTCCACCGTCAAATATAATTGCATCGGGCTGTCCAGTATATGAACGAATTTGAGATATAATCGGAGTGTGTGCAGGGTTATTTGAAATAGCGATATTCGCACCGGACTCAGCGTTATTAATCCATGTACCATCGGGATATTTTTCTTTCAGCGGTTGAACGATGCCTGTTCCCTCTTTCCATCCCCAGCCGGCTATAATGCTATCGCCGAAGGCTACTATTGTTTTTCCTTTGTACGGACTTGTTTCTACATTTGTTGAGCCGCTGCCACCACTAAAATCTTCAAGTGTTGCCATTCGCTTAACAACTCCTGGGGCAAAGCACATATACACCATTTGTTTTTGAGATTCATTGTCAATAGATACCGCCCACTCACCCGGGAGCATTTTTGAGGGGTCAAAGTCAACGCTCTGCCCTCGCCTCATTTGAATTGCCATAAGCTACACCTCACTTTCATCAATGCCCAACTTACGGCATAATCTTGAAAACTTATCTTCTAATTCATTTATGTGTTTTTGCATTTTATCAATCTTCTGCTCGTCTCCGGCAAGTCTTAAGATTAGGAATTGCTCATAGTTCATGCCGTAGTACAGCGTATCATCATCCGATGTTGCTTTATTTTGGAAAATCATATCAAGATTTTCATTGACATGTCCTTTATCTTTAAGATTCTCGATTATATCCTGTGCCATTGCTCCAAAATATAATGGCTTGTCTGAATATCCTTGTCTGTTAAGATTGTATTGGAATAAATCAACCGAGCCTACTGCGTCAATATAATCTTGATTAATGGCTTTAATATTCTTTTTTAAGCGTTTATCTGACGAACTCCATACCCAAGTAACATCAACTTGAAAACTTAAGGCACTGCCATCCCAGTCACAATGATAAGTATGTCCTGTTGCATTGCCACACATAGCATACCCTCTATCAGTCTCTCTGAATTTATCAGATTGTACTTCTTGAGCACTCATTGTCTGTTGCGCACTTATTGTCTGTGCGCTCATTGTCTGCGCGCCTATAGCGCCTACGGCTCCGTAGAGTGTAATCATGTTCTCGCCATTTTTGTTAATTCGCAAGACTGCGCCATTCATCCAAAGTTCATAATTGTTTCCTGAATTGTCAGTAGCTTTTAAATCAATCTTTGAATTACTTAAATTTCCGTTCAGTGAAATACTTACCGCATCATCAAGTGTAATACCTTTATTATCCAGCGTTACAAGTGTCTTTCCGTTTGCGTCTTTGACATACTGCTTGCCGTTTACGTTATTCTCACCGCCTAAAGTAAGTGTTCCGCCATGCGCCCAATCAAAATTAATGCCGATAACCGACATAATATTGAAAATAGCATTTCCGTCTTTATCAATTCCGGCATTCCACGTTTTACCATAGTCACTTGATACAGCCATGCCATTAGCTGTCATTTTCCACTGTATGTTGCTCGAATTAAGGTCGGCTTTATTATGCATAATGTAAATAATTGAGCCGTCCTCTTGTACCTGTTCAGTCTTAAAAAGTCCAAGCGATTGAGACATTAGCTGTGTCAGCAATTGCATTTGCTTGTCATATACACTTAGTTGTGCCTGTGCAACTTCCCTAGCTTGTACTATAGCCTTTGTCTCATTGCTGAATTTATCAGCACTATTTCTTGAAGCGTTTTCAGCGTCACATGAAATTTTAGTGCCACTTCCAACAGTAAATGTTCGATTAGAAATAAAACAGCTATAGGTATTCTGCTTGCGGTCTGTCACGAGTGCTACATCTCCACTCTCAATCAGTGGGTTTGACAAAAGCGTAGCATCAAGAGGTCTGAACCTCATGCCACCTATTTTTTTGAAGATATAATTTGCAACTGTCTGTGCTTTGTCTGCCGAAATAAACGGATTATCAGAGATTGAGACTACATATCCCTCTTTTCCGGCAAGCGCGTTAACATCTTTTGTCTTATCCTCTTTTGAGGTTACAGTTACCTTTACCCCAGTGATAACAACATCATCGGTTGCAATATTCAAATCCTTTTGCGTGTAAATATTGTGGTAATTTCTCGCTTCTGTAAATGTTCCACCATCAACGCTATCTCCACTTGAATAGTCGGTGAAATTTCCACCATTCAGTGTATCTCCGTCAGAGTATGGTGTGGTTTTTGTGCTAAAAGTTCCACCATCGTAGCCTTGGCTGTCAAACTGACTCATATCATACCAGCCGATAAGCAATTCCCCATCGTGGCCGCATTTGCCCCATAATCCGCTTAACTGCAAAATGTAAGCTATTACCTGTCCGTATGTGAGCTTTTGATTATCACTCGGTATCTCGTTAATCGTGTAATCAGAGTTATCAAATCTTGCCATAGTAAAGGGTACGTCGCACTTAATACAAGCGTCTCTGACTACCTCATACGCTGTCGTAGGGTAGCTTAAATTGCTGTCATACTCACGATTGAAATTATTAATATTGTCAAGGCAAGTAAGTGTTATGAGTGAGCCGTCATAGCTTGTCTCGCTGACTCTATACTCACCGATTTTTAGTTTTTCGGTTGTGCCGTCAGAAAAGCTTTTTGAAACATATGCTGTTACGCTTGCTTTGTCAAAATCGTACTTGCTGTAATCTTCATAAATGTTATTCAGTTTAATTTTCAATTTTCCGGCAATCAAAGCCCCGATTGTAAAAGTGCCATTGCTCGATGTTGAGTCATTAACCTCGAAGCCATTCGCCCACAGCTCACTGTCACTAATAGGAATTTTTTCACCGCTTGCCGTAACTATGTCTGCAAAGCAATTTACATTTATATCATTATCGAGCATTACTGCCCTTTGCCATTTAGCCGATACGTTAAGCATTTAATCACCGCCTTATACTTCTATGAGGTCAAAGCTCAATGTCTCATACCTCTTATTGTTGATAGTCCATATCTTGATAGGTGCGCTTCTATCACCTACATAGAATGTACGTGTTTCATCAGTTCCGCTCATAGCGTCAGGATATGTCACTCTGATATATTCGGGGTTCACCATTTGAAGTATCTTTGCTGTCCTAGCCGTGTCTGTACCACTCCATGACAATTTAAGCTGTCGTTTCTGTGCTATTCTGTTTTTATGCATTTGAGCGTCCTGTGTTCGCCCACTATCGCTTGCAGACACATCAATCATGCCCCATTCAAAAGTTGACGGAGTAGGTAATGCCACTCCGTCTACTAACATCATTGCCATATTGTTACCTCGTAAAAAAGACACCCACACAAGGGTGAGTGTCTTAACCAAATTCATTTGCTACAATATATCGTTGTCCGTGCTTTGCTTTACCTATCTGTGTCATGCGATAGAGTGTTTCGCTGTCGCACTTAAACACATTTTCAATGATAGGTGCAGAATTTCCACCGGCATTAGAGTTCATCATTACTTGCGCCATTCCCTCCATGACAGCCTGTTTAATTCCCTCTGTAATTTGTTGGTTATTTGCTACGGCTGTTTTACCATTTGAGAATTTGCCAACCATCTCTCCTCGGTTCATGTAGAATGGTCCCTCTTCCGGAAAACCACCACTAGCATAACGTGGCGCTCTGTCGAGTAGTGACTGATACCCCATGTATTTTGTGCCTGTGGTAATATTGAGTCTTTTATTGTTGTACTTAAACAAATCATCCAATGAGCGCACAATGCCATCTATTGAACTCTTAACACCGCTAAATCCCCAACTGCTTATTCCAACGCTATAACTTTGATTTGCGTACCACTTGAATGTGTTTAAACTTCCGTTTGTGTTATCGACTTTTCCTTTAAGTCCATTAAAACTACCACCTGCCGAGCCGAGATAAGCGCTTGCGTTGCTTGCCATTGTTGAGAACGAGTTCGATGTTCCTCTTCTCATATTTTCCGCAGCATCTTGAAATAATCCCATGTTAAATTTAGTGTTACCCAATGAGCCGTTAACTCCACTTAATGAATTGTAGAGATTTGATGATAACGATGAGAAAGAATTGCTTGTGCTAAGCGATGTTCCGCTCGCTTTACTGCTCATGCTATCCATTTTGCCCTTAGTGCCATCAAGTGAAGTATTGATATTTCCTAAATACCCACTTACGCCAGCGCTTAAGGTTTTGTAACTATCATCAATTTTGCTTGCACTCTTTCCTACTTCTTCTGCGGTATCGTCAACTCCTTTAACCACTTTCTTTTTAAATTTCGGTATTTCAACCCCGGGTATCTTGTTAAGTAATCCTATGATGTCATTAATAATCCCAACAAAACCGTTGTAAAGCTGTGGTCCCAATACGTTGTGTAAATCATCAACATTTAAAGACATATTCTTCTTAAATGTTTTCCAGCCTTTTTTGAAATAATTTCCCAAGTTTTTGAAAAAATCATCTACGCTTTTTTCAGCGTCTTTGATTTTCCACTTTATTTCCTTAATTCTCCAATCGAGAGGAGTGACAAGTTTAATTTTTTTTCCGTCAAAGCCTGTGGCTTCGTTGCTTATTCCCAATCCGGACTCCGGACTCTTGAACCACTCTTTGAGTTTATCAATCCAACCTTTCATGTGTGCCAACACGTAATTGATAGCTGACACGATAACCAGCACCTCAACTCCCCTTAGTGCAAGTTCTGTTTTCGACAATCCTTTAGCTGTTGCATACTTTTCCCACTCAGATGTAATAAGAGTTTTGGTTATCTCTTTGAGTCCGTGTTTCCATGCAAACGCGCCAATAAGAATAGTAAAAGTATCAATATCAAGCTCTCCGATAAATTCTGAAATGCCCTTAAATGCGTCTTTCCAATCAATATTGATTAGCGCGTGAATTAAAGTATCTCGTATGCCGTGAACAATGTTATTAACTGTTTTTCCAAGTTCTTGCCAACCTGTCAGCCCTGTAACATCACTTACTCTTGACATTTCATGTAATGCGCCATTTATAAATGAAGCAAAACTGTCTCCAAGGTTTCCCCAATCAAACGTTGACGTAAATGAAAAAGCGAAAACTATGGCAGTTCTTATCGAGCCAGCTATTGTCTTTCCAAGTGCTGTAAATAATTTTGGACTTATTAAGCCGTTAAGGAAGTCTGCAAGCCCTTTTCCAAAGTTCGATGCGCTTTGATACACGTTATCCCAATTAATAGAATTAAGTGAGTCGGCTATTGTGTCGCCGATGTACTTTCCAAGTGAGTATAAATCTTTGATTGATGATTTGTATTTTTCAAGCAGTCCATCGGTTTTTTTCAGTGAACTATCAACACCACTGCCGGCTCCGCCACCACCGGAACCGCCACTGCCTGAACCGCCACCACTGCCACTATCGCTGTTATCGTCAAGCGCGTGTATCTCGTCTATGCTAAGCAGTGTCTTTTTCAGTTTTTGTGCTTTCTTATTGGAACTATCAGCATTATCGCCAATATCACCCACTCCGTCAGCTATGTCCTCCATGCCGTCAACAGTAGCACCGCCACCACTTATTTCAATAGTCCATCCGAAGATTGCTCCGAGCGCGTCAGCTACAGTTTTTGTAAAGCTGATAACCTTGAGCATTACTTTACTTAAAGCTTGAACAAACGGCTTTAGAGCATTGATTATTACGCTACCTATGATACTGCCCCATGCTTGGAACTCTTGCTTAAGAACTCTTACACTATTCGCCCATGTATTGGCGGTCTTGGCAAAATCACCTTGTGCAGCTTGAGTGTTAGCCATGACGTAGTTGTACCTTAAGAGTACCTTTTCAGCTTGCGTCATGGATTTGATATTTGCGTCAAGTCCGTTTTTCATAGCCCACTCTGAAAGCGTAGCCTGTGTTAAATCAAGTCCGTATCTCCTTAATGGTGCGATTGTACCTGTAAAAATGGATTGTAAGCTCTTTGCAACATCAGCTTGGTCTACATCGTAGAATGAAGCCATATCGCCAGCTAACTTTGTAAGATTAAGCGACATATCAGCCATACTGTCTGTAGTCTTGTATAGCGTGTTATTTTGGCTCATAAGGGCTTTATTTGCCACTGCCGTACCATTTGCCACTTGCTGTGATGAAATGCCTACAGAAGTACCTAGTGCTTGGAAACGGCTTGATATTTGCTTAACTGTCAGCTCCGACATTCCAAAATCTTGAATTGATGTTTTTGCAAAATCATCAACCTTGCTTGCCATGTTACCAAACGTGGTATCTACTACGTTTTGAACCTCGGTTAGTTGGCTTGCTAAATCAACTGCACCGCCTATTTTTCCGACAGCTCGCATAACCAACCAATAAGTTGCGTAAAACTTACCGATAGTCGAAGCCAAGCCCTTAAATCCGCTCCTTGTGCTCTTAATCGACTTAGTTGTGTTTGAAAAGCCTGTTACGAGTGACCTACTAGCCGAACCGACTTTTGAGCCTTGCTGCGACAGATTAGCAAGTGCATTAGTCATTTGAATAATATTGTTGCTAACTCTCGGTGCGTTAGATAATGTTGTCATTACCTCTTTCAAGGCACTGCCAAGGTTCCTGATATTATCCGCAGCATAACCGGCTGATTTAGAGCCAAGCTTTGAGATTGAAGCCGTTAACTGTGTAATCTCTGCTGATTGCTTTGAGATATTCGCAAAACCCGACAATTCTGTTGCCATGCTCTTCAAAGCACTTGCCGAGCTAACAAGCCTTGCAGTATCAAGGTTGCCGAGCTTTTCCATGTTGGTTGCAATCTTGCTAAAGGTACGTGTGTCAATACTGCTCACGCTTCTAAGTGATGTTGCAAGTTGTGACATTCCGCTCGCAAAATTGCTTATGCTTGCACCATTAAGGGAATTGAGAGTACTTCCAAGTCCTTGCAACTTACTTTGTAAATTGCCTATGGCTTTAGTCGCTTGTTGTGCATCCGACTTGATTTGAAGCTCAATGCTCTCTGCCATTTTCTCACCTCCCTGTAATAAAAAAGAGCTACCCTAAAGTAGCTCTCATGTATTTATCCTTTGAGCAGATAGTATGTTGTAATCAATCCAACATATCTATCTTGCTTAAGACCTCTATTCTTTTGAAATACCATGACACATTTAGAAAG
>OIYH01002230.1_pt1 | contig 10212 bp, 10 predicted proteins | sample 1587911 | NCBI WGS metagenome assembly OIYH01 (sample SAMN03283252) | human gut metagenome | biome: human-associated habitat; material: feces | host: Homo sapiens | place: USA | collected 2013
CGGTTCCTGGGCGCACACTGTGCGCCCCTACGGTTACGCGTGTGCAGATGGTTTACAAACGGTGCGCCGAGGTCGTACCCAAAGGCACCTTCTCTTGCTCTTTGGGCAATTCACCTTGTGCCCCTGCCGGGCAGGCAAGATTCGTTCGCTTCGCAAGCGATTACTCTGCAAGCATCGCTGCGCCCACCAGACCTGCGTCATTGCCGAGCGACGCACAGACGATCTCGGTATTTCGATCCTCACCGCGGAAGGTCTGCGGGAAAGTAAGCATGCGCAGCGGCTCGAGCAGCTTTTCGCCGTAGCCCGCCAGTCCGCCGCCGAGCACGATACTCTCCGGCTGGAACAGATTCACAAAACTTGCCAGACCGTTCGCCAGATTGCCGCAGTATTCGTCGAACAGCTCCTGCGCAAGCGCGTCACCCGCGTCTACCGCATCGCAGATCTGCTTGGCGTTCAGCTGACCCTTGTGTACAGCAAGCACGCTCTTTCGTCCGTCCTCGAGCGCACGCTCGGCAAACCGCACGAGCGAAGCCGCCGAGCAGTACGCCTCCAGACAGCCGCGCCGTCCGCAGTTGCACGGCTCGCCGTCTTTTCGGATCACCATGTGCCCAATCTCACCGGCAATGCCGTTGCAGCCGGTGTACAGCTGGCCGTTAATGATAATGCCGCCGCCAACGCCGGTGCCGAGCGTTACCATCAGCATGTTGCGCGTGCCCTTGGCCGCACCGGCAGTCGCTTCGCCAAGCGCGGCGCAGTTCGCGTCGTTATCCAGATGCACCGGACAGCCGAACTCAGGCAAAAACGCATCCGCAAAGCTGACGTTATTCAGACCCAGATTGGTGCCGAACCGCAGGGTGCAGGTTTTCTTGTCAAACGAGCCGGGCACGCCGATGCCGATCGCCGTTACGTCCTCTACCGCACAGCTGTGCGCCCTGCACAGCGAGAGCGCCAGCGTTTTCATATCTGCTTTCAGGCCGGCTGCGTTGCCGGTCCGGGTCGGAAGGCTGTCCTTGCACAGCAGCGTGCCGTCCTCGGTGCAGAGCGCCGCCTTGACGGTCGTGCCGCCCAGATCAATACCGATTCTCACAGCAGATCCTCCTCGTCGAACAGATGCAGGCCGCGGCACTTGAAATAGTTGTTCAGCCGCTCCACACTGCTGTTGATAATCAGCTCCTCCGGGAAACCGATTTCCTCGAGCATTTCCAGTGCGCCCTCCACATGACCGACGCGGTAGCAGATATGGCTGTCGCTGTCCACCGAGATAGGCACCTCATACTTCATGCACAGGCGGGCGATGTCCATGCAGTTGTCATGGCTGCCCTTGCGGATGGACAGAGATGCGTTGTTGATCTCGACAATCTTGCCGTGGTCGTTGCAGCGGCTGATGATGTACTCGTGGTCGAACGGAAAGTTGGAGTTGCCGAGGTGACCGAACGCGTTGACATACGGGTTGTACAGGATGGCCTCGAGCGCCGCCGTGTGCACGCTGCTGTCCACCGGCGGGAACATGCACTCGTGGAAGGACGCGAGCGCAAACTCAACGGGCTTGAGACTCTTGTTGGAAATGACGTTGATGCCGCCTGCCGGAGCGGTGATGTCGAATTCAATGCCGCGAATGACTGTTACCTTGCCAATCTTGCGCGGGATAAGGTCCAGGTTGGAAAAATGCCACTCGTGCGGGCCGTCCGGATTGGTGGGGCCGTGGTTGGTGATGGCGATAGCCGCAAGACCGCGGTCCTCGGCCGCCTGCACCATTTCGGTGAGCGTGCTGAACGCGTGGTCGGTTACATTGGTGTGGGTATGCAGGTCTGCGATGATTTGCATGGGAAAAGGCTCCTTTTGACGTATGATTTTTTGGGGGATAAGATGAAAGGCGGACACATGGGTCCGCCTCTGTATTTGCAGTTCGCTGAACCGCCGGTATGCGATTGTTTATCGGCGGTGTCTGCGCGGATAATCATCGTTATCGTAGCGCTTGCGCATCGCCTTGCGGCGACGGCGGCGCCGGATTCCGCCGAATGTGATGTTGAACAGAATGTACAGCACGATGAAGATTGCGGCTGCGATCAGCACGATTTTGAACACGGTGCTCTGGAAGAAATGGCTCAGCTTGTCCGAGTAATAGAGTACGCGGCTCATTTCCACATCGCTGAGCGCGACCAGTTCGACCGTGCCGTAGGACGTGCCGTTGTAGCTGTATGTCATGCTGCCGACCACATCACCGGCCTTGATGGGCGCGTCAACGGCTTCCGGCAGATTGGGTGTCGCTTCCAGCGAATCGGTCTCTACATCGGAAGGGAGCAGCGCCACCAGATCGGTTTTCGCGGTCAGCACCAGCTGATCGGTCTGCGTGGACAGGTCCACCTTTATATGGGCGAGCGTGTCGCCCTTTTTCGCAACGGTCTTGGTCTTAAAGTGGGTGAAGCCCCACTTATACAGCGATTTGGTATCCGTGAAGCTGGCCGCTACCGTCGGGTACTCCTTGGACGAGGTGGCACTGCCGAGCACGACCGAATACAGCTTGGCATCGCCGTACTCCGCGTAGCCGACAAAGCAGTTGCCCGCCTGCGAGGTATGTCCGGTTTTGATGCCCTTGTTGTACGGGTACGACCACGGATTGAACGAGCTGAAGATGAGCTGGTTGGTGGTGAAGATGATGCGTTCCTCGTGCATGTTGGTCTTGGGCATACGGTACTGCACGGTGTCGATAATGTTGGTGAACGTGTCGTTCTTCATGGCCTCGCGGGCAATGAGGTACAGATCACGAGCGGTGGTGTAGTGGTCTTCTTCGTGCAGGCCGCACGGGTTGCAGAAATGCGTTCCGGTGCAGCCAAGCTCCTCGGCGCGGGTGTTCATCATGTCCACAAAGTGCTCGCTCGTGCCGCCGACATGGCGCGCGAGCATGTACGCCGCCTCGTTTGCGGAGGGCAGCATAAGCGCATACAGCAGGTCGATGACGCGCACGGTCTCACCGACCTTGATGTCTGCGTTCGAGCTGTCTGCTGTAACCTTGGCGAAGTCGCCCTGCTCGGCGGTGACGGTCTCGTTCAGATCCTTGACGTTCTCAAGCGTCAGCAGCGCGGTCATAATTTTGGTCGTGGACGCCGGATACCGCTTTTCGTCCGCATTTTTCTCATACAGCACCATGTCGGAATCCGGGCTGATGAGCAGGGCGGCGGTAGCCGTTACGGCAGGCGCTTCGCTTGCCGCTGCGGTAACGCTCTTGTCGTTGTCGGCGGTCGCGTCCTTGGTGTCCTTGGAATCCTTGCTGTCGGCAGAATCCGTGCTGCCCGAATCGGTGGACGAGGTGTCCGTGCTGTCGGAATCCGACTGGCTCGATGAGGTATCACTCTCGTCATTCACGGCATAAGCGCGGGTGATCGGCGCCGCACCGAGCAGCAGCGTAAAGCACAGCGCCAGTGCGGTAAGACGGTTTTTGAAATTATTGCTCTTCATCGGTATCTCCTAAAGAAAAATCGGCATCGGTGAAGTGCCCGCGCAGAACCGCCGGCTTGGGCGGTGTGCGCCGCAGCGGATCGTAGCGGAAGGAACGGCAGTGATCGGTGCCGTTTACCACACCGCGTTTGCGGCAGGCAATGCGTTCGCCGTCCGCCAGCGGAGAGCCGTGCGCGCAGTAGGTGCAGCGCGGTTCTATATTTTTTCGCAGCAGCTTTTTGAGCCTCATGCGTAGGGTCACTCCAATCGGTTAAAATCAGTGGTAAAAGTGTCCTGTCGAGTGGTGTCGGTGAATACAGGACGTATATAAAATATTATATATCATTTCCTGCGCTTTTTCCACCCCCAAATTGGATACAAAGCGGAAACGAACAGCACAGCAAGCGTATACCGGAACCGTACCGATATCGGTGTCAGCTCCGGTGAGGAAACCGTCAGCACGGCTGGCGAGAGGGAAAACAGGAAAGCCGTCAGCACAGCTGCGAGCGTACCATGCAGCAGCTTTGCGGCAAACAGGCCGCGCACCGGCAAATCGTGTGCTTCCGCGAGCGCGCGCACCTGAAACTGCACAGCCAGTCCGCCAAATCCCAGCAGGAAGGACGCAAGCGTCAGCCGCGCTCTGCGCGGCAGCGGCAGCTCGACCAGCTCGTCTAAGCCGTTGGTCAGCTCGATCATGCCGTCCAGTACGTTTCCGTACGGCAAAAGTGCAAAAACCGGCGAAAGCAGCCGCGGCAGGATGGAAAACATGGTCAGAAATGCCGTTACCGTCAGCGCTGTGGACGCTGCCTGCTGTACGGACGCGCAGAAAATCGAGGGGAATGAGGTGCGGTTCCGGTTATGGATACGCTGCGACACGGCAGATAATGGGGTACGCGCGAAAAACAATCCGACGATCAGTGCCGAAACGATATGTATCCCGTACAGCATCGCGCCTGCCTGCGCGGAGCCGAACACGCCGAGGCCAACCAGTCCGATGCAGAAGCCCGGACTGGCGCAGTTGCAGAACCGGTTCACGCGCTCTGCCGCTTCGCGGGAAAGCACACCCTCGGAGAGCAGCGCACATGCGGTCGCGGCGCCGACCGGATATCCGCCGATGAGTCCGAGCACCAGTGCAGGCGCAGCCTCGGACGGCAGGCCGTATAAGCGGGCAAGCGGCTTTGCCAGCAGCGGCGACAGCCGCGCGGTGTCACAGCGGACAAGCAGTCCGCTGACAACGAAAAACGGAAATAAAGCCGGTAAAGCCTGCACTGCGGCTAAAGAAAGCCCCTCGCGGACACCATCCGCGCAGGCAGTCGGGCAAAGCAAAAACGCGGCAAAAAGAGCCAGCGATAAGAACAGCTTCATAGCGTCACCTCGGAACAGTGTATGAGAAGCAGGAAAGTTTCAGTACGTTTATACATAACATATACCGTTATACCTGATATACCGCAGGGCGGGGCACCCTCACCCCGCCGTATCTGTCTGGTCTGCACGATCTACCCCGTAGGGGAGTACATTGTGCTCCCACGCAACGTGAAATCATGCGGTTTTGGCCGTTCCTTGCGCAGACTCCGGTCGCGTTGCGGGCGAACACTGTTCGCCCCTACGGCTACGCATCTGCAAATGCGTTACACGGCGGGGTAAGGGCAGAAGGTGAATTGCGGCAAAGCCGCAAGAGAAGCTACTCTGGAGTGCCCCGCCCTGCGGAGAAGGTAAAATGCGATATGAAGGTGGCGCAACATGCTAAAAGATAACTTATACGCCGAACTCATGGAGGACCTCCACCCAAACCGCCCGCGTGTGGAAATCCTCGGAGACAGCCGGGTGATCGTGGAGAACCACTGCGGTATACAGGAATACGATGACAGCATCCTGCGCGTCAAGTGCCGCGGGTGCGAGGTGCGCATTCTGGGTGCGGATCTGGAGCTGACGGCGCTTTCCATGGACGAACTGGCGGTGATGGGCGTGATTTCGTCGGTGGAGTACATCACGACCGAGTGAGGAAGGAGGGGCGCGAATGATCGGGCGGCTGTGGCTGCTGGCCTGCGGGCAGGTGCGCGTGCGCGTGACAGGCGCAAGCCTGACGCGGTTTCTCAACCTGTGCGCGGCGCAGGGTATCACGCTGCGGCAGATGGACCGCACGGCATGGAATGAGCTGCACGCAACCCTGTCCATCCGGGATTTCCGGACGCTCAGACGGCACATGGGCCGCACGGGCTGCCGCGTGCATATTCTCCGAAAACGCGGTCTGCCGTTCCTTGCGGCGCGTCTGCGTCCGCGTACGGCGCTCTGGGGCGGAGCCGTATTCGCCGCGGCGCTGTGCTGGCTGCTCGGCACGCATGTATGGGCGATACAGACCGAGATCGCACCGGCGATAGACGAAACGGCTGTCATGCAGCAGCTGAGCGAAATGGGCGTGCGCATTGGCATGCCCATCAAGAAGCTGAACACCCGTCAGATACGGTGGAAGATGATGCAGCTGCAGCCGAATATCACGTTTTTCTCGCTTAATCTGCGGGGCAACAGCCTGACCGTGGTCGCCTACGGCAGTACCGACCCGCCGGAGGTGCTGGACGAGCACGCCATTACCAAGGTGGTGGCCGCGCGGGACGGCGTGGTAACGCAGGTGCGTGCGCTCGAGGGACAGCCAATGGTGCGGGCAGGAGACGCGGTGCAGACCGGCGATACGCTCATCAGCGGTCTTGTCGAGCCAACACGCGAAGGCGGAAAGTACCGCACAACGCATGCGCGCGGCACCGTGCAGGCGTACACCACGCATACGGTTCGGGCGGCGCGGCCGCTCACCGAGCAGAGCAAGCGGTATACGGGTAAAATTCGTCATCAATATGCACTGGTGATGGGAAATAAACGGTTAAATTTCTATATTGGCAGTGGAATTGCAGGGGGTACTTGTGATAAAATAGTAACGACCAGACATTTTTGGCTGTCGGACAGCGTGGTGCTGCCTGTGGCGCTGGTCACACAAACGTATACATTCTACGAGCGGGAGCCGACGACGCGCACCGCCGAGGACGTGCGGGTGGATATGCTCTCGCGCGCACTGGGCGAGACCGCCGCGGATATCGACGGCATGGTGACGAGCCACAGCGAAACGCTCACCGAGCAGAACGGCGCGGCTGTGCTGTACCTCACTGTCCACGCCGAGGAGCAGATCGGCACCGAGGCCGTGGATGACAGTACCATTCCGGAGGAAAATGTGGAGATGGAACAGGTGCCGTAGAGACAGAAAAGGAGACGCCTATGGACCGTAAACTTACGACGATTCTCGCAGGACTGAGCACCGCAGCAGCATTTGTCGTAAACGGCTCGGACTGGCTTCACGGCGGTTCCGCGAGCGCAGGCAAATTCTGCGTCAGCGCGGTGTTTATCGTTCTGGTATCGCTGCTGCTGTACGAATGGCGGAAAAGCAATACTGCAATGTGCCTGCTGACGATTGCATCGGCGCTGATTGCGATTGGTGCGGCAGCCGGTTTGCTTATGACGACGGATATCCTTCCGGCAAATTCGGTGCTGCTGCCGTTTATCGTGTTCCTCGTGCCGTTTTTCGGTGTGACGAATTTCATGGCTTCCGCATTTGCCGCAATGCTTCTGCCGCTGGCGGTTTCGGTGGTGTGGCTGTGTTTTGCGGTGGTTTTCTGGGTAAGCAATCGGAAAAACGCGTGATTTTATATTACGTGGGCGAACAATGTTCGCCCCTACGGTTAGGCGATGAGCAGACCGTTTACAACGGTGCGCCGAGTCGTACCCCAGGGCACCTTCTCTTGCGGCGTTGCCGCAATTCACCTTGCTGCACCCTACGGTAAAACATCATGTATTGCTGCAGATATATGAAAATTAACTGTATGTAACCGTATGCAACTGTATGTTGAACGAGTTATTGCAACAGATACATACACTTGCATACAGTTTATTTGATAGATAAACACTATCCGCAGGAGAGCAGGTAACGACAGGGAAAACGCCTGCCTCCTGCCTTGCACGGATGAAAACTAACATTTAATTCCTAACTCTAATTACTAATTAAACATAAGAGGGTGTAACCATAGAACAGGTAATGCAAATCGAGCAGACCGAACTGCTGATGGCAGTATTCGGTGCATTTGACGAAAACATCAAGCAGATCGAGCGCGAACTGAACGTCTCGGTCATCAGCCGCGGAACCGAGTTGAAAATCACCGGCGAGGACGAAGGCGTGTCCATCGCTGCACGCGCGATTACGGCGCTGCTGGCGATGGCAGGCCGAGGAGAATCCATCGGCACACAGACCGTGCAGTACGTCATCGGTCTGGCGAAGGACGGCCGCGAGAGCGAGGTCCACACGATGAGCCGCGATGTGCTGTGCATCACGGCAAAGGGCAAGCCGGTCAAGGCAAAAACGCTTGGCCAGAAGAAATACATGGAGGCCATCCGCAAGAACACCATCGTCATGGGCGTTGGCCCTGCCGGTACCGGCAAGACCTATCTTGCGGTTGCGGCGGCTGTTGCGGCCTTTCGGGACAAGCAGGTCTCCCGCATTATCCTGACCCGTCCGGCGGTCGAGGCGGGCGAGAAGCTCGGGTTCCTGCCGGGCGACTTGAAGGAGAAGCTCGACCCCTACCTGCAACCCCTCTACGATGCGCTGAACGACATGATCCCGCCGGCCAAGCTGGCGAAATACCTCGAAGAGGGGACGGTACAGATCGCGCCGCTGGCCTACATGCGCGGCCGTACGCTCGACAATGCGTTCGTCATCCTCGACGAGGCGCAGAATACGACCCTGTCGCAGATCAAGATGTTCCTCACGCGCATGGGGCGCAACGCCAGGTTCATCGTCACGGGCGACGTGACGCAGATCGACCTGCCGAAGAAAAGCGACAGCGGGCTGACCCGCTCGATGGAGATCCTGCGCGGTGTCGAGGGGATCGGCATCGTGGAGTTCGACAAACGCGACATCGTGCGCCACCAACTGGTCAAATACATCGTCGACGCATTCGACAAATATGCCGGGGATACCCGGAAAGAACCTGAACAATCAAACTCAAAAACCGAATAATTATGGACAAGAACCTGTCTGCGCTCAAGCCGGCGCTCGTCTGGAAACATTTTGCTCAGATCGTCCGCATCCCGCGCCCCTCGTCGCACGAGGAGAAGATCCGCAAGTACGTCATGGATTTCGCCAAGTCCCGGGGACTGGAATGCAAGGAGGACGCTGCGCACAACGTCTATGTCCGCAAGCCCGCCTCGAAAGGGATGGAAGACCGCAAGGGCGTCATCCTGCAGGCGCACCTCGACATGGTGCCCCAGAAGAACAACGATAAGAAGTTCGACTTCACCAAAGACCCCATCGACGCCTACATCGACGGCGAATGGGTCACGGCCGACGGCACGACGCTCGGGGCCGACAACGGCATCGGCGCCGCGGCGATCCTTGCCGTGCTGGAGGACGATACACTGGTGCACGGCCCCCTCGAAGCCTTGTTTACCGCAACCGAGGAGACCGGCATGGACGGTGCCTTCGGGTTGAAAAAGGGCCTGCTCCGCGGCGATATCCTGCTGAACCTCGATTCGGAGACCGAAGGCGAGCTGTATGTGGGCTGCGCCGGCGGGCTCGATGCCAACGTCACCTTCAAATATGCGGCGGAGAAGACGCCCGTGCGGAATTATACCGCTGCGAAGATCACGGTCAAGGGGCTCAAGGGCGGCCACTCGGGCATCCAGATCGGATGCCAGCGTGCCAATGCCAATAAGGTGCTGTTCCGCTTCCTGAACGCCGCTTCGGCGTCGCACGACGTGTTGCTGTGTTCGGTGGACGGCGGCGGCCTGCGTAATGCCATCCCCCGCGAGGCCGAGGCTGTGGTGATGGTCAAAACGAAAGAGTACGAGGCATTCGCCAAGGAGCTGAAGGCGTATGAGAAGGTCGTCAAGGCCGAATACGCGGGCATCGAGGATGCCGTGTCGGTCAAGATCAGGGAGTGCGAAGCCCCTGCGGAGATGGTTGCCCGCGAGGTGGCTGAGAAACTTACGAAGGCTGTGGTCGGCTGCCCCGACGGTGTGCAGAAGATGTCGATGGCCATGCCGGGGCTGGTGCAGACTTCGAGCAACCTCGCACGCGTGGTGTCCGACGGAAAGACGGTCAAATTGCAATGCCTGCTGCGCAGTTCGGTCAACACCGAAAAGGCCGCGCTGGGCGAGGCCATTGCCGCCGTGTTCTCACTGGCCGGCGCCAAGGTGCAGCTTTCGGGCAGCTACGACGGATGGAACCCCGACATGGACTCGCCGATCCTGAAGGCCATGACCGCTTCGTACAAAGCCCTTTACGGCAAGCAACCCGCCGTGACGGCGATTCACGCCGGGCTGGAATGCGGCATCATCGGCAGCAAATACCCCAAGATGGACATGATCTCGTTCGGCCCCACGATCTGCTACCCGCACTCGCCCGATGAGAAGGTGGAGATCGCATCGGTCGGCAAGTTCTACGAGTTCATGGTCGACACGCTGCGCAACATCCCCAAAAAGTAGCGTGTTTTGGAAGCCGGAAAGGTCAAATGGTTCGTCATCGTCAATCCCGTGGCCGGAGGTGGCCGCGGGCTTGACCATTTCCCGCAGATATCGCGCTACCTGCGCGATGCGCAGATACTCTGCGAACCGGTCTTCACGGAACATAAGTTCCACGCCACGGAACTTACCGTGACGGCCGTCAACGAGGGGTATCGGCATATCATCGTCGTCGGGGGCGACGGCACCCTGCACGAGGTGGTCAACGGGCTGTTCATCCAG
>OIYH01002233.1_pt1 | contig 10205 bp, 6 predicted proteins | sample 1587911 | NCBI WGS metagenome assembly OIYH01 (sample SAMN03283252) | human gut metagenome | biome: human-associated habitat; material: feces | host: Homo sapiens | place: USA | collected 2013
CATGTGTTCTTCTCGGACCGCCCGGGTTATGTGAACGGTGGCATGCACGAGAACGTAGCGGCTGCGCGTGAGGCCGTGGACGCGTGGCGTCGCGGCAAACATTCGGAAGGAGTGGCAGGCCAGGTCATTCAATACGTGTCCGCGCACGACGACCTCACGCTGTGGGACAAGTTGTGCGCGAGCTTTGCGGCTGGTTCGTTGGGCAGCACCGTGGCCGAAGGCGTTAACGAAAATACCGTGGATGTGCCAAAAGTCATGTATGACGCCGATTTCTCGGCGGAAGGGCTGGCCGGTGTCGGTCCGCAGATTGCGGCCGCGCTGACCGACGTGATGGACGCCAACAAGCTGGCTGTGGGTATCACGCTTACCTCCGCTGGCATCCCGTTCATGCTGTCCGGCGAGGAGTTCGCACGTACCAAATTCGGCAGCTCTGATTCTTACGATTCCGCCAAAGAGCTTAACTGGCTCGATTGGAACCGTGCATGGCAGAAGCGCGATTTGATTGAGTATTACGCGAAGTTGATTGCATTGCGCAAGTCTGATCCACAGTGGTTCGACGGCAATCGCAATATCGTCGATACGGAAGGCGACGAACTCGTGTTCCGCGTCGGCGATTATCTGATGGCCGCCAATCCAGGCAGACACGTCGGCGTTATTGACGTGGCCGTAACGGGTTTGGAACCGATTGGCGGAATACGGAGATACTGGTGTGGTCTCGGCTCGTCCGTCAGTCCGGTGGAAGGCAATGTGAGCGCAGGTGATGGCGATTATTTGATTGTTCCACCGCATACGTTTGCAATCTGGCGGTTGCAGTAATACTCTCAGTAGGGAAGCTACAAAACGGCGACCGCAAAGCTGCGGTTGCCGTAACAGATACGGCAATGGGGCAGGAAAACCAGAAAGGATACGACAGTGGGAATCGGAGCGCGCAATCCGCGGTACGAGGTGGTGTTTTTCGACCTGTACGGAACGCTGATCGACATTCGTACCGATGAGCAGAGCGAGGCCGCATGGCAGGCGCTGTACGATTGCGTGACCGAATTGGGCGCGCAGTACGAATCCGTCGACGTGATGCGCGACCAGTTCGAAAAGCTCGAAGCCCGCGAAATGGTCCACCAAGCCGACCGTGCAATCGTTCGCAACGGGTGGGACGAATTCGACATCCTGCCGGTCTACCGGTCCCTGCTCATGAATCGCAGCGAGGAAGCGGAAAAGAAACTCGCGCTACCGCAGGCCGCGCTGAAAGCCGCATGGGCGTTCCGCCAAGGCAGCACCAGCCTGTTCCGGCTGTACCCCGGCGCGCTCGACATGATCGAACAACTGCAGGACGCCGGCATGGTCGTGGCGCTGCTGAGCAACGCGCAAGCCTGCTACACACGCCCCGAACTGGAAGAGACCGGCCTTGCCAGCGTACTGGACGACGTGATCATCTCCAGTGAAGAGAAAATCCGCAAGCCCGCACGCGACCTGTACATGCTGGCGCTCGACCGTGAATTCGTGACCGCCAAGCACGCGCTCATGGTCGGCAACGACGAGCGCAACGACATCATCGGCGCCAATTCCGCCGGCCTCGACGCGGCATACTTCCGCACGGAAATTTCACCGGCGGACGACCCGGACGTTTCGGCACATGCGGTATGTTCGTTTACCGGAGCCGACTACGACGGGCTGCTGAAATTCGTGTTGGACGCATAAGGCGCGCGGTGGGCGCTGAGCTTAAATCGCATGGGACGTGCGGGAAGCCGCTGTGGCGTGCGGGAAAGTCGCAAGGAAAAGTCGCAAGTCGTAAAAGGCATACGTGCGTAAGGCGTGCGTAAGGTGCACGTGCCACGTGCGACGCGCGGAAAAATCGCAATAGGAGGACATATGGAAGGCTATGCCGAGCAGGGAGCTCGAACCGATTCGACCGACCAAATCGGATTCGGCGGCGCTCGCCGCAACAGGAAAAAGCGTCGCGGACTGACGGTGTTCCAACTTAAGGTCATCGGCGCGGTGGCGTTGGCCTTGTCCGCCGGCAGCACCACCATCGTGCCGCTGTTCTTCGGCTCCGATACCAACAATATGACGTCGCTGACGGCGATGGTCCTGAGCGAAGTGGTGTCCTGGTTCGCCATTCCGATCTACGCGTGGCTGCTGGTGCAGGGTTTCCGTGAAACGCACAGCCGGGTCGCGTACGGCCTGCAGCTGTTCATTCTCGCCGTGGTGTGCGAGGTGCCGTACGACCTCGCCACATCGCATAAGGCTTTCGACCTGGGCTCGCAGAATCCCGTTTTCGGCCTGTTCGTTGCGTTTGTTGTGCTTGCCGCGCTCGACTGGGTGGCGTCGCGCTATCAGAAGGCCATGAAGGTGCTGTTGTCGGTCGGACTGGTGGTGATTGGTCTGCTGTGGGACCTGCTGCTGCGTATCGGCCTACGCCAGCACATGATGAGCATCGGTTCGGTGACGCTTGGCTTCGTGCTGATTTTCGCTCTGATGCGCCAGTATGAGAATTCGATGATGTTCACAGCCGGCCTGTTCGGCGCCGTGATGATGATCGCGCCGGGCGTGGGCGTGGCGTTCATGCACTACTACAACGGCAAGCTGGGCTATAAGCATCAGTGGACGAAATGGGCTTTTTACGCGGTTTACCCGGTTATTTTGATAATTTGTGCGATTTGTGCAACACTGGCGTGATTTTTGACAACGTTCGCAGTATGATAGAAACAGATTGAGAGAGCATCGCCGCTCAAGCGAGTGTTTCCAAGGCTGGGAACGTTTGTGATTATGATGCAGAAACCGCAAAGGGGTTGAGAGATGGATAGAGCAGGCATTCGCGAGGTGGCCAAGGCCGCGGGTGTGTCGATTTCCACGGTATCGCGCGCGTTCACGCGGCCGGAACTGGTGTCCGAACGTACGCGCCGCAAGGTGCTGGAAACGGCGGACAAGCTTGATTTCAACATCTCACGTTCCGCGACATCGTTGAAATCGGGCCAATCGTACCGTGTGGCGATGCTGATGAATGAAGAGATCACTAGCTGGTTCAATACGGAGGTGTTCGCTGGAATCGAATCCGTCATGCATAATGCCGGGTATGACGTATCGCTGTTCCAGCACGTCGACACCGCCGAAAACCGCCGCGACTTCTTCACGAATCTGCCGGTCCGCCGCAACGTGGACGCAGTATTCGTAACGTCGTTCGGCGTGGATCCGAAGGAAATCCAGCAGCTCAAACGCATCCACGTGCCGATCATCGGCATCAATACGCCGACGCAAAACGGCTTCGACGCCACCATCTCCATCGACGATGAGGACGGCATGTTCACCGCCGCCCAGCATCTGATCAATCTGGGGCACAAGAATATCGTGTACGTGTGCTCCGATGCGGTCGATTCCATTAATTCCTCCATCGATGCGCGAGGACAGGGCTTCGTCCGCGCCTGCAAGACGATGGAGGCCTCCCATGACTTCAAGTGGCGCGTCGTCTCTGTGCCGCGTGGCAAGACGTTCGCGGATTCGGCGCTGACCGCGCTGCTGGCGCTGGACGAATTCCCGGACGGCATTTGCTGCCAGACCGATATGATGGCGATTCCGCTGGTGTTGCGTTTGGAACGTTACGGCCACCACACGCCGAGTGACTATTCGATTATCGGCTTCGACGATTCGCCGTACGCCGACACTGTGAACCTGACCACCATGCGCCAGGATCCGTATGCGATGGGTCGCGCGGCCGCACAAAAGGCCATGAAGCTTATCGAAGGCAAGCCGCTTGAGAACGCGCATGAGATTGTGCGCGCCCAGCTCGTACTACGCGGCACCGATTCCGTGTACGGCACTGGCCGCTGAGAGCCGAGTCTCATTACCCTTCCGCAGCCCGTCAATGCCGACGGGCTGATTGTGATGGCCTGGGGTGGATTGATAAGGGATACCCCCACTGTAGTCACGGTGTGTGGCATACGTTTTCATGAAAAAAATGAAACAATTTGCAGTGATGTGTTTCATGACACGCCAATCGGGGGGCTGATGAATGATGAATTTCATTCAATGATCAGCATGTGTTTTTTGATTTTGCAATCGTTGACAAACCGTTGAATATCAGGCTTTAAAGCGTTGTCCCCGTGAGAGGGGACGAAAAAACGTATCGGGGGAGGGGTGTGGGTTCTTTCTGTTTCATTTTGTTTTCATAACTGCAAAGGTTATCATAGTAAACCGTAGGTCAGAGAAAAAGGGAAAACAGAGGTTTCCGGCTGTGTTGCCGGAGATGGGAACAGCGCAGAAGCTATACGTAAAACAGAAGTGATAACGGCATTATGCAAAGGATATCAACCCTCGAGTTGAGGGACTCAGAAGGGTGAACACTTTGCGGATAGGGGACAAGATGAGGCAATGGCGTAATGGTGTCGGCAACGCACCACGACACTATGCAGGAACGCGATCGGCAACCGGTTACGCGCTTTCGCGTACCCGCTCCCTGACCGCCGCCGCCATAGCGGTAGCCATGATGGCCACCGTAGCAGTAACTTCCCTCCTCCCCACCTACAATGCCAAAGCTGATGAAAGTCACAATGACGGCGCAATCTGCACGCCTACCAGCATTTCCCTCGGCACCGATACAGGTAGCGGAACTGTGGATTCCGGAATCGCCACATATGTTGGCGGTGATATGTATGTAGGCCGGAAAGCCTCATCCGGCAATATGAATAACGTCAATGGGCCGTTCGGTTCATACGCTGCCGAGGCCGAAGGTCTGACCGCTGTGAACGGCAAGTTGCTTATGCATCCGCTTAAGGGGCTATGGACTTCGTATTACACGGATAAAGATGGCGCGAAGAATGGTTATATAAAAGACCACAAAGGCTTCCGTTTTGGCATTGTGGGCTTTGGCGGTCAGTATCGTCCGGCAACAGGTTCCTCCACGCTTGAGGTGAGAGGTAATAGCTCCGATAACGACATCAGTTGGGTCGGCGGTGCGCAGGCTTGGGGTAATGCCGGATGGGTCGGCCAGACCAAGACTTCGGAGCCAAGTTATACGGCTAACATTGCTGGCGCTTCAACCAACGTGTACGGCGGTTCGTCCAATGACATTCTCGGTGCGTCTTACGGCTCGCAAAATACCAATAAGAATAAGTACGACCAGCGCAATTCTGTTTACGTGCCGAGCGATACAAGCGGTACTGTCAACTGGAATCAGAACGATGATCAGATTGGCTCTACTGGCGAAACTTTTGATGGTTTCGGCTCGTATATCAAGACGTTGTCGGGCAATCTGAGCAATCTCAGCAAGCAGCAGTCAGATAGCGTCTACGTGACTAATGCTAAGACAACTTACAACAACGAGGACTACACCAATTTGGTACGCGCCAAATTTGATGGCACGTATTCTTTCACCATTAACAACGTACACGAGAAGATCATTGAATTCGAAGGCAATGGCAAGTCCTCCATGCAGGTGTTCAATCTGCCGGCATCCACACTGAATGATTCTTCTTCTTCTTCGTATTCTGGTGTCAGTTTCTCGTTCAAGAACATTCCGGACACTTCTTCCGTGGTCATTAATGTGACCGGTGAGAATGTGGACTTCCACAATGGTTGGCGCTTCTGGTGGACGGATACGAACGGCACGACCAGTGAACTGGGCGGTTCCTATATGAAGGCTGCCTATGCCAAGCGCGCTCAGCAGATCATGTGGAACTTCGCGGATGCGAGCAACGTGGTCATCCGAGGTGGTCAGGGTTCGGGTACTACGACTCGTAGTGTCAAGAATTCTGCAGCTGAGAAGAATGATGACGTATGGGATGGCTCGTTCCCCATGAAAACCAACGATGACCCGGCTGCGGGCATGCTCGGTAGCATTCTCGTACCGAACGGCAGCTTTGAATCGCATGTGAGTACCAACGGCCGCGTATGGGTCGGTGGATCGTTCGCCATGTACAACCCTGATGCGGTGGGCAATATTGGTGGGGACGGCATTTTCTATCCGTTCATCAACTACGAACGTAGCCATTCCGCTTCCGCATTGGATATGGATCAGGAGCGCCACAATCTGCCTTGGAATGGTTCGTATTCCACCTCCTGCGCCGCAATCAAATGGGATAAGGTCGATGCCGAGGGCAAAGCCCTGAAAGGTACTTCGTGGACGGTGTACGGCACGAGGGATAATGCCGTGAATGGCACGAACTCCATCACCACGGTTGCTGATGGCGGCTGGAATGATGCGGATGATGCGGATAACGGTAGCGTCACCCTGGGTAGCTTGGCGAAGAACGCCACATATTATGTGAGGGAAAGCGGCACTGGCAGCAGCCAGTATGCGTTGAACACGAACATCTATCGCATCGTCACGCACGACAGTACGGATACTGTTTCAACCATCGACAAGGTGTACGATGCCGACGGCACTGAAATCACCGATGACACCGCCAAGCAGCTGAACAATGGCGCTATTGTCAACAAGAATTCAGGTACGTCCATCGCATGGTCGAAGGTCGATGGCACTGACGGAAGCACGTTGCTCGCGGGTTCCACTTGGGAATTGACCAAGAAGGGCGATCCCGACCAGTCGTGGACCATTACGGACGATGATTCAGGCAGCGAGGTTGCGGGCATCAAGGTCACGGTTAATGGGCAGGAAGTCACTTCGTGGCGCTTTACCAATTCGACTCCTGCAAGCATCACCTACGTTGCCGTGGATAAGGATGGCAAGGAGCTCGCCACGAAGGTGCAGTGGAGGTCCGAGGATCCGGCCATTGCCACCATTGCCAATAATGGCACGCAGCTGCAGCCGAACAGCAGCGGCTTCACGAACATCGTGTTCACGGCAGGCGACAAGACCGTGACATTCCCCGTTACGGTAAGCGGTGTAACCGTGGAAAGCTCCGTGAGCATCGGTAACTATACCGAAGGCCAGAAAATCAGCCTGGAACAAGGTAAGACCATGACGCTGACGGCTACCGTGGCACCTGAAGGCAACAAGGTGAACTGGTCTTCGAGCAATACGGATGAGGTTTCCGTAAGCCCCTCAACCGGTACTGCTGTTACGGTAACCGCTAAGAACGCGACTTCAGGCTATGTGACCATCACTGCCACCGAGCAGCGTAGCCAGAAGAAAGCCACCCTGAAAATTAAGGTGACAAAGCCTGCTGCGACCACCACCACTGTGTATTTCAAGATGCAGGATGACTTCAACCAAAATAACGGTCAGAAGCTATTTCTGGAATGGAAGTACGCCAATGGAAGTTGGCCTGCAGACAAGGGCGATCAACCGAACCGAAAGCAAATGACCACCGCAAGTGGGTGTGGCGAATACGTCTCCTACACCATCAATTCGGTGATGCCATCTGATGCCATCTTCCGAATTCGCAGGGATAAGGCTAACTGGACCACTCCTCAATCCTTCTATCGCCCGAATACCGATGGCGGATACTCGTTCAACGGTGGAGACGTGGTGACGCTGGAAAGCAACACTAACGTGTATTACAGCGCACCTTCCGGCTGCACGGTGACCAGCGCATATGTGGAGAATCGCTCCCATCGTTCCACGGTGAAGAACGCGGTGTTCTATGACCAGCCGGTGGTCCGCGCTATTACCAATACGACTGCCAAGGCAGCTGACACGCGGCAGGATGAGGATCCGAAGGGCGGCCAGTTCAAGGTGTCCGACCTTACGGATGGCACCTACACGCTGAAGGAAACCAGCGCCCCGAACGGTTTCGATGTCAGTAAGACGAAGACTTACACCATCGTTATTGAGAATGGGCAAGTCACGAGTTCCGGTCTTCCTAGCGCGGGCAACATTGAGAACTCGCGTCTTACCGGTACGGTGAACTGGAAGAAAACCGACGAGACTGACACCAGCAAGCTGCTGGCCGGTTCCGAATGGAAGCTGTACAAGACTAGGAACTTCTCGTGGGATAACGGCAACGCGGTTTATACCGAGACCGGCAGTACTGATCCGGTCGCAACCATCAAGGATTGCGTGAACAGCAGCGAGAAGACCTGCTCCGCGCAGACGGGACAGTACACGGATCGTGACGGCGAAGCCGGCAAGTTCTCCATCGTCGGCCTTGAGTGGGGCGAATACCAGTTGGTCGAGTCCAAGGCTCCTGACGGGTACAACATCGATACGACTCCGCACGTGTTCCGCATCGGGCCGGCCGAAGGCGCGAACGTGAAGGGCGAGTGGTATACGTCTTCCGGTTTCAAGCCGGAGACTACCGCCGGCTATCAGAAGTCTGCCGCATTCACCGTTGACGGTGGTTCCATTACCAACACCCCCGGCGTCGTTCTGCCTGGTACAGGCGGCGAGGGAGTAAACAAGATGTACGCTGCGGGATTCCTCGCAGTGGCGATTGCCGTGGTCGGTCTGGCCTTGAGCCTCAGGAGGCGGCAATGATGGAAGCGTCTAGGAGAAGGGGGAGTGGTCCGTAGCGTAGCGAACTCGCTGCCCTCTAGGCAATAACTGAATACGAATAACTCAAGATTCCAAAAATTTCAAACAAGAAAGAAAGGGAGAACAATGAATAAGGTTCTCAAGGGCCTCGTCGCTGTGGCAGCCACCGCGGCAATGGCCGTCGCCGGTTTCGCCGGCGCCTCCACCGCCATGGCGGCAGAGGGCGATGTTACTATCACCATTGGCTCGGAAACTACGCCTGCAAGCGTTGGTGATGTATACGCTGGCTATCGTCTGTTTGACGAAACTGAAGCCACTGTTGGTGAGAAGACCAATGTTGCATACCAGAAGCGTGCTGGCTGGGCTCACTATGATAAGGTTGCCGACGCAATTAAGGTTGTTGACAGCAGTTCTACCGTGACCAAGGACAGCAAGGTCGATGACTTTGTTGATGCCATTGGCAAGTTCAATACTGATCAGATTAAGAAGTTCGCTGAAAGCCTCTATAAGTCGTTGAAGACGGCCAACGTTGATGCTGATGCTATTTCCGCTGCGGTTGCTGACGATGCGACGTCTACTACATTGACTGGCCCGCAGGGCTACTACCTGATTGTTCAGACGGTTGCGGCTAACGATAAGGGCAAGACCATGTCTGCTGTGATCGTCAACACTGCAGGTCAGTCCGGTGTGACTGTTTCTCCGAAGAAGGATACTGTCACGGTCAGCAAGAAGGTCCAGGAGAACCAGGATGGCGTCAACAACCCGGATGCTGAAAACTGGGGCACCGCCGCCGATTATAATATCGGTGATTATGTCCCCTTCCAGCTGACGGGTACTCTGCCTGCCGACTATGCCGACTACAGCAGCTATGCATATACCTTCCACGATACTGCCTCCGCGGGTTTGACGTTTGTTAACGATGCTGCCCACCCGGTGAAGGTCTATGCTGTTAACGGAAGCAATAAGGTTGAGCTTAAGGCAGACGCTACCAACGGTTATCAAGTTCTGACTAAGGGCATTAGCACTGGTGAGACCTTCAATGTGAAGTTTGCCGATCTGAAGAAGGCTCAGGCTGCCAATGATGACACTGTGAACATCGATAAGGACACCAAGATTGTCGTCGAATACTACGCTCAGCTGAACGCTAACGCTGTGCTTGGTGCTAACGGCAACCCGAACGAGGTCTACCTGGAGTTTTCCAACAACAAGTATGGTGAAGGCACTGGTAAGACCGAAAACCATAAGGTCACCGTGTTTACCTTCAAGCTGGAAGTCACTAAGTATGGTAAGACCGACAGTGGTAAGGAAGCTCTGAATGGTGCTGGCTTCACCCTGTACAAGGCTACCAAGGCGAATCCGACGGACAGCGATTACACCAAGGTTGGCGGAGAGGTTAAGAATCTCGATGGCAATGTCTTCGACTTCACTGGCCTCGATTCCGGCTACTACAAGATTGTGGAAACCACGACTCCTAAGGGCTACAACACCATCGACCCGATTACCTTCACTGTGACCGCTACCTATAATTTCGCTGATGAGCCGGGTACTCTGACTGGCTTGACGGTAACTGATGTGAAGGTCGGCGGCGTTGCATCGGCTGAGCAGACGTTCACTGTTAACAGGGGAACCGGTGAGGCTGGCACTGCTCAGATCAAGACCGACGTGGTCGATATCCCAGGCAGCAAGCTCCCGTCCACCGGCGGCATGGGCACCGTGCTGCTGTACGTGGCTGGTATCGCCGTGTTCGTGCTTGCTGGCGCGACCCTGGTGATGGCTCTGCGTCGTCGCAATGCCTGATCCTCCGGATTCCATAAGAATCTGAAGTAACCATGCAAAACCC
>OIYH01002238.1_pt1 | contig 10196 bp, 9 predicted proteins | sample 1587911 | NCBI WGS metagenome assembly OIYH01 (sample SAMN03283252) | human gut metagenome | biome: human-associated habitat; material: feces | host: Homo sapiens | place: USA | collected 2013
TAATTCTCATTACTTGACTTGCCATAAAAAAAGTCGCCTCCTTTTCGCACTTTTACGAGTACGACAAGCGGTGACTGTACACTTACCCGTGTGTGTCCTGATGTTTGCACACGGTCGTTTCCACTCTTACAGGTGGACTTAATTGTGGGTACAGTGACTTGTCGCCAGTTTCTTTAACTTGACATTCGCTCCACGGAAAACCCGCTGTTTCTCAGCGGCAACCTCGCGCTTCAACGCTATCAATGTCACAACAGTTGTTAGTATACAAGAAAGCACGCGAAAAATCAAGGTTTTTTTTTATTTTTTTCGATTTATCCGTTTTTATGCAAAAAGAGAAATACAGGGGTGCCGTGTTGTGCACTTTTCCTATATCTCTCTCTTTTTTGACGTTTTCCAACTATTCAGAGCCCCATCTCGATTCCGCTGCGATGCATCTCGATGTGGCTTCTTGCCATATGAACAAAAAGAAAAGAACGTTCATTCATGCACGCATGATTCGCGTTCTTTTCTTTTCGTTCGCATGGCTCTGAATAGTTACAGAATGTCGGAATAATCTAAGATTGTGATGCCGGTTGCAGGATCTTCAATGACTTTCGGGTCATCTCCGGCTGCGTGGGCCTTCTGGAGGAGTTCTTCCGCCGTGTAAACCGGCATGGCAAGTTCGATCGGCTCGGACGGTTCCGGTTCCGGCTCTTCTTCCGGCTCTTCGATGGTTTCTTCAAACTCTTCGATTTCTTCCACAGTTTCCGGCTCTGCTGATTCCGTTTCTTCGGTTTCTTCTGTCACTTCTTCCGCTGTTTCTTCTGCGGCAGCTTCTTCGACAATTTCCGTTTCTTCCACGGCTTCCGGAATTTCTTCGGTTTCTTCTCCTCTTACAAGGTTCTGCAGATCGACGGTATTAAAGGACACCTGCTCTGTTTCTTCTTCTTCCAGATCTGGAATTTCAAATTCGTCCTGTTTCTCTTCTTCTGCCGTTTTCTGGTCGGCTGCTCTCAACTGTTCGGTCATTTCCTGTTCTTCCCGTTTCTTTTTTTCTTCCAGGGCAGCTTTCTTTCTGCTGCGAAGCTCTTCGGACGCTTTCTCATCGTCCTCGTCTTCGTCTTCTTCGTCTTCTTCCTCTTCTTCCTCATCCTCTTCTTCATCACGTTTCCATACCTCGGAAAGGATGAACAGAATGACCAGAAACAGAATGGCAAGTCCGATGATCATGATTCCCTCTCTGCTCTGCGCCGCCATCGACAGAAAGCCGATCACCGGAATCGTGATGATCACTTTGCTCACGGTTGCTCTCACGGTAATTTCCGTTGTGTCTCCACTGATCACATTTTTTACGGATGCGGTTCCGGCAGCGGTGTCGAGGGACTGTATCGTATAGATATACTTTCCGGAATTGTCATCAACCAGGATTTTTTCTCCCGTCGCAACCGATGACGTATCTGTCTTCTTTGCGTACGTAACAGCGCCGCGGGAAATGTTGGTATTTCCCATCCCGTCTGAGACAAGTGTCGTGATGCCGGCAAACGGCGGAATCACCAGTGCGCCTGCTGACAGGATTGCAAGCAGAAGCAGCGTATTCACAATTACCTTCAGTAATTTTGACATATTCAATTCTCCTTGTATTCTCAGTCTTTGCCCCCTATTATAACCCCTTTTCTTCGATTATGCAAGAAAACGTTACGCATCGTGTCCCGGCCGCCCGGTTCCGCGTGCCGAATTTTTCGATTTTTTCTTGAAGATCTGTCCTGTTTCTTCTATACTATATACATAACCAAAGGGGGAATACTTTCATATGAATACACTGATCAAAACCATCGAAGATCTTTCCCTGAACGCATGGCCGTCTCACCAGATCGAGCTGTACGACGGATGGATTCTTCGTTTTTCTTATTTTTATACACACCGGACCAACAGCGTCGAGCAGATCGGGCCGTCCACGATTCCGGTGGAGGAAAAAGTGCAGTACTGCGAGGAGATCTACCGTCGCTGGGGTACACCGGCAATTTTCAAGATCAGTCCGCTTGTCAATCCCGGCTTTGATGCAATGCTCGCCGACCGCGGCTATGTAGTCCAGCACACGACGCACGTCATGACAATGGATCTGGCGAACTTTGCCAAAAAGGATCCTGCCGTTGCCGTGACCGTCAGCAGCTTTATCCCGCCGAAATGGATTGACAGCCTCTTTGCTTTAAAGAGCACGACGAACGTGATGCACCGCATGGTCGTCCCTTCGATGTACCGCGCCATTCCAAAAGAAACCATCTGTACCTCCATCCAGGATGAAACCGGAACGATCATTGCCACCGGCCTTGGCATCCGCGACCGCGATTACGTCGGTGTCTATGCCATCCATGTGCATCCTGCGTACCGCCACCGCCACTACGCTTCCTCGATCTGCCGCACAATCCTCTCCGAGGGAATCCGGCTCGGTGCAACGAAAGCGTATCTTCAGGTTGTCGAGGGAAACACGCCTGCGATCACACTGTATGAATCGCTCGGTTTTTCCTATCTCTATACCTACTGGTTCCGCGCGAAGAACGTGGTCTGATTTTCGTCTGATTTCACATAAAAAAGCATAGCAAAACGGCATGTCAAAATTTTCTGACATGCCGTTTTGCTCTATGTTTATGCTATAAGTGCAGTAAGATTATTCAGCAAAAGGACTGCTTAAATATTTTTCAACGCCGTCCATGGCTTCGCTCTCGTCTTTTCCGTTTGCGGTCACGGTAACTTCCTCGCCATTGTCCAGACCAAGTGTCATCATACCCATAATGCTCTTCGCATTTACTTTTTTTCTGCCGCTCTCGACATAGATTTCACTTTCGTACTGGCTCGCTACCTGTACCAGCATGGCAACTGGTCTCGCCTCCAGGCCGCTTGAAAGACGAATTGTGATTGGTTTCTTAATCATAATACTTCTCCTCCTTGTTTCCTTCGCAAATCTTCTGCAATCTCTTTTAGTTTCCTTAATCTATGATTAACTCCGGATTTACCAACAACCGGCGTTAACATCTTGCCCAGTTCCAGAAGCGATGCTTCCGGGTATTGTAAGCGGAGCCTTGCCATCTGCTCCAGCGGTTCCGGCAGAGAAGAAAAGCCTGTGGTTTCTTCGATATACCGGATATCTTCGATCTGGCGGATCGCCGCGCTGACCGTTTTGTTGATGTTGGCAGTTTCACAGTTCACCTTTCGGTTGACACTGCCGCGCATTTCTTTTAAGATCCGCACGTTTTCCAGATTCATAAGTGCGATGTTGGCTTCCATGATGCCAAGCATCTCCACAATCTGTGCGCCTTCTTTCATATAAACCACATGGTGGTTTTTCCGGAGAACGATCCGTGCATCAATTCCAAAGCTTTTCAGAAGTTCCTGCACCTGTTCTGCTCTCGGCGCATCGGGGCAGACAATTTCGAGATGGTAAAACCGGTTGGGATCGCTGATGGAACCGGACGCTAAAAATGCGCCCCGCAGAAATGCCCGTTTGCAGCACTGACGCTGTACCACAACAGCCGGAATCGGCATTGCTAACTGCCGGTCTGTCTCGTGTAACTTCACTGCCTGCAGAATCTGACGGGTTTCTTCCCTGTCATTTACGCGGATCAGATACGTATTTTCCTTCTGATTCAGCTTAACTGCAAGCTCTGTCTCTATATTAAATGTTTTTTTCAATAAAGTAAAGTACTTTCTTGCCACATACGCATTCTCTGTCTGAATCCGTATCGTCCCGTCCTTCTCGGAAATCTGTCCGCAGAGTGACAGAATCGCCGCTGTTTCCGCAATCTGGCAGTGGCGTGCCGTCGGAAGATGTCTCGATAATTCCTCTTTTACCTCGCTTGAGAATGACATCCTTCCACCCCTAAATTCCTTTTCGGATGGCGTCTTTTTCCAGATCCCGGTGCTCAATCCGGATTCCATAGTCCTTCGCGTTGGAAAGACGCCGGTACAGCTCATTGGCAAGGGTTACGGAACGGTGTTTTCCGCCGGTGCAGCCGATGCTGATAATGAGCTGATGCTTGCCCTCGGAAATATAATTCGGAATCAGAAAACGGATCATATCCTCTAATTTTTCCGCAAACACCTGCGCTGTCTCAAATCCCATCACATAATCCCGCACCGGAGCATCGTTGCCGGAGAGCGGGCGCATGCCTTCTACGTAGTAGGGATTCGGCAGGAACCGCACATCGAAAACAAGGTCCGAATCCGCCGGGATTCCGTATTTGAATCCAAATGAGAGCACGGTGATCATCAGATTTTTGAATTTCTGATCCTGCACGAAAATCTTATCGAGCTCCGCTTTCAGCTCTCTTGTGAGAAGCTGGCTCGTATCGAGAATGTAGTCCGCATCTTTTTTCAGGAACTCAAGTGCTTTGCGCTCTTTTCTAATTCCCTCATCCACCCGTCCAAGGCCTGCCAGCGGGTGCGTTCTTCTCGTCTCTTTGTATCGTTTGACCAGCACGTCATCGGACGCGTCCAGAAACAGGATCTCATAGCAGATTCCGTTGATGCTCATCCACTCCAGAACATTCTGCAGGTCCGGGAGCGCCTGGCCGCTCCGGATATCGATTCCGACTGCCACTTTCTGGATTTCTCCGGAAGTACCGTCGGCGGTAAGCTGTGCAAATTTTTCAACCAGCGGGATCGGAAGGTTATCGACGCAGAAATATTCCGCGTCCTCCAGCATTTTCAACGCTGTACTTTTTCCCGCACCGGACATGCCGGTCACAATTACAAAACGCATGTTTTTTCTCCTTTGGTGGATAACGAAAATCAGAATTCCCCGAGGAACTGGATTTCCGGCTCAAGCTGTACGCCAAACTGTTCTTTTACTTTTGCCTGGATCTGACGGATCAGTTCCATCACATCTGATGCGGTTGCACCGCCTGCATTGATCAGGAAGCCGCAGTGTTTTTCCGATACTTTTGCACCGCCGACTGCGTAGCCGGAAAGTCCGGCATCCATCACAAGCTTGCCTGCGAAATAGCCTTCCGGCCGCTTGAATGCGCTGCCGGCGCTCGGATACTCGAGCGGCTGTTTCTCTACCCGCTTGTTTTTCAATTCCTGCATGCGGGCAAGAATTTCTTCTTTATCTCCCGGAACAAGCATAAGTTCTGCTCCAAGTACGACGTAGCCTCTGTCTTTGATGACGCTGGCACGGTAGCCGAAGCCGAGCTCTTCTTTTTCCAGTTCCCGGATCTCACCTTCTCTTGTGAGTACAGTGACATTCTGTACAATATCCTTCATCTCTCCGCCGTAGGCTCCCGCGTTCATACGGACGCCGCCGCCCAAAGTTCCAGGGATTCCGGAGGCAAACTCCATACCGGAAAGACCGGCTTCTCTTGCCGCCTGGCTGATGGATACGAGCATGCTTCCGGCTTTCGCCCGGATTCTGTTTCCTTCCACTTCGATTCCCTGAAAGTTTTTGTAAACCGAAAGAATCACACCGTGGTAGCCCTCGTCACTTACAACGAGATTGCTGCCGTTTCCGGTGACGAACCACGGAATCTCTTTTTCTTCGCAGAGAGCCACGATTTTTCTGATTTCTTCTTCGGTATGAGGAGCGACGAAATAATCTGCCGGACCGCCCACGCGGAAGGTCGTATGATTTTTCATCGGTTCTGCGGTCTGTACCGCATCTTCCCCTGCAATTGCATAAAGTTCTCTGACAATCTCTTCTTTGATCACGATTTTTACCCTTTGCCGCATCTGCGGCCGAACATTTCATTACGAATTACTACAAATTACAGATTATACTTTTTAGACGCGAAAGCAGCCGACATCCCTCACTTCTTCGTTCGTTCTGCCAGCCGCTGTTTTTCTTCTTCGTCTGCCCGCCTTTTTGCAGGCTCACGGGGTATTCTACCACGAACCCTCAAAAAGTGCAACGAACTTTTTCGTTCCGGCTCTTTTTTCTATCAGATCTTCCGGATTGGTACCATTTCCTACATCAGACAGTCTTTTCCATGGATTCTCGCCGGGGTGACAAGCACCATCTGATTCATGAGATTTTCTTCTGAAAGAACGGCAACGCGCAGATATTCTCTCGTGTGTCCCGTCCAGTAACGGACGCCGTCGATCTCGACTTCTTCTTCCATGAGCACTTCCAGCTCTTTTCCGAGGAAGCCTTCCATATATTCCTGTCTCCGTCTCTCGTCCAGTTCCAGCAGAACGTGGCTGCGCTTCGTCTTCTCCTGCTCCGGAATCTGGCCTGCCATCGCTGCGGCGCGGGTGCCTTCTCTTCTCGAATACTTGAAGATGTGAGTCTCGAAGAAATGAATGTCCTCGACAAAGGCGCGCGACTCTTCAAACTCCTCCTCACTCTCCTGCGGGAAACCGACAATCACATCGGTCGTCAGCGCCGGATTTCCATATACCTTACGCAGCAGATCGCATTTGTGTTTGTATTCTTCTGCGGTATATTTCCGGTTCATCCGCTTCAGTGTTCCATTGCTTCCGCTCTGCAGCGAAAGATGGAAATGCGGGCACACCTTCGGCATTGCGGCGATCGCCTCTGCAAACTCTTCGGTAATGATGCCCGGCTCCAGGGATCCGAGACGGATTCTTCTGATGCCGTCCACTGCATCAACAGCGCGGATCAGGTCGAGCAGCGTCTCTTTTTCGCCCTCCGGGAAATCGAGTCCGTAGGAGGAAAGGTGGATACCGGTCAGCACGACTTCCTGGTATCCGGCCTCCACCAGACGTTTTACTTCTTCTACCACATCACTCTGACGGCGGCTTCTGACTCTGCCGCGCGCGTACGGGATAATACAATAAGTACAGAACTGATTGCATCCATCCTGTACTTTCAGGAATGCTCGGGTGTGCTCCGCCGTTTTGCTGATCGAGAGTGTCTCGTACTCACGGTTGTGTGTCATATCCACGAGGAAGCTCTTACACTCCGCGTCGGATGGTTTTCCACCATCCTCACGTTCTGCCAGAAAGTTTTCCAGAATATCCACAAGATCTTTCTTCTTATTATTTCCGATGATCAGATCAATCGCCGTATCCTCTTCGAGTTTTTCCCCAGCCGCCTGCACATAACAGCCGCAGGCCACGACAACCGCATCGGGATTCATCTTTTTCGCTTTGTGCAGCATCTGCCGCGATTTCCGGTCCGCAATGTTCGTCACGGTACACGTATTGATAATGTAAACATCCGCTCCCGGTGCAAAAGGCACGATCTCGTACCCTCTGTCTTCGAGGAGCTGCTGGATGGCTTCCAGCTCATATGCGTTCACTTTACACCCAAGATTATGCAAAGCTACCGTTTTTTTCATGCCATACTCCTTTCTTCTTCATCTTTATTATTAAAAATCACGAAGATTCCACTTTATCTTTGTATGTTTTCGCATTGACTTTTTCCCCTCCAGACGGTAAGATAAAGCTGTTAAATGAGGGTAATAAATAATGTTAACCAAATAACAGGGAGGATTACAAACATGAAAACAGTACAGATTTCTCTTAATTCTATCGACAAAGTAAAATCTTTCGTCAACGACATTTCCAAATTCGATTTTGATTTTGATCTGGTATCCGGAAGATACGTAATCGACGCAAAATCCATCATGGGAATCTTCAGCCTCGACCTTTCCAAACCGATCGACCTGAACGTCCATGCTGATGGAGATGCTCTTCAGACCGTACTTGATGTTCTTGCTCCGTACATTGTATAATTACGATAGAACATAAGGGCCGCGCACTCGCCGCGGCTCTTTTTTTGTCTTTGTTTATCATCAGGACCGGATCTTGTTTTTCAGAACCCCCAAAACAAGATCCGGCCTTTTTGTTCTTTAAAGCAAGTTTTCCTTAGCAGACCTCGATCGTCTCTGCGGTAGAAACTGCGCGTTCCATCATCTCATCGATCACGTCGTCCAGATGGCGCTCGGAGCATTTGATGACATTCAGGTTCGGTTTTGTCACCGGATGCTTTGCAACGAAGATCGTGCAGCAGTCCTCATACGGCAGAACAGATGTCTCGTACGTACCGATTTTTTCGGAAATATCGACGATCTCCTGTTTGTCGAAACCGATCAGCGGACGGAAGACCGGCATGGTGCAGACTTCGTTGGTAACGGCGAGGGAATGCATCGTCTGGCTTGCCACCTGTCCGATACTCTCTCCGGTGATCAGGCCAAGGCATTTGTCCTGACGTGCAAACGCTTCTGCGATCTTCATCATATAACGGCGCATGATGATGGTCAGCTCGTCGTGCGGGCATTTTTCGTAGATTGCAAGCTGGATCTCGGTGAAGTTGACCACATGCAGACGGATCGGGCCGCTGTAGCGTGCAACGAGTTTTGCAAGATCCACAACCTTCTGTTTGGCTCTCTCGCTGGTGTACGGCGGAGCGTGGAAGTAAACGGCATCAATCTTAACACCGCGTTTTGCGATCATGTATCCGGCAACCGGGCTGTCGATACCGCCGGAAAGCAGCAGCATGGCCTGTCCGTTTGTGCCGACCGGCATACCGCCAGGGCCTGCGATGCTCTCGCAGTACAGATAAATCTTCTGACGCAGCTCGACGTTCAGATAGATATCCGGCTCGTGAACGTCTACTTTGAGGTTCGGGCAGACATCGAGGATGCGGCCGCCCAGCTCGCAGTTGACTTCCATTGTGTGCATCGGATAGTTTTTGTTCGCACGGCGTGCGCATACCTTAAAGGTTTTCTCCTCGGTCGGGTACAGCTCTTTCACGTAGGAAACCACTGCCTCTGCCAGATCTTCAAAGCCGGTGTCCTCTAAAATGACAACCGGGCAGATCTCGGCGATACCGAAAACTCTTGTCAGCGCATCGACAGCGCCCTCGTAATCAAAGTCTCCTTCGGTGTTGACATAGATTCGTCCCATCTCACGGGTGACCTGGAAATTTCCGTCTACCGGGGCAAGCGCGTGCTCCATCTGTACGCAGAGCGCTTTCTCGAACAGATGACGGTTCTTTCCTTTAATGCCGATCTCGGCATATTTTACCAGAAATGCTTTGTACATCATCGTTTTTTATTCTCCTTTTTTCTCAGCCAGATCGCGGAAGAACAGAGGATATTCCTCAGAAAATTTCTTCAGGATCAGGTCAGATACCTGACGCATCTGCGGATGTGCGGCGTTGGCGCTTCGAAGCCGGATAAAGTGGCGCCACTCTCTTAAGTTCATGGTCATGACGATCTCGGTTTTCAGGGAGTTCGGAAGAATGCTTCTTGCCTCCTCCGGCTTTGCTCCGAGTTCGAGCATCTGGAAGTAATACTGCTCTGCAGCTTCCATTGCTTTCTGCCATACCTCGTATTTTTTACGGTCGTTCTCGTCGTCCAGATCATAGGAAAATCCGGTTGCCAGATCGATACAGGTGATCTGGTTTCCAAATTTATCTTTCGAATAGTTGCAGTAGCGGGTGCTCTCCTGGCTGTAGCTTGCGATACGGTGGCGGACGATCTCATGGGTCACGCCGCGGTCGCACGTTACTTTTACGGTGATGGAGCCGTGCTCAATGACGGATTCATGGCCGCGTTTGATGATGCCTGCGATGAATTTCTCTGCAGTGCCTTCTCCAATGCGCTCCTCGCTCTTGTAGCAGACTCTTCCGATTTTCTCGATCCGGCGCAGCATATCCTCGTAGGATTCGGTGCTCAGGATTTCAATTTCCGGCTGTATTGTAATCATAATTTTCCTCTTTCTATTATTTCCTGGTAAATCTGCGCAGCATCGGCAGTACCTCGCGCAGCGTATCCAGGGTGTAATCAATCTGTTCCAGTGTCGTAAATTCGCTGAAGCTGAACCGCACGGCAGACTCCATCTCGGCTTTCGATGCGCCGATGGCAGTCAGCGTCGGGCTTCCGGCTCTCTTGTGTGATGAGCAGGCGCTTCCGGCGGAAACGTAGATCTGGCGGTCCTCCAGCGTGTGCAGCAGCACTTCACTACGCACATTTAAGAACGATGCATTGACAATCTGCGGCGCACCCTCTTCTTCCGGCATGCCATGGATGACCACATCGTCCAGCTCCCGCAAGCCTTCGATCAGACGGTGTTTGCAGGCACGCATCTGCGCGGTCTGCTCGTCAAAATGCTTGTAAACGATCTCAGCGGATTTCGCAAGGCCTGCGATGCCCGGCACATTGTCGGTTCCGGAACGCATGCCGTTCTGCTGGCCGCCGCCTAAGATCAGCGGACGGATTTTTACTTTCTCATCAATATATAAAAAGCCGCTTCCCTTC
>OIYH01002252.1_pt1 | contig 10160 bp, 8 predicted proteins | sample 1587911 | NCBI WGS metagenome assembly OIYH01 (sample SAMN03283252) | human gut metagenome | biome: human-associated habitat; material: feces | host: Homo sapiens | place: USA | collected 2013
GCGTCTCCACACGGTCGGTGTAGTCCACGCGGTGCACCGTGATGGTGGAACCTGCACTCACCAGCTGGTCCAGAGCAGGCTCGGTGTAGTCGTCACCCTCCAGAGTGATACCTGCGCGCTTCAGAGCGTCGGCGACGGTGCCGAACACCATCTTGACGGGGTACTCCTGACCGTCGGCGGTGATGCTGACGGAGAATGCGCGCTCGATGTTCAGGGCGGCAAGGTTGCCGCTGTAGGCCGTGTAATAGACCCGATCACCCTCTTCGGACTGGATGCCGGAGAGGTTCATGACCTGTGCAGGGTCGGTCTCGGAGGTGAGGATCACCTGCCGGGCACCATTGGAGTCTGTGACGTAGGTCAGCCGCAGATTCGCAGCGGTCACACTGAGTGTAGCCACAAGGCACACGACCATGACACAGAACGCCAGCACACGGGAAGAGACAGCCTGCTTGCAGGCGGTCAGAGCTTTCTTTACTTTTACGGAAGCGATACGAGACAACTCCTCTCTTTTCAAAGTTGGGTGCGGCCGCAGACACGGTGTTCCATGCCCCGGCCGCCCGGACTGCAGGGCGGGCAGAAGCACTCTGGCCCCACAATCAAATACGATGCCCTCTTTATGATAAGACCGAGCATCGTATGCAATTTGGACTCCGCTGCGGAAGGTGTCATTTTCCTCCCGGCCCGAGCCGCATCTGCCCGCGCCGCACCATGTGTGAGATGGTTTTCACTTCATCCAGATAAATTTTAGACGCTGCAACGTTTGTTGGCTCCGTTGAGCGGGTCTTATTTTACCAGTCCAAAGGCCGTTTGTCAAATCAGGGGTCTGCTTTTCGTTAGTTTTTTGACGATATTTTTTGTGCAATTTATACATTGTTTTCTCCAAATTATTGTTATTTCGGTTATTTCCTTCCGATTTTCCTTTTGTTTTGTGGGATGTTTTGTTCATGAATTTTTAACATTTATTTTGGATTTTTCGCACCGGAAACTGCACTTTTGGGCCGTTCCGGCAGCACGGCAAGCGGCCCTGAATCGCTGGTTTTGCACAGCGGCATTTCCTTCCGCTGCCCCGCCTTTGCCCCACCGGGATCTGTGCGAATTTCCCCCGAAAAATGCCTTCCGGCAAAATGCCGAAGCACAGAAACTTGTGGAAATAAAGTACACTCTCGCCGCCGCTGTCCGGCCGCGATACAATCAAACAAAAAACAGAAAGGAAGGTTTTCAAGTGAAGATCCAGATCATTCAAAAGCAGTGCGGCGGCACCGAGTTCCTTGCCCAGCCGCACCGGCTGCATCTCGGTGCGCAGAACGCCGCCGGGGTGGACGAGCTGCTGTTCCAGCTGCCGGACGCATGGGCCGGGTGCTCCCTTGCGCTGTATCTGCGCCGCAGCGACGGCACCCTGCTGGCGCCGGTGGCGCTGGACACCCAGCACCGCGTCACGGTGGACCGCCGCCTGACCGGCAGCACCGGCGGGCAGTGGATGCTGGCCGCCATGGGTGAAAACGGCTACACCGCCTACACCCGGCCCGGCAGCTATGACTGCTACGCCATTCTGCCCATCGATGATGACGCAGAGGAGCTGCCGCCCTCGCTGTACGAGCAGTTCGTGGCCCGCGTGCTGGAAAGCTCCAGCAGCGCCTCCACAGCGGCACAGCGTGCCGCAGCCAGTGCAGCTTCCACCGCGGCCAACGCAGCGCAGGCCCAGACCGCCGCACAGCGCACCAGCACCGACAGCGCCAACGCATCCCAGTGCGCTGCCCGTGCAGAGGCCGCTGCCGCCCGCGCCGAAGAGCTTGTGCCCACGGACGGGCAGGTGGTCAGCGTGAACGGCAAAAGCGGCATCGTAAAGCTCACCGCGCAGGAGGTGGGCGCACTGCCCTGCCCTGCGCAGCCGGTGTCCGGCCAGCTGCTGCGGGTGCTGAGCGTAGACCCCAACACCGGAGCGGTGCTCACCGACACCGCCGCCATGCCGGACCTGTCCCCCTATCTGCGCAGCAGCACCGTACCCACCGCATCGGTTCCCGGAGCGGTGCGGGTGGACCCGGCCTGCGGCATCAACGTGCGCAGTGACGGCACCCTGACCACGGCCCCCGCTGACCGCAGCCAGCTGGACAACATGGACAGCACCGTTCTGCCGCTGACCCCCGCCCTGCTGCCCTACGGCGTGAAAAAGGCCCTGACCGCTGCCGCCTCTGCCGGGGAATGGACGGCGGACGAGAAGGCCGCTGCCCTGCGCACCCTCGGTGCCGATCTTTCCTCCTATTATACAAAGGAAGATATCGACACGCTGCTCTCGGCCCCCAGCTCCGGCGCGTATCCCGTGGGCAGCATCTACCAGAGCACCGACCCCACCAGCCCCGCCGCACTGTTCGGCGGCAGCTGGGAGGAGATCGCGTCCGAGCGAGTGCTGATGGGCGCGTCCAGCACCCACGCAGCAGGCAGCACTGTTAAGGCCGGTCTGCCGAACCTCAAGGGCTCATTCTCTGGTGTGGCGAGCACAGCATACCCAAATTTATCTAACAGTGGCGCTCTTTCTATGAACACAAACAATGGCGGTTTGGCTGGTTACGAAGGCGGTTCATACGGCAGTAATTGCACCGTATCTTTTGACGCATCCAAGTCCAATGCCATCTACGGACGCAGCAGCACCGTGCAGCCCGCCGCCTACTATGTGCACATCTGGCACCGCGTGGCCTGAGAAAGGAGGTTTTGAACCATGAAGATCATCGACGAGACCGGCGCGGTCGTGGGAAACCCCGACCTGACACTGGGCTATCTGACCGACGACACCCAGCCGCTGGAGCACCCGGCGCAGGAGGCTGTGGCTGAGGTGGCCCACTACGAGACAGTGGCCGAATACCCCAGCGGCGGCAGGGACGTGCAGCGGGTGGTGGATGTGCCGGGCGTACCGGCAAGGCCCGCGTGGACCGAGCAGCTGCCCATTAAAAGGTACATCCGCTACACCGCTGAAGAGCTGGCCGCGCAGGAAGAAGCGCGCAAAAAGCAGCAGCAGCGGGAAAAGCTTCCGGAGACGGTAGCCGACCTGATGCAGCAGCTGACCGACCTGCAGCTTGCCCTGTGTGAACTGTACGAAAGGAGTGATGCCTGATGGCAAAGATCTATGCGGCCCTGATCCGCAAGGGGCTCAAAACGCCGGACGATGTCCCCGCCCGGCTGCGGGACGCGGTGGCAGCCCTGCTGCAGGGGGATGCCCATGCTTAACGCCTATTCCCGCCGGAAGGACGGCAATGCCCTGCTGAGCCGCAGCTTCCGGGTGCGGGAATTTGCCTGCAGGGACGGCTCCGACCCGCTGTTCGTGGACAGTGCGCTGGTACAGCTGCTGCAGAGCATCCGGGATCACTTCGGTGCGCCGGTGGTCATTACCAGCGGCTACCGCACCGCCGCCCACAACAGGGCCGTGGGCGGTGCCCTTTACAGCCAGCACTGCTACGGCAGAGCCGCCGACATCCGGGTGGCCGGTGTTCCGGTAGAGCAGCTTGCCGCCTACGCGGAGACTCTGCTGCCCGGCACCGGCGGCATTGGCCGCTACCCGGTAAAGACGGGCCGGGCAGCGGGCTGGGTGCACGTGGACGTGCGCCCCGTCAAGAGCCGATGGACAGGCTGAGGGGGTGAGACCAGTGGAAAGCATCCTGTCCGCCGTGATCGCCGGTGCCGTGACCCTGATCGGTGTGCTGATCGCCAACAGCCGCAGTCAGGCCGTAACCGACACCAAGCTGGAAGAACTGACCCGCGAGGTGCGCGAGCATAACAATTTTGCCCGCCGCGTACCCATCTTAGAAGAACAGATGAAGGTGGCCAACCACCGCATCGCAGACCTTGAACACAACGAGAAAGTGAGGAACTGACATGAACATCCATAAGATCTCCGCCGCAACCATCGCCCGCACCGCCTGCCTGCTGCTGGCCCTGACCAATCAGCTGCTGAGCGCCTGCGGCAAGCCCGTGCTGCCCATCGAGAGCCAGACCGTGGAGCAGCTGGTCACCGCCGGCATCACCACCGTGGCCGCGCTGGTGAGCTGGTGGAACAACAACAGTTTCACCGCCGCCGCCATTCAGGCAGACGCCGAATACGCCCGCCTGAAGCAGAAAGGCGAGTGAACCGGCACCCGAATGGTGCAAAAGTAATACTTTTTTTAAATTGGAAGTATTACTTTTTTAGCCATCTTTTACAGCAGCCCCGGGAGGTGCGCAGCGGCCCTTCCCGGGGCTTTTTTGCTGTCCGTTTGAGCGATTCACGCAGGTTCGAGGGCGATTCACGCAGGTTTTGATGATTTTCGCGCCCAAATCATGTATAATCCAGACAGGAACGAAAGGGAGGAATTTCTATGGTAATTCCATGCATCTGCAACACAAACGTCACATAAACGCACACGTCTGCAACAAATCGCACCAAACGTGCAACAAGCCCTTGGAATTAGTACCAAACCTGCGGGGTTCTGATTTATACAGAACGCAGAATTTCAACGTTACGGAATCGTTTTTCTTGACGAAAATTTCCGAAAATGCTATAACGTAAGTAGTTGGGGGAAACAGTTTCCGCTGTCCGATTTATCGGGCTATTATACACATGGCGACAGGAAAGGAGACCTGGGATCATGACGAATAAAAAATTTAAAGTTGCTGCAATGTCTATGGCACTGACCGCATGTGTTGCGGCCCAGCCCCTGATCGCGAATGCGGCAGATGAGGTGGACGCCGTCTCGAATGACGCAAACGTCAACGAGTCCCAATCGGAAGGGGAAAGCCCGGCTTCTGCACCCGTTGCTGCTGCATCTGAGGGCAGCTCCAACACCGAGGTAAAGGCTGAGGAGAAGCAGGACATGCTGGCCCCGGACGAGCATCTGGGCGAATACAGCAAACCCGAAACGGATACCAGTGGCAAATCCACCTCCAAGGCCGACATTACCAAGGACGCGCCCGGACAGGAGCGGGAGCCCGAGATCGACGGCGACACCGACAACACCGGCAGCACCGACAACACCGGCAGCACCGACAACACCGGCAGCACCGACAACACCGGCGACAACGACAGCACCGACGGCAACGGCGCACTGATCGGTGGCAGCGGCGATAGCGGTAACACCGGCAGCGAAATAAAAGAGCAGATTCCCATTGGTGATTCCACCCTGACCGAGACCCCGGGGAAGAGCAGCACCGTCGTGACCCCCACCCCGGCGCAGAGTCGAAGCCGGACACCACCAAGCCCCCTAAGGTAACGACGAACCCGGACGGTTCTGTTGATATTGAGACACCGACCCTGACCCCCGGCACCGAGACCACCACGACCACCGCCAGCGGCGAGGTGAAGGCAGAATCTCACACCGGGGAAGAAATCTCGGGAGATCAGATCGATCTGAACACGGAGCTGGGCGAGAAAAAGCCCGACTGGAGCACTGGGACGGGCACTGAGTTCAACGGCTACAAGGTGGACAAAGTGGAACCTTCTGATGATGGCAACTCCAAGACCCTCACCCTGACCAAAACCGAGAACCTTAAGGGCAAGATGGGCTCCGACGAGCTGGCAAAGTTCACCAATTCCACCAAGAAGGTCAACAGCGACGGCACCTACGATCTGGTGCGCACTGAGACCTACACCGATAAAGACGGCCAGCAGCGCACCCGCACCACCACCCTGCATGTGAAGAAAAACGAGGTGACCGTGGACACCACCATCACCCTCATCGTGGCCCTTGAGAAGGGCAAGCATGACGTTGGTTCGGAGGACATTTCCCATGTGAAGCTGCCCGATAGCATTGAGGTGACCGATGAAACCGGCAAACCGAAAACCACCATCAGTGCTGCGGAACTCAAACGGCTGATGGACAGCACCACCCCCACCACCGAGGGCACCAAGAAGACTTACACTGTTAAAAACGGTGATCGTGAGTATACCATTGAGGTGGATGAGGAAGCCTCCCGCAAACTTACCAACGCCGAGATCTTTGAAAAACTGGACAGCAGCAAGTACGAGTATGATAAAACCACCGATACGATCTACTACATCGGCAACGGTGAACACGCCGAACTGACCAAAGAGCAGAATGACACCCTCCGCAAGACTCTGTCTTACACCGTCACGGTCACGGAGACGACGAAGGATGGGAATTTATCGTATGTTGACAGCCAGACCAAGGCCGAAGCCGTCGAAAAGGCCGAAACCGCTGCAAAGACCGAAGCCCGCAACAATGCGGTGAAGAAGGCTCTGAAAGAGCTGAAGCTTACTGACGCTCAGGCACAGGAAGCACTGGCTAAGGGCACGTTCGACGACGACGCCCACACCTTCACCTACACTCTCGACGGTAAGACCTATACCCTGAACTACACCGAACCCACTGCCACTGAGTCCTCCACCCCCACTCCCATGCCCAACGAGTCGGGCACGATCGACACCGAAAAGCACACCGTTACCGGCAGCACCTATGTCACTTCCGGTACCATCTCGTGGGAAAAGAGCGAAACTTCCACCAACGGTACACATACTGCGGGCAGTTCCTTCACTGTTCCCAAGGGTTTTGCGCCGGAAAGCAGCAAGACTGAAGACGGCGTAACCACGACGACCTATGTGAAAAAGACTCGTGTCGGCAATACCGTTACCCGGGAGACCTACGTCGTCACCGAGCGGGATGTCACCCTTGACCTTACCCCCGAACAGAAGGAAGAGCTTGCATGGAAGAACCTGCTGACGCAGCACCCTGAATACAGCTCCATTGAAGATCTGAAGGCTGCAGGCTACAAAGTTGTCAACTATAACTTCGACAATGTGAAGCAGGTCGATTGGAGCGTTTCCAAGACCACATCCTCTACCACCACCACGACCGATGATACCGATAGGCCGCTGGTCGATTCCAACAACAATAACTGGAAGATCGAGGAGAACGCAGCGTCCGATCCGTCCCAAGCTCCCACCTACACGATCACCATCGATGGAACCCCTTACGAAAATGTGACCAAGAACGCTGACGGCACTTACACCTGCACCAGAGACGAGGCCCGGACGGAAAAAGACGAAGCGGGAAACAGCAAAACCGTTACCCGCAGTGTTACCTATACCTTCACCGAAGCATCTGACGGCACGCTGACCGATGCGGAGATCCAAGGAATGCTTGCAGGCGAGTTTGACATCGATGCCGCGGACACCGAGGAGATCGGTAAGATCACCCTTGATAAAGCCAGCAATACCGCCACCTATACCAGCAAGACAGGTGAAACCACGACTACCATCACCATCAACTACAGCAGCCTGAGCAGGAAAAAGCTGGATGTCAAGAAAGAGGTGCACGGTTCCACCAACGGCACCGCAGTCGTAAAGACCGACGACGACTACCAGGCTTACTGCCAGACCCTGTTAAAGCGCATCAAGGACGAGATCCTTCCGACGCTGGCAAAGGATGAAAAGCTTTTTGTTGGTGATATCGAGATCACCGGCGAAACCACGCTGACCGATGAGATCATAGCATACTTCAAGAAGGCGATCTCGCCCGAAGATATGGACCCGGATGAAATCGTCAAGGCCCTGAAGGAGCAGGAACGCATCGCCAAATCGACCACTGTCACAGTCAATGAAGGCAACAAGTATCAGGAGGAGCTGAAGAACTACTACTCTGGTGCGGACGCTTATTACGTCAAGCCGGACGGTTCTCGTCAGGAACTCGACTATGACCAGTGGAAGGGCAAATACTATTACCGGAATTCCGCTAATAGGAAGATTTATCCCGATCCCAAAGACATCGTGCACGCCGATACGATCGGCCACCTTGACCTTGCTTCCGGTTCCCAGCTTGAACTGCTGCCTGAAGAAGGGCAGACGAAAGGCTCCACTGTTGATTGCGTGCTGGTAAGCAAAGGTCTGGAGCTGAAGTGGAACTACGATGCAGACCAGCTTGTTAAGACCGGCCAAGGAACGACGGTCGGGCTTCAGAGCACCATCAGCAAAGACACCGAGGATGGCAAGAGCAGTCACTTCGAGTATGACCGCGGCGACCCGAACAACAATCCCTCTAAGAGCGCATTCTACAAACTGACCGGTACTGTCGTCTATGATGCCGTGAAGACGGAAGACAACAAAGGTGTCAAGCTGTACGAGAAGGGCAAAACTTTCCACGATGAGCGTCTGGAATACGGTTATCTTAATTATTACAACGCCGATGAAGGCTTGGTGAAAGCCGTAAACGATTATCTGAAGGGGACCCGCCAGACCGGAAAGACATACGACAACCTTTCGAAAGAAGAGCTCAACGATATCATTGGCACTTACGTTGTGGAGCTCGGGCATACCCAAAACAACAAGAAAGGCCCTGTCGGTTATCAGGTCTACCTGAAGAGTTCTTCGCTGGAAGCCTACGGTTATATGAGCCGTGATGCCAACACCTGTGTCAATAAGACCTACCGGAATCAGAATGATGGCCATGATGGCTATTATGATTATAGCGGCGGTTATGACCTGATGATCTCCAATCTGATTCAGGTGCGCGAAGGCAAGGTCATTGGCTCGACGGAATCCACCGTTAAGAACATCAGCGCCCTATGGAGCATCCGCTCTGCGCCGGAATATAAGATGAACAGCCTGCTGGCCAACCGCAAAAACACGACCACCAATACCACGACGGATGCGGATGCAGGCCGTGATTCGCGCCAGTCCGGCGACTTCAGCTACACCTACCAGTATACCCACCCCACCGAGAAGCACGAGTGGAGTGAAGCCGATACCACGGGCACCGGCACGGGCCACTACACCAGCTTCCGCAAGCTGTTTACCAGCACCTTCACCGGTAACGGCACCGGCCACGAGGACAGCGGCAGCTTCCGCTACACCTACCGCACCGAGAAGGATGCCGATCCGGTACCGGTAAGCAAGGTGACCAAGGTGGATAAGACCGCCCACATCACCTACGACCGCACCACCGTGGAAAGCCGGGATGTCCTGATCCCCGACACCGAGATCGTGCACATTGATCCCGACGGTGGCGGTGACGACGACGGCGGCGACGAGATCATTGATGAAAAGGATTCCGACTCGCCCGTACTGCCCGGCACCCCCGAGCTGCCGCCTGTGCAGGACGCAAAGCCGGACGCCCCTGTTCTGCCTGCCGACCCCGTTCTGCCCGCTGTGCAGGACGCACATGCCCTGCCGCAGACCGGCGTGAACTGGCTGGCCGCCATCGGTCTGGCCCTCAGCGGCATGACCCTGATGATCACTGGCGCGTTCGCCAGCCTGCTCGGCAAAAACGCAAAGCACTGAGCCGCGCTTCCCCCCTTTCACAAACCTGTGTCTCCCTGCTTTGCACCGCCGGACAGACTGAGCCGGATCGCTCTGGCTGATATGTCCCAATCTCCTATTCCGCATACAGCCTTCCGGCTGTAAATCCTCACAAGCAAAGCGCCCCCGCTCCAAAACCGGAGTGGGGGCGCTTTGCTTATTGCTGGAAAATTTATTGGGAACACGCAGATGATTTGCGTACCGTTATCGACTGTGTTATACTTATTTCGCTGCCCTCTCCATTCTGGCAACAGGAAGGAGGTGTGTCATGTGGGCGACATCTTCATCAACCTTTTTGTGGCTGTCGGAGCAAATGTGATTGCCTATTACATTTGCAAGTGGCTTGACAGCCGCGGCAAAGGACAGTAAGCACAGAAGAACCCCCTCGGAGTTGCAGCTCCGAGGGGGTTCGCTTTTGTGTGCCTGTGGTAATCTTCATCAACCTTGTGATTGCCTACTTCTATTATACGCGACTCCGTGCAAAAGTCAAGCCTCCGGCAAAAAGTTCATTTTTACGTCAAAATATATTTTGCCGGATATAACAAAAACGGCCCTGCCGAAGCAGAGCCGTAAAAATGCATCTGAAATATAATCAGCGCTTGCTGAACTGAGGTGCACGACGTGCAGCCTTCAGGCCGTACTTCACGAAACCGAAGCTCGATTTTGCTTGATATTACGCGGTTTTTCAAGCCTTTTGCTCTTCGTCCACCAGTTCTTAAACCAACGATTTTGTAGGCTTTTGTCGGATTTTAACCCTAATCTTTTTTTGATGTGTCGATTGCTCTGTTGATCACCCCATGTAATTGGGCAGGTTTATTATACTTCACTTTGGCGTAAATGTCCATAGTCACCTTGCTGTTTTCGTGTCCGGCAAGATACTGTACGG
>OIYH01002289.1_pt1 | contig 10054 bp, 8 predicted proteins | sample 1587911 | NCBI WGS metagenome assembly OIYH01 (sample SAMN03283252) | human gut metagenome | biome: human-associated habitat; material: feces | host: Homo sapiens | place: USA | collected 2013
TCGGCTACGTTCCAGATCATGGCGGCTTTTTCGGCAATGTTGGCACCTACGGCGGTGATCTTATCGTTTGGCATACGTTGCTCCCTGTTTTTGTGATAGGTGGACATCCTGATTTTACAACAATGGGTGTCCGATAAATCGGATGGCAGGACGTTTTTCCCAAAAAATGATGCTTGCATCTATTGTACCACGACAAAAGTGGAAACACCATATTCCGGCAAAAGAAAATGCCCGTCTGAAAATCAGACGGGCATCGATCATAGAAGGGCTTAATCTTCACATAGAAGATCGTTGTTGCGCATGAAGGTGACAAAGCTGAGGATGATTTTGGCGTTTCTCTCTACAATGTCAGATTCGGTAAAATCTGTGGCTTTCGCAGCGAGGTCAGTAAGCTCCTTGATTTTTGTACCCTCTTTTTTCTGCTTCCGGTTGTTTTCAAAACCGGTATAGTACTTGACCTTATCGCTGAAGCGATAATCAGAAGCGCGGATATTGATGCGCTTTTCCAACAACACCTTGTTGCCAAGGCTTTCAACATTTCTCGGATTGGAAAGCGAGTGCTCCTTTTCCTGGCGGTTGCGTGCGTAGATGTGCTCGATCTCAAGTACACTTTCAAGGGACAAGAGCTCCTGGGAGGAGTTCTGGAATGCCCACCATGTCAGCATGGCCTTTGTGATCGCGCGGTTGTTGCTGAAGGTATAGTTGTCAAAAGCGTTCTGCAATTTCTGCGTATCAAACAAATAGTCAGAAAACCGAACAGGTTGCCCGGTTACAATGTTGGTCATTTCTGCAAAAATGGGAGTGCGCAGTGCATTTACGCCCGGATTTGTAACGGCATATGCCCAGATGAATGCGGTGATTTTGTTAAGAAAGCTATAGAAACGATCGTCGTTCAGTAGACCATCAGAATCCCGATTGGCCATGTAATAGACCGAAACAAAATAGGTCCACATACCGTTGGGAGCATAGTTCAGAACAAAGAGCCTGCGAAGAATTCGGTCAGAGAAGCGCTCAACATTTTGATTCTGCACATCATTCCAGAAATCTGCAAGATTGATCAGATTTTCAAAAGTCTGGTCATTTTTTAGCAAGCTGTAAGCATTCCGCTCATAGAATTTGCGCAGCGCCTCCGTTGTCGAGGATTTGATGCCTTGCTTTGCACGTTCATAGTACATATACCGTGTGAAAAGCTCATCCATCGGAGTGCCGGTAATAGGATGGAAAATAGAATCACACAGTACCTCGAGGTCCTTCCACTTTTGGATAAAGACTTCCCGCTCGCCTTTGGCAGAGTAATACTTGTAAAATTGCGCCTTGAAGATATCTGCATCAGACAGTGGCTTTCCGCGGTCATTCAATGTCGAGAAGATTCGCAAAGCGGTGTCCTGAGATTCTGCTTCAATCGGGAGCAAAATACAGTTGTTCATGATCCGAATCGGAAAGAAGGAAAACCAGTCTGGGTAAGTATTCAGAAAGTCTACGATCTTTTGCTGAAAAAAGCGATAGTTATTGGCGTAGCTGCTCTTTTCGCAATCAGACAAGGTTCCTGTTTTCAGGATATTCAGAAATTCGTCCTTTTCCTTGTCGGTGGCGACTTCTGAGTCGATTTTCAATGCTGACTTGTCCGGGTCACCAAACTCATCGGTTTTCCAGATGCACTGCTCAATGAACTTGCTGGTCTTTACAGCTTTATCGTTCTTCATGCTTCCATATTTTTCATAGAAAGCTCGAAGCAACAGCATCAATGTCGTAAGGCGCTGTTGTCCGTCAATAATCTCCATTTTACCGTCATCATTTTTAAATGTGACGATGGGGCCGAGAAAATACTCATCGCTGTCACTGTTGAATTTGTCGCAGTCATTATCAGGAAATGCAAATAAGAACAGGTCATCCCAAAGAGTCTGGCATTCCTTTTCTCCCCAGGCGTAAGGCCTTTGATAATCCGGAATGAGGAAATCAGCCTTCTTCTCACTGAAAAGTGCCCGCACGCTTTTTTGATCAATGTTTAATTTTGACATTTGATGCCTCCTATTTAGCATCAGCAGGTTGCTTCAACTTATCAAATCATCTGAAAATGCCGCAACGCTTCCACGATCGTATCCTCTTTTTCTTTCGGACACTTGGGCTGTTTGGCATTTTCAGATTTGGGCTTATTATAATTCTCTCGCTCGATGATGCCGTACTTCTGCTTCACCTGTGCGATATAGAGGTTGGAAACCCTCAACTGATGATGTTCCCATACATGCTCCCGAATCTCATTGTAAGTTGCCTTGCTTTCCGCAGCAGTCACATCCAGCTCATCCATGCTCACTTCCGCTTCAATGTGGCGCTCGACATTGAGTTTGGTCAAAAGGAGAACCGCTTCGACATGCTTCGTCCTCGGGAACAGATCCACGGGCTGCACCTTCTCAGCGTGATAGCCGTTCTGCTCCAGCCAGGCGGCATCGCGGGCGGCGGTGGCGGGGTTGCAGCTGACGTAGACCACCCGGCGGGGAGCCATGCGCACCACGGCGGAGAGGGTGGCCTCGTCGCAGCCCTTGCGGGGCGGGTCTAGCATCACCACGTCCGGGTGCAGGCCCTCGGCGGCCAGCCGGGTGGCCGCCTGCCCGGCGTCGGCACAGAAGAAGCAGCTCTTTGCGGCCACAGCATCCCCCATGCGGGCGGCGTTGGCCTTGGCGCTCTCGATGGCTTCGGGCACGATCTCCACGCCCACCAGCTCCCGGCAGTGGTCCACCATGGACAAGCCGATGGTACCCATGCCGCAGTAGAGGTCCAGCAACAGGTCATCCGGGGTCAGCTGGGCGTACTGTGCGGCAATGCCGTACAGCCGCTCGGCGGCCAGCGTGTTCACCTGGTAGAACGACAGCGGCCCCAGCTGCACCGGAACCCCGCAGAGCGTATCTTCGATGTAGCCCGGCCCGTACAGGGTGTGGGTCTCGGTGCCCAGGATCACGTTGGTGTTTTTGCTGTTGACATTGAGCAGGATGGTGGCAATGTCCGCAAACTGCTCCCGCAGACGGGTGCACAGCGCATCGGCGTGGGGGAAGTTCGGGCGAGTGCACACCAGACACACCATGATCTGTCCGCTGTGCGCGCCCCGCCGCAGGAAGATGTGCCGCACCAGGCCCCGGCCGGTCTCTTCGTTGTAGGGCTGGATGCCGTTTTCGGCAAAGAACCTGCACAGTGCATTGCCAATGTCGTTGAGCACGCCGGGCTGCAATTTGCAGTCCGGGCAGGGCACGATGCGGTGAGTGCGCCCGGCGTAGAAGCCGATGCAGGGGTTACCGTTCTTGTCCAGCCCTACCGGGAACTGGACCTTGTTGCGGTAGCGGTCCACTTCGGGGGAGGGGCAGATGTCCAGCACCGGCACGTCCAGCCCACCGATGCGGCGGAAGGCATCGGTCACATTCTCCTGCTTGGCACGCAGCTCGGCGGTGTAATCCAGATGCCGCAGGCTGCAGCCGCCGCAGGGTCCCGCCACGGCACAGTCCACCGGAATGCGGTCCGGCGAGGGGGTGCGCAGATGGTCCAGAATGCCAAAGGCGTAGCGCTTGCAGTCCTTTACGATGCGCACATCGGCTTCGTCACCGGGGGCGGCACCCGGCACAAAAACGGTCTCGCCGTCCGGGCTGTGGGCCACACCGCTGCCGTCGCTGGAAAGCCGCTCGATGCGCAGGGTCAGGATCTGGTTCTTCTGTAAGGGCATGGGTCATAGTCTCCTTTGGTAGTGGAAATGCGCCGGGTCACGGCTGCGGTTCGGCGGGGGCAGCATCTGCCTGGGTGGCAAAATACTTGCTGGGCGGCACGCCCTTGGCGCGCTTGAACACCCGCGAAAAATAGAACTGGTCGAAGAAGCCTACTGACACGGCCACCTCTGCAATGGAAAGGTGACCGGCACGCAGCAGCTTGCAGGCTTCGTTGATGCGGTATTCGGTGAGGTAGTCGATGGGGCTTTTGCCCACATTGAGCATGAACACCCGGTACAGGTGGCTGCGGGAAACGCCCACGCTCTTGGCGACATCGTCAATGGAGATGTCGTGGGAGTAGTTGAACTGGATGTATTTGATGGCGTTGAGCACATACTGGCTGGAGGACGAGGTGGAGTGCGGCTTGCCGGCGATGGTTTCCTTCATCAGAGCGGCAATGAACAAATAAAGGTAACCCACCATGGCGGCCTCGTCCTGGGGCTGCAGCCCGCGGGAGGAGTAGATGTTGGCCAGGGCGGCGCGCATGCCGTCCGGGTCGCTGGTGTGGTGTACGGGGGCGTCGTCGGTAAAGGGCAGCTGGGCTGCCAGCTTGTGGGCGCAGGCACCGTTGAAGCCCACCCAACTGTACTCCCAGGGGTACTGCTCATCGGCGGTGTAGCGGATGAGCTGGCTGGGGCGCGCAAAGAACAGATCTCCGGTGCTGACTTGCCAGGTTCGGCCGCCTACCTCGAATTCGCCCTTGCCCGAGAGCACCAGGTGGATCAGGTAATGGTCACGGATGCCAGGACCCCAGGTCTTGGACGGGGCGCAGCGCTCAATGCCGCAGTTGAAGATGGAAAGTTCGATGTTGTTCGTGTAGTTCTGTTTGAAGGATTGCTTGTAAACGTCTGCCATGGCGGCTTGACCTCCCTCGTTGTCACGTCTTTCGACCAGTATACCACAGAACCGCCTGCAAATTCAACAAAAGTACATCTTATTCTTTGAGCCGGACGCCAAATTTCGCGCTTTTTCTTCGATAGAAATTGAAAAAACAGAAGGGATGCATTACAATAGACCTAACAAACCTACAAACACTGTTTGAATGTTTCAGGGAGGGATCGCGGATGGCAACCAGCGCACAACTCAGGGAACAGATCGCGGCAGGGAGGTGGGACGGACCCCTTGCCGCGCTTTACGGCACCGCCCCGCAGGAACTGGCCCGGCAGCGGGCGCGGTACTGCGCGGCGCTGGAGCAGTTCGAGCTGTATTTCGGCCCGGGGCGGCAGGTGCAGGTGTACTCGGCCCCGGGGCGTGCGGAGCTGGGCGGCAACCACACCGACCACCAGCACGGCTACGGGCTGGCGGCGGCGGTCACGCTGGATCTGGTGGCGGTAGCGGCCCGGAACACGGACGGCTATGTGCGGGTCAAGTCCCGCGGGTTCAACAAGCTGGATGTGATCGACCTGGCCACGGCAGAGCCGCAGGAAGGGGAGAGCACCCACTCGGCCAGCCTGATCCGGGGCATTGCCGAGGGCTTCCGTACGGCGGGAAAGGCTATTGGCGGCTTTGATGCTTACACGGCCAGCGACGTGCTGCGGGGCAGCGGCCTTTCCAGCTCTGCGGCCTTTGAGATGGGCATGGCCTGCATCTGGAACGGGGAGTACGCCTGTGGGCTGGATGCCCGGGCACTGGCCGGCATCTGCCAGTATGCGGAGAATATTTACTTTGGCAAACCCAGCGGTCAGCTGGACCAGCTGGCCAGCGCGGTGGGCGGCGTCATTTTTGCCGACTTCGCAGACCCGGCCGCACCGCAGGTGGAAAAGATCCACGCAGACGGCCTGCTGCCGCCCGGCATGACCCTGTGCGTGACCGACACCCGGGGCAGCCACAGCGAGCTGACCGGGGAGTTTGCAGCCATCCGGCAGGAGATGGAGGCTGTGGCGGCCTGCCTGGGCGGCAAGGTGTTGGGTCAGGTGCCGGAAACCGATTTTTGGGCAGCACTGCCCCGGCTGCGTACCGCCTGCGGTGACCGCGCGGTGCTGCGTGCCATCCACTATTACGAAGAAAATGCCCGCACGCTGGCCCAGCGCCGGGCTTTGCTGGAAAAACGCTTTGCCGATTTTGCCGCGCTGGTGCTGGAAAGCGGGCGCGCCTCCTTTGCACTGTGCCAGAATGTGTACTGCGCCACGGATGTCCGGCATCAGGGGCTGTCGGTGGCGCTTGCGTTGAGCCAGAGCATCCTGCAGGGCAGCAGCGGCGCATGGCGGATGCAGGGCGGCGGCTTTGCGGGCACCATTCAGGCCTATGTGCCGGAAACGTTGCTGCAGCGCTACCATACCGCCATGGAGCGGGTGTTCGGCCCGGGCAGCTGCTATGTGCTCCGGCTGCGGGAACAAGGGGCCCTGCAGGTGATCTGAATAAACACAAAAAAGGACCTGTGTTCCCCTTTCGGAACACAGGTCCTTTTGCTTTTCAGGCAAATGAGAGATGCCGGGGGTCAATGCTGGTCAGAGGTATTGTTGTCCACCAGATCCTGGATGGTCTCCGAGGTGGAAATGCTGGGGGCCAGCACCGGGGAGGACAGCAAAAAGTCGTATATCTTTACGGCAACGTTAAAGCCGGTCTTGACCACCGTGAACAGCATCATGGGCACAAAGCTGATGGAAAAAGAGATCAGCCCCCGGCCCAAAATGAGATCCTGCAGATGCAGGTGGTCCAAAAATTCATTCACGGCATCCTTGAACTCACCGCCGCCGGAAACGATGCGCTGCTCCTCCTCCGAAAGGAAGGCGCAGGACGAAGGCAGACGAAGATTTTTCATGCAGGAACACTCCTTTCAAGTGGATTCAGCTGCGGTCACTCAGGCAGCCAGCAGGCCGTTGGCCTGAGCAGGGTCCTGGGCATCCGGGGCAGGAGAGGGGGTGACGATGGCACCAAACAGGTTCTTCAGGGACTTGTAAATACCCACAGCCTGCACATAGACGTAGTAACCGCCCAGAACGCTCATGCCCACCGTAGCAGCACGGCTCCAGTTGTTCATGCGGTTCCAGTTGTGCTTGATGACGCCGCCCACAGTCAGGCCGTCCATCAGGCCTTCCTTAAAGGTGTTGACCGTGTACTGGAAGGCACCCTGACCCAGCATATAGAAGGTGTTGACCACCAGATTCATGGCATAGGCACCCAGCACCTCAGGGTGAAGGGTAACAGTGTAATCACCGATGTTAAAGCTGTAATCGGCACCGCCGTCCAGGTAGGTCATTTCTTCTTCAGAAAGCACCGCATAGGAGGCGGGCATGAGCATTGCACTCTGGGATGTATGATCCATAGTGAGAAAACTCCTTTCACTCGTGAAATCCGCTCATGGGCAGACCATGTATTAACTGAATTGTAGCATATCTGCATAAAAATAACAAGAGAGCAGGGCCACCAAATTCATGATACATTTGTGAACGCTTTGTGAATATACCGTGGCAAAATAACGAACGATCGTAAAAAGGCTTGAAAAGGCGGCTCCGGCGGTCCATGAAAAAATGTCCTGTTCCCGTGCGAAAAAATGCCAAAAAGAACCGCCGGTCACAAGGCGGCAAAGCCTGTGGGCCAGCGGTAAAAAAGGGGAGAAGCTCAATGCTGGGGCTGCCGCTCATACAGGTCGGTAAGGGCGGCAATATGCCCGGCCAGGTCCGGGGGCAGGGGCTGGTTCAGCCGCCACTGCCAGTTGGCACCCTGGGTACTGGGGGTGTTGATGCGGGCCTCACTGCCCAGATGCAGCCAGTCGGCCAGCGGAATGATCGCCATGTCCGACACACTGGCAAGGCAGGCGCAGATCATGGCCTCGGTCAGATCCTCCGGCTTGCAGCGCAGGTAGCGGCAGGCATAGGCCACATCTTCCGGGCTGGCATTGGTGCGCCAGCCTTCGGTGGTCACGTTGTCATGGGTGCCGGTGTACACCACGCTGTTGCGGGGGTAGGTATGAGGCAGGTAATTGCCGGACTCCCGGCTGTCAAAGGCAAACTGCATGATCTTCATGCCGGGGTAGCCGCTCTCTGCCAGCATGGCCTTGACCTCCGGGGTCAGGTAGCCCAGGTCCTCGGCAATGATGCCGCCTTCGCCCAAAGCTTCGTGCATGGCGTGGATAAAATCACGGTCCGGGCCCTTTTCCCAGTGGCCGCCCGCTGCGGTCTTGTTTCCGGCGGGGATAGAGTAGTAGCTCTCAAAACCGCGGAAATGGTCGATGCGCACCACATCGTAAATGGAGGTGGCGTGCTGCATCCGGCGTTTCCACCAGGCAAAGCCGGTGGCTTTGTGCGTGGGCCAGTCATACAGGGGGTTGCCCCACAGCTGGCCGTCTGCTGCAAAGGCGTCCGGCGGGCATCCGGCCACCTGGGTCAGATGCATTTCTCCGTCGGTCTGGAACAGCTCCGGGTGGGTCCACAGGTCGCTGGAATCCGGGCTGACATAGATGGGAATGTCGCCCACCAGACGGACGCCCTTGCCGTTGGCATAAGCCTTCAGGGCGTTCCACTGGATGTAGAAGAAGAATTGCACCGCCTTGTAGTAATCCACCGCGTCGGCAAGGCGCTGTTTTGCGGCAGCAATGGCTTCCGGTTTGCGGCAGCGCAGGTCATCCGGCCAGTCGGCAAGGCCTGCCTGCCCCTGTTCGGCCTTGACAGCCATGAACAGGGCGTAATCCTCCAGCCAGAAGCTCTGCGCCTCGCAGAAGGCTTCATAGGCGGGGGAGGGGGCTGCCAGCAGGCGGTCGGCTGCCTTTTTCAGGATCACAGGCCGCTCGTTGTACAGTGCGCCGTAGTCGATGGGGCCTACAGGCCGTGCGGCGGGCACTTCATCGGCCGTCAGCAGACCGGTGTCGGTCAGCAGGCGGTAGTCAATGAAGTAGGGGTTGCCGGCAAAGGCGGAAAAGCTCTGGTAAGGGCTGTCACCGTAGCCGGTGGGGCCGATGGGCAAAATCTGCCAGTAGGTCTGTTTTGCCTCGGCGAGGAAATCGACAAATGCGAAGGCCTCTTTGCCCAGCGTGCCGATGCCAAAGGGCCCCGGCAGGCTGAACACGGGCATCAGAATGCCGCTTGCACGCATGGTGCGCACCTCCTTAGCCCTTGACAGCACCTGCCACAACGCCCTCGATGATGTACTTCTGGCAGGTCATGTACAGGATGATGATGGGGATGATGGCAATGATGATGCAGGCCATCATGGGGGCCAGCTCCACACGACCGTAGCCACCGCGGAAGTATTGGATGGCCATGGGGATGGTGCGGTACTTTTTGATGTCCAGCACCAGGGTGGGCAGCAGGTAGTCGTTCCACACCCACATGGTTTCCAGAATGGCGGTGGAGATCATGGTGGGCTTGAGGATGGGGAACACGACCTTAAAGAAGATCTGGATGGGGTTGCAGCCGTCGATCATGGCGGCTTCCTCGATCTCCATGGGCACGCTCTTCATGAAGCCGGTGAACATGAACACGGCCAGACCGGCACCAAAGCCCAGGTAGATGATGCAGATGTTCCACGGGGTGTTCAGCTTCAGCTGGTCAGCGGTCTTGGACAGGGTGAACATGACCATCTGGAAGGGCACGACCATGGAGAACACGATCAGCAGGTTCATGAATTTGCTCAGCTTGTTGTTCACGCGGGTGAGGTACCAGCCGGTCATGGAGCAGCACAGCAGGATCAGGAACACACTGGTAATGGTGATCAGAAGGCTGTAGCCCAGGCTGGACAGAAAGCCCATCTTGGTCACACCGTAAACGTAGTTGGACAGGCCCGCAAAGGTCTCTTTCGTGGGCAGCTGGAACACCGTGGAGGTGGTAAAGGTGCCCTCTTTTTTCAGGCTGTTCAGCAGGATCAGCACGATGGGGTAGATCCACAGCAGGCACAGCACACTCATGATGACGGTGAGGATGTTATCCCACATCTTTTTCTGTTTAGGCATTACTGCTGCACCTCCTTGGAGCGGGTAAAGTGGAGCTGGATGAGCGAGATGACCACCACGATCAGGAAGAACACCACAGCCTTTGCCTGACCAATGCCCTTCCACTGGGCACCGGAGCGGCCGTAGAAGGTGTTGTAGATGTTCAGGGCCAGCATTTCACTGGCGTTGGCGGGTTCACCGGCGGTCAGGGCCACGTTCTGGTCAAACAGCTTGAAGCTGTTGGTCAGGGTGAGGAAGGTGCAGATGGTCACACTGGGCATGACCATGGGGATCTTGATCTTGAACAGGATCTCGCGGTCGTTGGCACCGTCGATCTTGGCCGCCTCGATCAGGTCGCCGGGCACGCTCTGCAGGCCGGCCACATAGATGATCATCATGTAGCCGATCTGCTGCCAGCACATCAGGATGACCAGACCGACGA
>OIYH01002295.1_pt1 | contig 10036 bp, 9 predicted proteins | sample 1587911 | NCBI WGS metagenome assembly OIYH01 (sample SAMN03283252) | human gut metagenome | biome: human-associated habitat; material: feces | host: Homo sapiens | place: USA | collected 2013
CTGTTAGTAGGGGTTCAAGTCCCTTTTCCGTAGCTATGGTGTGTTACTGCACGGCAGGCATTAACCAGGCATGAATATTACGAGAGTATATTTGTGTGGGTTAATGTCTTTTTTGTTTATTATCAACATAAAAATTAAAAACACTCTTTGATAACTAATAAAAAAAGACAATTCTCTCAAAATAATATAGAACGTGATATTTATGGATCTTAAAAAAGAACAAGAAGGAGAGAAATGTCATGAAAGACAAAATTTTTGGTGTCCTGCAGAGAGTAGGACGAAGCTTCATGCTTCCAATCGCAATCCTTCCGGTAGCAGGCTTGCTTTTAGGACTCGGAAGCTCATTCACCAACACTACAACAATTGAGACCTATGGTTTACAGTGGCTGCTCGGAGATAAGACTATACTCCATGCACTTCTTGTAATCATGAATGCGGTCGGAAGTGCCATATTCGATAACCTTCCGCTCATTTTTGCGGTCGGAGTAGCAATCGGAATGGCAAAGAAGGAAAAAGAGGTATCAGCACTTTCAGCAGTCATAGCATACTTTGTTATGAATGTATCAATCAATGCGATGCTCAAGATTTCCGGAAAAATCCTTGCAGACGGAAGCATTGCTAAGGATGTGCTTGATGGAACCATCACATCAGTATGCGGTATCCAGTCGCTGCAGATGGGCGTGTTTGGAGGAATTATCGTAGGACTTGGAGTGGCAGCACTGCACAACCGTTTCTACAAGATTGAGCTGCCGAATGCATTGTCATTTTTCGGTGGAACAAGATTTGTGCCTATCATATCAACAGTGGTATATCTTTTTGTAGGAATCTTAATGTACTTTATCTGGCCGACAGTGCAGAACGGAATCTATGCACTCGGCGGAGTGGTGACAGGAACAGGATATTTCGGAACACTTCTCTTTGGTATCATAAAGAGAGCACTTATTCCATTCGGACTGCACCATGTATTTTACATGCCGTTCTGGCAGACAGCAGTCGGTGGAACGATGGAGGTTGCAGGACATATGGTTGAGGGTGGACAGAACATCTTCTTCGCACAGCTTGCTGACTCTGCAAACATCGCACATTTCAGTGCCGATGCCACAAGATATTTCTCGGGAGAGTTCATTTTCATGATTTTCGGTCTTCCGGGAGCAGCACTTGCAATGTATAAATGTGCAAAGCCGGAAAAGAAAAAACAGGCAGGAAGCCTTTTACTTTCTGCAACACTTGCATGTATGTTTACAGGAATCACAGAGCCTCTTGAGTTCTCATTCCTTTTCGTAGCACCGGCTCTCTTTGCAGTACAGGTAGTGCTCGCAGGAAGCGCATACATGATAGCACATATTTTAAACATCGCTGTAGGACTTACTTTCTCAGGAGGATTACTTGATTTCTTCCTGTTTGGTATATTGCAGGGAAATGAAAAGACAAGCTGGATGCTCGTGATTCCGGTGGGAATAGTATATTTCTTACTGTATTACTTTATTTTCAGCTTCCTAATAAAGAAGTTTGATTTCAAGACTCCGGGTCGTGAGGATGACGACACAGAGACAAAGCTATACACCAAGGCAGATGTAAATGCAAGAAAAGCTGCCAGGGATACCAAGGCTTCTGACGACAAAGCGACTGTAGACGAGCTCTCGCAGACTATATCACGAGGTCTCGGCGGCAAAGCCAATATCTCAGATGTGGACTGCTGTGCAACAAGGCTTCGTATCACAGTAATTGACCCAGAAAAGGTAAACGATGCGCTTCTTAAATCAACAGGAGCATCAGGAGTCGTGCACAAGGGACAGGGCGTACAGATTATCTATGGACCAAGAGTAACAGTGATTAAATCAAATCTGGAGGATTATCTTGCGAGCGTGACAGAGGAGCATTTCGAGGATGATGCAGTAGAAAATAATACAGCAGGCGCAGATGAAGCAAAGAATGAAAATGCAGCTTCAGATAAAGCACAGGAATCTGATGTGAAAGCAGAAAAGGAAGCCGGCGACGTAAAAGAGCCGACAAGCACAGTCATCATCTCAAGTCCTATGACAGGAATTGCAGCAGACCTTTCAACAGCGCCGGATGAGGCATTTGCCAGTAAAATGATGGGTGACGGAGCAGTAGTCACACCTGAGGAGGGCGTGGTTGTAGCACCTGAGGATGGAACTGTTTTATTCGTTTTTGATACAAAGCATGCTTTGGGATTTACAACCGACTCAGGAATTGGTATGATAATCCATGTAGGAATTGATACAGTAAAGCTCGAGGGTAAAGGCTTTGACGTACAGGTTGAGGCAGGATGCCATGTTAATAAGGGCGATGTGCTCATGAAGCTTGACCTTGACTACTTAAAGGCGAACGCACCATCAGTTACCACTCCTGTCATCTGCACAGAGTTAAAAGATAATCAGAAAATCCGCCTCATCACAGACGGACCGATTAAGGCGGGAGAGCCTCTCTACGCAGTTGACACCTACGAGAAGTAATTCATACTTCATGATAATTGAATTGTCCGGTTATGTTAATAATAAATAGTTCGTATAAATTATCAGGAGTACATTAATAAATGTCAGGGGAATGATATGTACAGAATCACAAAGGTCTTAAATCACAATACAGTGCTTGCGGTAAAGGACAAGAGCGCAAGAGAATATCTTATAGTCGGAAAGGGTGTGGGTTTTGGAAAGAAAATTACACAGTCTGTCGAGCCAACGGAAGAGGATTCACTGTATGAGCTGACCCAGACAAGGGACAGAGGTCCGGCAAAGGACATAGTAAAATCCATCGAGCCGGAGTATCTTGAGATTGCAAACACACTGCTCGATAATGCAGAGCATGAGTTTGGACATATAGACAGAAGCATATTGTTCCCTATGGCAGATCATATAGCATTTGCTGTAAAGCGTATGGAAAACAAAGAACAGATCAGCAATCCTTTAAACGATGACATCCGTGTGATGTTTTATAGGGAGTACAAGATAGCTGAGAATATACGCCACATACTAAAGGATAAAAAACAAATTGATATAATTGATGATGAGATCGGCTACATTACTCTTCATATTCATACATCCTTAAACAATTCAAAGGTATCGGATGCCATGGAGATGGCGGCAGCAGTTCGAAAATGCGCCACATTTATAGAGGAAAAGATTGGAAAGCACATAGATGTCACTACTATGGCCTACAACCGCCTCATGAACCATATCCGCCACATGGTATCAAGAGCCGCGACCGGAGAAAAATTAAAGGTTGATCTCAATCAGTTTATCGAGAAAAATTATCCGGAGTCATTCGCACTGGCAGGTGAGATATGTAATGAGCTTGGAAAGGACTTAAATCATGAGTTTTTGGACAATGAGACAGGCTACCTTGCCATACATATCGAGCAGATTAAGTGCGATGAGATGGTAAGTGAATAATAAAATGTGAAAACCTTCCCGCACATCAGGTTATGTGAGGGGAGGTTTTTTCGTAAGATTATATACAAATCTTTTACAATGTGGTACACTACATAGTTGTATCAACAAACATCATATACACAAAATACATATGAAATCAATTTAAAGGAGATATATATACCATGAAACTCGGCATAGTCGGACTTCCGAACGTCGGAAAGTCCACATTATTCAACTCACTCACAAAGGCAGGAGCGCTTTCAGCAAACTATCCTTTTGCTACAATCGACCCAAACGTAGGTATTGTTTCAGTGCCTGACGAGAGAATCGTAAAGCTCGGAGAGCTCTATCACACAAAGAAGGTTACACCTGCAACAATCGAATTTGTTGATATCGCAGGTCTTGTGAAGGGAGCCAGTAAGGGTGAGGGACTTGGAAACCAGTTCCTTGCAAATATCCGTGAGGTAGATGCAATCGTACACGTAGTGCGCTGCTTTGAGGATACAAACATTATCCATGTAGATGGCTCTGTAGATCCTGCAAGAGATATCGAGACAATCAATCTTGAGCTTATTTTCTCGGATGTTGAGATTCTCGACAGGCGAATTGCAAAGATTGCAAAGCAGGCAAGAATGGACAAGACACTTGCAAAGGAGCTTGAGCTTGTTGAGGCAGTAAAGGCTCATCTTGAGGACGGAAAGATGGCCAGAACCTTTGAAGTGCCTGATGATGAGGATGCACAGCTTTGGTTCAAGGGATATAATCTCCTTACAGCAAAGCCTACCATCTACGCAGCAAACGTATCAGAGGACGACCTCGCAGATGACGGCGCAAGCAATCCGCATGTTGCAAAGGTAAGAGAAATGGCAAAAGAAGAGGGCGCAGAGGTATTTGTTATCTGTGCACAGATTGAGCAGGAGCTTGCAGATCTCGATGAGGACGAAAAGAAGGAGTACCTTGAGGATTTAGGTGTTGAGTCAAGCGGTCTAGATAAGCTTGTAGCAGCCAGCTATTCACTTCTTGGACTTATTTCCTTCCTCACAGCAGGAGAGGATGAGTGCCGTGCATGGACTATAAAGAAAGGTACAAAGGCACCACAGGCAGCCGGCAAGATACATACTGATTTCGAGCGTGGCTTCATCAAGGCGGAGGTAGTCAACTATCAGGATCTTCTCGACAATGGAAGCCTTGCAGCCGCAAGAGAAAAGGGCATCGTAGGCATGGAAGGAAAAGAGTACGTTGTTAAGGACGGAGATGTAATTCTTTTCAGATTTAATGTATAATTTTATGAATAAAACGCTTTTATAAGCACAAAATCAAAAAGATACGCATAAGATAGACCAAGGGAGGTCTGTTTTATGCGTTTTCTGGATTTATGCGAAAAAGAGGTTGTGAGTGTGGAAGAGGGCAGATACATCGGGCATGTGCGTGACCTTGAGTTTGACCCGGTCTGTGGCAAAATCTGTGCGATTATCGTGCCGGGACCGGGAAAATATATGGGAATATTTTGCAGGGATTACGAATATTGTATTCCATGGGTTAAGATTGTGAAAATTGGACCCGACATAATATTGGTGAATATATGTGAGTCTGATATGCGGCGTAAGCTGTTATGATAGTATAAAAGGAAACTGTTAAGTGACATTGAAAACAAAAAAGTGCTAAAAAATTCAAAATCAGTACAAAACATATTGACAATGAAAATTAGTATAGATATACTAAAATATGTATAGGTCTTTTTAAATACAGATGATGATTTGAAATATTATAATGAGAAACAAAGATATTTTGCTTTTTCATATTATATGATATCTACGGAGGGTACAGCATGAAGTGTCCATTTTGCAGTAGTGACAACACAAGGGTAATAGACTCAAGACCGGCTGATGACAACAGCTCTATCAGGCGCAGAAGGCTGTGCGATGATTGCGGCAAGCGTTTCACTACATATGAGAAGGTGGAGACAATACCACTCATCGTTATAAAAAAGGATAACAACAGAGAGCAGTATGACCGCTCCAAGATTGAAAAGGGCGTGCTTCTTGCATGTCACAAGAGACCGATTTCAGCAGATACAATCTCAAAGCTTGTAGATGAGGTCGAGATAGAAATCTTTGCCAGAGAGGAAAAGGAAATCTCTACATCACTCATCGGAGAGCTGATTATGGACAAATTAAAGGAGCTTGATGCGGTAGCATATGTGAGGTTTGCGTCAGTTTACAGAGAGTTTAAGGATGTCAATACATTTATGACAGAGCTTAAAAAGATGCTTGACACCAAATAGTGTTTAGGCAGCAGGCAGCCTTGAATGAACAGATTAACAGGGAGACAGAGAATTTTATACTATGAGTTTTTTATACCCGGGAGAGTACATTGACTCGACATACAGCATAGATTTTGATAAATTATATAAGGAAGGCTACAGGGGTGTCATTTTTGATATCGACAACACCCTTGTGACTCATGGTTCGCCTGCTGATGAGCGGGCGATTGCTTTGTTTAAGCACCTTAAGGAGCTTGGTTTTTCGTGCCTTGTGCTCTCAAACAACAAAGAGCCGCGTGTGAAGAGCTTTGCTAAGCAGGTTGGGATAAAGTATATCTACAAGGCAGGAAAGCCAAAGCCATCAGGCTATCGTACAGCAATGGAGAGGCTTGGCACAGATACGAAAAACACTCTTTTTGTGGGAGATCAGATATTTACAGATATCATCGGAGCTAATCTTACGGGCATCAGATCAATACTTGTAGCACCTATTGACCCGCATGAGGAGATACAGATTGTGCTTAAGCGCTTTATTGAAAAGCCTGTAATTGCATGCTACAAGAGGCATTTAAAGAAAGTAAATAAATAATTTTTAACTAATAATTTAAAATTTGGAGGCATATATATTATGAAGATTGCAATCGGAAACGATCACGCAGCAGTTGAGCTTAAAAAGACAATAATGGAGTACGTTGAGAGCATGGGTCACGAGGTGACCAACTTCGGCACAGATTCAAGTGAGAGCTGCAATTACCCGGAGTATGGTGAGAAGGTGGCTAATGCAGTGGCATCGGGCGAGTTTGACTGCGGAATACTGATATGCGGTACCGGTGTAGGTATCTCAATAGCAGCAAATAAGGTCAACGGAATCCGTGCGGCAGTTTGCTCAGACACAGCCACAGCACGCCTTGTAAAACAGCACAACAATGCCAATATCATAGCCTTTGGTGAGAGGATTGTAGGTGTTGAGCTTGCAAAGGATATCGTAAAGGCTTATCTGACAGCCGAGTTTGAGGGCGGCAGACACGCAAAGAGAATAGCTATGATATCGGATATCGAGGCTAGAAACTAATATAAAACCAATACAAATTCATGCAATAGAAAATAAATACTTGAAATGTATTGCTTTTTATTGTAAAATGGACGAATGAGAGAGCTTAGGCTCGCACGATTTAAGGAGGAAGTAACTAATGATTTCAGCAGGAGATTTCAGAAACGGTGTTACTATCGAGTTCGAGGGAAACATCTATCAGATTATCGAATTTCAGCATGTTAAACCAGGAAAAGGTGCAGCATTTGTACGTACAAAGTTAAAGAATATCATCAGTGGTGGTGTTGTTGAGAAGACATTCCGTCCAACAGAGAAATGCCCTACAGCACACATTGATCGTAAGGATATGCAGTATCTTTATGCAGATGATGATTTCTATCATTTCATGGATGTTGAGACATATGACCAGATTGACTTACCAAAGGATGAGGTTGGCGATGCTCTCAAGTTTGTAAAAGAGAACGAGATGTGTAAGGTTTGCTCACACAAGGGCAATGTATTTGCAGTTGAGCCACCACTTTTCGTTGAGCTTACTGTTACAGAGACAGAGCCTGGCTTCAAGGGTGATACAGCAACAGGTGCTACAAAGCCTGCTACAGTTGAGACAGGTGCTACAGTTTATGTACCACTTTTTGTTGAGACAGATGATGTTATCAAGATTGATACAAGAACTGGTGAGTACCTTTCACGTGTATAATCTGTATTTTTATGAGTCTGCACATATTCCGGTATGCCCGGAGTATGTGCAGACTTTTTTTATTTGTGTGCTGTGTGGCAGGTGAGAATCCCGACAGCAAGTGTCATAAACACATGCGACACAAGCATAGCCCACAGATATGCATCTATCCCATAGTGGGGGACGAGAAGCATAATCATCAGGATTCTTATCGCACAGGTGAGCAGATTGACGAAGAGCACCTGCTTTGCTTTACCCAGACCGTGCAGTATGCTGCAGAGCATTCCGCTTATGTGCATCAGTGGGCACAGAAAACACAGTCTTCTAAGGAAATATCCACAAAGCCTGGATGAAAAAAGAAAATCCCCTATAAAATCCGACAGCAGATAGAATATGCATGTAAAGATAAGACCAAAGCAAAGTCCGAATAAGGCACAGGAGTTTATGGTTTTAGTGATTTTTGCATCCTTTCCGGCGGCATTCGCTTCAGAAACAGATGGCAGAAGCATCACGCAGGCACAGCTGCAAAGTACACCGGGAAATAAAAGCACGGGAAGGGTGAGACCGGAAATGGTTCCAAATATGTCAAGGGCCAATGCCGGTGATAGTCCGTAGAGCTTAAGAGTTCTCGGGATAAGCACATTTTCGGCGGAGGATGAAAAGCTTGCCAATATGTAGTTTAGTGATAAAGGAATGAAAAGCGCAGCCATGCCATAGGCTGTTGTTTTCAGGCTTTTGACGGATATTTTAAAGTATGAGAAATCTTTTTTTATTGTGATAACGGAAAAGACGGTTGCGCTCGCTTCGCCTGCCACGATGCCGTATATAGAGTATACAGGCTTAAAGCAGCTGCCACCGTCAGATAGTATTGCGTATATCAGATAGCAGGTGCCAATGCGCGCGGCCTGCTCAATTAATTGTGTGGCAGCGGGGATGGCTGCTTTTTTCAATCCATAATAGTATCCGTTTATGCAGGAATGGATAGCAGCGGGCAGAATGGAAAAGGACAGCGCCTTGACAAGCTCTGTACAGCGTGGCTCACTTAAAATACAAATGCTTATGTAGTTGGCATTGGAATACATAATAATTGTGAGTAAAAGAGCAATGGTGGCTGACATAATTATTGCACAAATGAGTATAATCTGCCTGTTTTGAGGTTTTTCGGCAACAAGTTTTGATGTGGCAGTCTGAAAGCCGTTGCAGCAGAGTGACATGCATACGGACATGAGTGGGATCACAAGCTGATAGAGTCCAAGACCTGTTGAGCCCATGACGTTATTAAGAAATATGCGAAAGAAAAAACCCATAAACCGACTGGTTGTACCGGCAAGTGTCAGGAAAATAGTTCCGGTCACAAGTGGATTGGATAAATATTTTTTTACAATCAAAAAATCACCTGTCATATGTTGTCTTAGAAGTATATGTGCTTCTTTGTATATATATGACAGGTGATTATTTTATTGTGTGTCAAACAGCTATTATGCTCTTATATGACAGTTATCGTTATTTTAATTATGTGAGATTAACCCATAAAGTGGCGGATAGCCTTGGCTACGCCGTCATTTTCGTTTGTGTCGGTGACGTAATCAGCCTGTGCCTTAAGTTCATCGGTTGCATTTCCCATGGCCACGCCGATGTGTGCGGCTTTTACGATAGCCATGTCGTTTTCGGTGTCACCGACAGCCATTGTCTCATCAGCTGATATATTCAGGATTTGAGCCAGCTTATGAAGTGCCACACCTTTGTCAACGCCTGCTTTTGTGAATTCCAGATTACCGTAGCCACCGCTTACGAGCGTGATTTCAGGGATTTTTTTCAGATGCTCAAATACTTCGTCGCGGCAGTAGTAGTTATCATCTACATCCTTTGGGAAATTGATGGTCATTTTCTGCATATGGTAATTGTTTTCGCGCATCATTTCAGTGATATCGTTCACACGTTTTCTGGTTGTCATGATGTATTCCTTTATAGAAGGAGGCATTTTGAGATCCTTTGCATCCTCGAGACACTTGTACGGAGAATAGCCACAGCCGTTTATGAAGGCGTCCATATGAACGCGCTTTGTCATCAGGTAATCAATTATTGAAAACGCTGTCTCATCAGAAAGGCAGTTTTCGTAAAGACATTTTTTGGTGTCAATCTCGTAGATTGCACTTCCGTTTGCAGTGATAGCGTAGCGGATGCCGGTGTCCTTAATTGCCTCAAACGGCAGCCCTCCGAATGGACGGCCGGTGGAGATGACCACATTTATCCCGGCAGCAGTTGCCTCTTTTATAGCTTTTATATTTTCCCTGGATATCTGACTTTTGTTGTTGAAAAGTGTTCCGTCAAGATCTAAAGCAATAAGTTTCATAAGAAATCCTTTCTTTTGTTTGAAAAATATAGTGTTTTAGTATATTATGGTGAATAGACTATTGATTTTTGTGTTTTAAAATCGGTTACAATAATAATATAAATTATCACAAATTTCAAGGATGAAGAGCACATAGCTTTTGCTTTGAAATACTTTACACTGTGGAGTGAATAACAGCTGAAACAGAAAAGGAAACGAAATGACAAGAGAAGAATTCAGAAAATATATCAGAGAAAACATAGTTATCCTGGATGGAGCGACCGGTACAAACCTGATGGCAGCGGGCATGCCTGTAGGTGTG
>OIYH01002308.1_pt1 | contig 9988 bp, 6 predicted proteins | sample 1587911 | NCBI WGS metagenome assembly OIYH01 (sample SAMN03283252) | human gut metagenome | biome: human-associated habitat; material: feces | host: Homo sapiens | place: USA | collected 2013
GCAAAGGTAACAAGCATAATGATTAAAAAAAAGGCTGCATCGCGGATACGCTTACGTTAGAAATGCAAATATTGTACATGCCGAGCGCATCAAACCACCCACTCCATCCAGTTGTCGGGAGTAACAACAGCCGTCTGCTTCACGTCATAAGCAGTAAGGAATGAAGAGGGGAACTGGGTGTTGGCACGGCGCGGATTCCTAAGGAAAAATAGCCTAATCCCAAAATTCATACTGATTTTTGGGATTAGGAACATAAATTGCTAAAAAACAAACTGTAATAGATGCAGGCTGAAATGCTCGCATCTATTACAGTTTGCCTTGCTTTACAGCTCGTTCTTATGCAGCTCTGCCAGCAGCTTCACGCTCTGCGAATGGAGGTCGATGTGGCGCTGCAGCTTTTCGTAGATGCCGTTTATCTCCTCGTAATACACGAGGGCGGTAATCTCGCCCTGCTGCAGAGCCTTTGCGAAGAGGGAGAGCGACTCCTGCATGAGCTTCACGTCGCTATGATTGATGACCTGCTGAAGGCCCTGCAACTGCTCGTAGCTGGTGCGCAGCGACGACTCGGCCTCGTGCTGAGCCTGCGTCACCTGCAGCTCTGCACTCTGACGACGCTGACGGGCAGCCTTGACGTTGGAGCTGTTGCTGTAGAGCGGAAAGCTGACGCCTACCTGGAAACCGTTGATGCCTTCGCCCTGCTCCGTGTTGCGACGATAACCGAAAGAGATGCTGGGAAGCCACTCGTTCTTCTGCACCTTCAGATTCATGTCGGCGGCGCGGAGGGCGGTCTGAGCCACTGCCACGTCAGCGTCGGCAGCAAGGGCAAGCGTGCGATACTCCTCGAAGTTCGTTATCTGCGGATAGACGGGAAGCTCCGTGTCTGTCACGTCCAGCGGCTTGCCACCGTTGAGCTGGCGGAGCTGCTGCACAAGGGCAGTGCGCTCGCCCTGCGTCTCGCTGACGAGAGTGCGCACCTCCATGCAGTCGAGCTTCACCTTGTTAAGCTCAAGAGCATTGGCGTCGCCTGCCTCCATGCGCTTCTCATACATCTGGAGGAGCGTCTCGCTGTTGGCAAGGCGCTCACGCAGCATGGTGAGGGTCTGATTGAGGCGGATAAGGTCGATGCAGACCAGCTGAGCCTGGAGCAGGATGTCGCGGCGCTGCTTGGCAAGGAGACGGTCGCCCACGGTCTGCTGCATCTGAGCCTGCTTGTTGCGGGCGGCATACTTCGTGGGGAAATCAATCTCCTGACTTACCACAAGCTCGCTCTCCGCCACGCCGGAGTAAGCCTTCGTGAAGAACGGGCTGTACTCCACGGACGGTCCGGCGAGGGCGTTGCCCGCCTTTATCTCAAGCACATCGGCTTGGCAGTCGTGGGCAAGCGACTGCAGGGTGAGGTTGTTGGCTGCCACCTGCTTGAGCACGTCGCCAACAGTGTCGGCAAGGGCTGCGCTATACGCGCTGAACGCCACTATTGTTGCGATTAGATATCTTTTCATATATGATAGGTACGATGAATGCGTTGAGTAATGTTGAGCTTATGAGTCCGCCGAGTATCACCTTTGCCATCGGTGACTGAATCTCATTGCCGGGCAGGTCGCCGCCGAGTGCCAGCGGCACGAGGGCAAGGGCGGAGGTGAGCGCGGTCATGAGGATGGGGTTGAGACGCGAGAGCGAACCCTCCACGATGGCGTCACGGACGGTCTTGCCTTCCTCCGTGCGCAGACGCTTATACTCGGTGATGAGCAGCATGCCGTTGCGCGTGGCGATGCCGAAGAGCGAGATGAAGCCGATGACGGCAGGGATGCTCACTTCTCCGGTGGTCAGCACGATGGCGAAGATGCCGCCGATGAGCGCCAGGGGCAGATTGAGGAGGATTACGCCCGCCTCCATGGCGTTGCGGAACTGCATGAAGAGGAGGAAGAAGATGACGACGATGGCGAGGATGCAGGTGAGATAGAGCACGCGGCTGGCGCTCTCCTGACTTTCAAACTGTCCGCCGTACTCCACGTGGTAGCCCTCGGGCAGCTGCACCTCTTCGCCTACAGCTTTCTTGATGTCTGCCACGACGTCGCTCAATGCCCGTCCGCTGGTGTTGGCAGAGATGACTATCTTGCGCTGTACGTTCTCACGGTTGATGGTGTTGGGACCGGCGCTGGAGATGATGTCTGCCACGTCGCTGAGCGGCACCTTGCGTCCGTCCTGCGTGTCGATGATGAGGTCTTTTATGTCGTCGTACTTGTCGGCTTTCACCACAAGATTGAATGCGCGTCCGGCTTCATACACCTGCGACACGGTTTCGCCGGCAAGATTTACGGCGAGAAACTCGTTGAACTCGGGGAGCGTGATGCCGTTGCGGACAAGCAGCTCACGACGCGGAACAATCTTGAGCTCGGGACGCTCTATCTGCTGCTCCACATTGAGGTCGGCGATGCCTTCGATGTCCTGGCAGGCGCTCTTTATCTGATTGCCGATGGTGAACATGCGGTTGAGGTCGGTGCCGAAGAGCTTGATGGCGATGCTTGCCTGCGTGCCGGAGAGCATGGCGTCAATGCGGTGTGAGATGGGCTGGCCAATCTCAATGTTGGCTCCGGCAAGCACGGAGAGACGCTTGCGCACGTCATTGAGCACCTCCTCATGACTGCGGTCTTTCAACTCAAACGGAGCTTCTATCTCGCTGACGTTGACGCCAAGGGCATGTTCGTCAAGCTCGGCGCGTCCGGTCTTGCGTGCCACGGTCTTTATTTCGGGCACCTGAAGGAGCAGTCGCTCGGCACGGGCGCCGATGGAATCGCTCTCTTCGAGCGAAATGCCGGGGAGAGAGGAGATGTTGATGGTGAACGATCCTTCGTTGAACTTGGGCAGGAAGCTGCTGCCTAAGCAGAAGAATACGCCGATGGATACGGCGAATAATGCAGCCGTGCCGATGATGACCTTACGTGTGTTGGCGAGCACCCAGAGCAGAGCACGCTCATAATACTTCTTCAGCCAGACTGCCACGAAGGCTTCCTTCGGCATCTCGCCATTGCTCTTACCGAGCAGATAGCTGCAGAGCACGGGGGTGAGCGTGAGGGCTACGAGGGTGGAGGCGAAGAGAGCTGTCACGAAGGCGATGCCGAGGGGGATGAGCATGCGACCTTCCATGCCGCTGAGGAAGAACAGCGGAGCGAAGCTCACTACGATTATCAACGTGGAATTGAGAATGGGCATGCGCACTTCACGTGAAGCATTGAAGACAAGCTCGATGATAGGCACGCGCTCAGGCTCGGGCAATACGCGGTTCTGGCGTATGTGCTTGTAGACGTTCTCCACGTCCACAATGGCGTCGTCGACGAGCGAACCGATGGCAATGGCAAGACCGCCGAGGGTCATGGTGTTGATGCTGATGCCAAGGGCATTGAGCACTATCATCGCCACGAGGAACGATATGGGGATGGTGACAAGCGAGATGACCGTGGTGCGCACGTTGGCGAGGAAGAGCATGAGGATGATGACTACGAAGACGGCGCCTTCGATGAGCGACTTCTGCACGTTGTCGATGCTGCTCTCGATGAAATCGGACTGACGGAAGATGTCAGTTGAGATATGCACGTCCTCAGGGAGGGTTTTGTGAAGGTCTTCGAGGGCAAGGTCGAGGTGCTTGGTGAGGTCGATGGTGCTGGTGTTGGGCTGCTTTGTCACGGTAAGGAGCACGGCAGGACGGGCTCTTTCGCTGCCGACACCGAGCTTGGGCGACTGATTGCCCACCTTTATATCGGCTACGTCGGCGAGGGTGATGACGCTCTCGCCGTTCTTCTTTACGATGCACGTGCCGAGCTTCTCGGCGTCGTTGGTGGAGGTGATGCCGCGGATGATGTATTCGTTGCCGTACTCATAGCGTACGCCACCGTTGGTATTGACGTTCATATTGCGTGTGGAAGCCATGACGTCTGAGAGCGAAACACCGAAATGCTTCATCTTGCCAGGGCTTACGAGTATCTGATATTCCTTGATGTCGCCACCGTGGACGCTGACCTGAGCCACGCCACCGGTGGAGAGCAGACGCGGACGTATCACCCAGTCGGCGTACGTACGCAGGTCTTGCTGCGAAGTGTGCTTGCTGGTGAGGCTCACGATGAGCACCTCGCCAAGGATGGACGACTGCGGACCGAGCACCGGAGCGCTTACTCCTGCAGGCATCTGTTCGCCCACGGCAGCAAGCTTTTCGCTTACTATCTGACGGGCAAGATAGATGTCGGTGCCCCAATCGAATTCCACCCATACTACGGAGAAGCCGTTGGTGGACTGCGAGCGGACTCGACGTACGCCGGTACTGCCGTTGACGGCGGTCTCAATGGGGAAGGTGACGAGCTGCTCCACTTCCTCTGTTGCCATGCCGCCAGCCTCGGTCATGATGACCACGGTGGGCGCATTGAGGTCAGGGAACACGTCGACATCTGTCTTGCTGGTGGAATAGAGTCCGGCAATGACAAGCAGCACCGACGCCACCAGCACAAGTATTCTGTTCTCAAGCGAGAAGCGTATTATCTTATTCAGCATAGCTATTAATGATTATGGTTATGCGCTGGGATGGCGTTGGCAGCCGATGCCAGTCTTACCTGGACTGCGCCCTTGGTAACGACGCGGTCGCCCTTCTTCACTCCCGTAAGTATCTCCACACGCTCGCCGTCGCTCTCGCCAAGCGTCACTTCCTGCTTGCGATAGCCTTCGGCGTCAATCTGGATGTAGACAAAGTGGACGCCCTGCTCCTCGGTGAGGGCGGTGAGGGGCAGCGTGATGACGTTGGGACGGTCCTGCGTGATGAGATAAATCTCGGCGTACGAGCCCTGCACAACGTCGCCGGTGTTGTTGAACTCGAAGATTACGGGGATGTACGAATTGTTGACCTCTGCCGAACGACCATAAGACTGGACGTGTCCGCCCATGTCGGTGATGTCGTAGAGACGGTTGCTGTAGCTGGTGCGGAACTTTGCGCAACGTATCTTGTTAAGCTCGTTGAAGTGGCGTTCCGGTATTTCGGCACGCAGATAGAGGTGCTTGTTCTGGGTGATAACGGCAAGGGGCTGACCAGCTTCCACATAGTCGCCGCCATTGACCATACATTGCTTGATGTAGCCGCCGCGAGGAGCTGTGACAGCCACGCCGCCGACGCTGCGTGTGCGCTGCATGCTGGTGTAGGTGAGCTTGGCAGCCTCATATTCAGCCTTGGCAACGGCGAGGTCTTTCTCGCTTATTATCTTGTCCTTGATGAGTGTTTTCGCACGTGTATAGTCGCGCTCAGCACGCTCGTAGTCGATACGTGCACGCTGAACGGGGTCGCCGTCAGCCATCTGCATTCCTGCGGAAGTGATGGAGAAGAGCGTGGTTCCGGCAGCAACCTTCAGTCCTTCACTCACGTGGTTCTTATACTGCACTCGTCCGCTGATGGTGGCAACAACGGCTGTCTCGTCGCATGATGCAGACATCACCTTGCCACTGGTGTGGATGACGCCATGGAACATGCCCGGCTTCACTTCCTCCACCTTCACTCCTGCTGCACGAGCCTTCTCAGGCGAGAGGATTATCTCGTCGGTATGGGCGCCTTTAGCCTCATGACCTTCCTCTTCGGAATCGTGGTCGTGATGCTCGGTTTCCTCGGCATGCTCATGGTCATGGTCGTGATCGAGATGGTCATGGGACTTGCCTCCGCAAGCGACCATTCCCGCCACGAAGACTACAGATAATAAGTAATAAGTGATTCGTCTAAGCATATTTCATTAAGTGTTTATTATTAAGCTAAAAAAAAGTCAGTTGCAAAGATAAGGAATAAGCAATGCAACTATGTTGCAAAAGCGAAGATTTTACGCATAAATAGGAACAAACGTACATATTAATATATACGTAAGATAATAAAAGAGAAACAAATTAGGGGAAATTTTCCTCTAATTTCCCCTAAATTCCCCTAATTTCCTCTATTAGGACGTAAAAGAAGGCAGGACGAGACATTTATGGATACAAGTTTTACAGCTTTTCCTTGTAAAACACTATATAAACTCTTTTAATTTATCCTCAAAGCCATCAGCTCTTACATATCCAACCATTCTCTTGTTTATTGGCGACTCACACAGCAATCCTTGTTTTACGAGTTGCTGCAAATCACAACGAATTGTCTTTACATTTACAGAAAAACGTGTAATCAGCGATTTGGCTGTAAAAATAGCATTTGGTGAGTCACAATACAAGCGTATTATTTGAGCCTGACGTTCGGTTAACAGTCCATTTCCTCTGAAAGCAACAAAATCCTGCTGTTCCTTAATCTTTCTTTGCAGATACAGTTTAAGTTCATCGTATGCTGTCTTCATTGCCGACAAGTTATACATTATGAAATATGTAATGTCAAGACCGTCAAATTCAGTATACAAGAAAGCCTTTTCGTATCTGGCTTTACTGCGATATATGACACGCGATATGGATAGATATTCCGTAAGCCAATAGCCATTCTTTAGCAGATACCAATATATCAAAGAACGCGCCGTGCGTCCATTACCGTCCACAAAAGGATGAATATATGCAAGCATGAAATGTATTATTATCCCTTTTATTATAGGATGTATGAACGGTCCGTCGCTATTGCCATTAGCAAAGCTACAGAGAGAAACTATAAGGCCTTCAATGTCTGAGGCAGAAGGGGGTGTATGAACAACCTCTCCATTTATGTTGTTCATCACCATTATGCTGTCGTCAGTTCGGAATGCTCCCTCATCTGTAGTCCTTTCAAGTGTATTTGTGGATATTAGGTGATGTATGTTGAGCAAAGCTTCCTTACTGAAGTCCTCGCCTTTATGCTCCACTAAATATTGTATAGTGGCATAATTATTGGCTATCATCTGCTGGCTTTTGTTGATAGGCTTTATTTGCTTACGCAACATATCCTTGGCTACCTTGCGAGTGGTTGATGCCCCCTCCATCTGGCTTGACGCAATAGCTTCCTCCATTATAGAACTTACAAGATACACCTTATGGTCTTTCTCGGGAATAATTCCTCCTGATTCAAGATTACCACCGAAGTTGAGATCAAATTCATGCAGCATCTGCTGCATTTTACCCGTTACGGTAAAGTGAAACTGAATGTTTCCAAAAACTATGTTCATACGGTTCATGTTGCGTTTCAGTTTTATTGCATACCAAAACACATCCGGAGCAACATCTTTTGGAACCATATACTTTGCTTTATCCCAATACAGATATTCATCGTGTATCTTGTTAAGCACAATGCTATATTCAGGTTTGTTAAGCAATTCTATAGCTTTATGTATGTCGGTGTTTGACAAATTAGGAGTCTGTTCTATCATATACCTTTATTTATATATGCAAAGATAATAAAAGAGAAACAAATTAGGGGAAATTCTCCTCTAATTTCCCCTAAATTCCCCTAATTTTCTCTATTAGGACATAAAAGAAGGCAGGACGAGACGTTTAGGGATACAAAAAAGCGGATGCGCTGCACTTCTGAGAGTGCTTCGCATCCGCTTAGCTTATTTGTTGTTGACTGAATTAGTCAGCGAGCTTTGCCTTGATGAACTCGCGGTTGAGGCGAGCGATGTTAGCGATTGACTCGTTCTTCGGGCACTCAGCCTCGCAAGCGCGGGTGTTGGTGCAGTTACCGAAACCGAGCTCCTCCATCTTGGCGATCATAGCCTTTGCACGCTTAGCTGCCTCAGGACGACCCTGGGGAAGGAGAGCGAGCTGGCTGACCTTAGAGCTGACGAAGAGCATAGCAGAACCGTTCTTACATGCAGCTACGCAGCAACCGCAACCGATACATGTAGCGCAGTCCATAGCCTCGTCTGCGTCCTCCTTCGGGATGAGGATGGCGTTAGCGTCCTGGGGCTGGCCAGTACGAACGCTTACGTAACCACCTGCCTGCATAATCTTGTCGAAGGCAGTACGGTCTACCATACAGTCCTTGATAACGGGGAACGCAGCCGAACGCCAAGGCTCAACTGTGATAACGTCGCCGTCGTTGAACTTACGCATGTAGAGCTGGCAGGTTGTGGCACCCTGGTTAGGTCCGTGGGGATGACCGTTAATGTAGAGTGAGCACATACCGCAGATGCCCTCGCGGCAGTCGTGGTCGAATACGAAAGGCTCGTGGCCTTCCTCAATGAGCTGCTCGTTAAGGATGTCGAGCATCTCAAGGAATGAGGTATCCGTAGGGATATCCTTCATCTCACGTGTGTCGAAGTGGCCCTTGTCCTGAGGACCGTTCTGACGCCAATATTTCAGTGTGAATGATATGTTTGCCATAATCTTTATTAGTTCTTATAGTTACGTGTCTGTACCTTGATTGCCTCGTACTCGAGCGGCTCCTTGATGAGCTCAGGAGCTGTCTCGTCGTCGTTCTTATACTCCCAGCAACCTACATAGAAGAAGTTCTCGTCGTCGCGCTGTGCCTCGCCCTCGGGAGTCTGGTGCTCCTCGCGGAAGTGACCACCGCAAGACTCCTCACGTGAGAGGGCGTCGTGTGCGATGAGCTCACCCATAAGGATGAAGTCGCGGAGGTGGATAGCCTTGTCGAGCTCTACGTTCAGACCTTCCTTCGATCCAGGGATGAAGAGGTTGGTGTTGAATTCCTTGCGGAGCTTCTTGATAAGCTCGATGCCTTCCTTCAAGCCCTCTGCTGTACGACCCATACCTACGTGCTCCCACAGTACGTGGCCAAGCTCCTTGTGGATAGAGTCAACAGAACGCTTACCCTTGATGTTCATGAGGCGGTCGATCTCAGCCTGAACACCCTTCTCAGCCTCTGCAAACTCGGGCAGGTCGGTAGAGAGGTGCGGCCAGATAGCCTGGTCAGCGAGGTAGTTCTGGATGGTGTAAGGCAGTACGAAGTAGCCGTCTGCCAAGCCCTGCATAAGTGCAGATGCACCAAGGCGGTTAGCACCGTGGTCAGAGAAGTTACACTCACCGATAGCGAACAGACCAGTGATAGAGGTCTGGAGCTCGTAGTCAACCCAGATACCACCCATTGTATAGTGGATAGCAGGATAAATCATCATCGGGTTGTAATACTTCACGCCGTTAATCTCGTTGGCGAGCTGGCCAGGATTAACGTCTGTGATCTCCTCGTACATGTCGAAGAGGTTGCCGTAACGCTGACGGATAACGTCGATGCCGAGACGGTTGATTGACTCAGAGAAGTCGAGGAATACGGCGAGACCGGTGTTGTTAACGCCGAAGCCCTTGTCGCAACGCTCCTTGGCAGCACGTGAAGCAACGTCACGCGGAACGAGGTTGCCGAATGCCGGATAGCGGCGCTCCAAGTAGTAGTCGCGGTCTTCCTCAGGAATGTCGCTACCCTTCTTGGTGCCAGCCTGAAGTGCCTTAGCGTCCTCAATCTTCTTCGGTACCCAGATACGGCCGTCGTTACGAAGTGACTCAGACATAAGAGTAAGCTTAGACTGCTTGTCGCCGTGTACGGGGATACATGTCGGGTGGATCTGTACGTAGCAGGGGTTAGCGAAGTAAGCACCCTTACGGTAGCACTGGATGGCAGCTGTACAGTTACAGCCCATAGCGTTAGTAGAGAGGAAGTAAGCGTTGCCGTAACCACCAGTAGCGATTACAACGGCGTTTGCAGAGAAACGCTCGAGCTTACCTGAAACGAGGTTCTTGGCGATGATACCACGAGCGCGGCCGTCAACGATAACCACGTCTTCCATCTCGTAACGTGTATAGAGGAGCACGCGGCCTGTATTTACCTGCTTTGAAAGTGCTGAGTAAGCACCGAGGAGGAGCTGCTGGCCGGTCTGACCCTTAGCGTAGAATGTACGTGATACCTGAGCACCACCGAATGAACGGTTGGCGAGCATGCCGCCGTACTCACGTGCGAAAGGTACACCCTGAGCTACACACTGGTCGATGATGTCGTTTGACACCTCAGCGAGGCGGTATACGTTAGCCTCACGAGCACGGTAGTCACCACCCTTTACTGTATCGTAGAACAGAC
>OIYH01002313.1_pt1 | contig 9984 bp, 7 predicted proteins | sample 1587911 | NCBI WGS metagenome assembly OIYH01 (sample SAMN03283252) | human gut metagenome | biome: human-associated habitat; material: feces | host: Homo sapiens | place: USA | collected 2013
TGAATAATCGGTGCAGAACGTTCCGGACAGGCGGTATGCGAGATAATCTTTCGTCCCGGTGCCGACGGCTGCCGCCGCATTATCGCCCGCTCCCGCAATGATCTTTACCTCGGGAGAAAGTCCCAGTTCTTCCGCGATCTCTGGCTTTAAGGTTCCCACCACCTCATAGCTCTCATAAAGCTTCGGAAGCTGCTCTCTTTCCACATGGCAGATCTCAAGCATCTGCTCCGACCATGCCCGGTGTTCCACATCAAGGAGCAGCATACCGGAGGCGTCCGAATAATCGGTGCAGAACGTTCCGGACAGGCGGTATGCGAGATAATCTTTCGGCAGCATGATCTTTTTCACCCGTTTCCACAGATCTGGCTCATGCTTTTGCATCCAGAGAATCTTTGGCGCCGTAAATCCGGCGAAGGCAATATTCGCGGTATATCCCGACAGTGTTTCCTTTCCGATCACCTGATTTAAGTAATCGGTCTCTTCTGCCGTGCGCCCGTCGTTCCAGAGGATCGCCGGACGAATCACTTCATCCCGCTCATCCAATGTTACCAGACCATGCATCTGCCCCCCGAAGCTGATCCCCGCCACCCGGCTTTTATCACATTCCGCCAGAAGTTCTTTTAAGCCGTCGATCGACTGTTCATACCAGTCTGCCGGATTCTGTTCCGACCAGCCCGGATGTGGAAATGAAAGATCGTAGGTGCGCGATGCAATTTTTTTTATTTTACCATCGGCATCCATCAGCAGCAATTTTACTGCTGATGTGCCAAGATCAATTCCTATATATAACATACTCTCCCCTTTTCTTATCATTGCAAGACTTTTCTATGCAAACGGATTCTCCGTCGGATAGCGCACGCCTGCCGGCTGATTGTAGCCGATCTCCTCCACCGGCACACCGATATACTTAAATACTTCGTACAGCGCCTTGCCGTAATGTCCGAATGCCACCGCGCCGTGGTGCGGAAAATTCTTCTCAATCAGCACATGGCGGTAAAATCTTCCCATCTCAGGGATGGCGAAAACACCGATCGATCCAAAAGATCTTGTCGCCACCGGAAGTACCTCCCCATGTGCGATATAAGCGCGGAGCTCGCAGTCTGCGGTGCTCTGCAGACGGAAAAACGTAATGTCCCCCGGCATGATGTCCCCCTCAAGGGTTCCGTTTGTCACCTCGACCGGAAGGCTTCTCGCCATGATCTTCTGATTGCGCATCTCACAGAACGCAAGCTTTCCGGAAGTGGTATTTCCACAGTGGAATCCCATAAAGGTATCCTTTAACGTATATGGATATTTTCCCTCGATCTCTTCCTCATACATATCTGCCGGCACCGAGTTATTGATGTCAAGCAGTGTCACGGCATCTTCGCTCACCACGGTGCCGATGAACTCGCTTAAACAGCCGTAAATATCCACCTCGCAGGACACTGGAATTCCCTGTCCGGTCAGACGGCTGTTGACGTAACACGGGACAAAACCGAACTGTGTCTGGAATGCCGGCCAGCACTTGCCCGCAATCGCCACATACTTGCGGTAGCCCTTGTGATCGCGCACCCAGTCTTTTAAGGTCAGTTCATACTGCGCCAGCTTTGCAAGCACTTCCGGCTTTTTATTCCCGGCTCCAAGCTCCGCCTCCATTTCTGCCACAACCGCCGGGATTCTCTCATCCCCGTCATGTTTATGGAACGCCTCGAATAAATCAAGCTCTGAATTTTCCTCAATCTCCACACCCAGATTGTAAAGCTGCTTTATCGGTGCGTTGCAGGCAAGGAAATTTAACGGTCTTGGTCCGAAGCTTATGATCTTTAAATTGGAAAGCGCAACTACCGCGCGGGCGATCGGCTCAAATTCATGAATCATGTCCGCACATTCCTCTGCCGTTCCAACCGGATACTCCGGAATGTATGCCCTGATATTGCGAAGCTTTAAGTTATAGCTGGCATTTAACATTCCACAGTAAGCATCCCCTCTGCCATCCAGCAGACTGTCCCCGGATTCTTCCGCCGCAGCAATAAACATTTTCGGTCCGTCAAAATGCTTTGCCAGCAGTGTCTCGGCGATCTCCGGTCCAAAATTGCCGAGGTATACGACCAGTGCATCACACCCGGCCGCCTTCACATCCTCCAGTGCCTGCACCATATGTATTTCACTCTCCACGATACAGATCGGACATTCATAGATGTGATCCTTTCCGTACTTTTTCGTGTAAGCGTCCATTAACGCCTTTCTCCGGTTCACCGACAGGCTCTCCGGGAAGCAGTCTCTGCTGACTGCCACAACTCCGATCTTAATCTCCGGCATATTTTCTTTGTTCATAAAAATCTCCTTTCCGTTTCAAAAATAGAAACCTTCCTGTTCCGTTTTTCCTGTATCTTTCTTACACCTCAATATTGACCCCCAAAAGTCCGTTAAAAACACCACGGATTCCTGCTTCCTCATGTGCGATCAGCCACTTGTTCTTCGCAGTCATAAGCGCATCCTCTCCGCTTTTGGGCAAGGCAAAATCAATCTCTGTATTCGTTCCTTTCGGAAGAATCACAATACATTTAAATCCTTCCTCCCCGTCATTGCACGGCGCATAGTGAAGTGTCGTTCCATACATCTCAACAACCGTTCCCGCCGGGACAAAAAATGCTTCCACCTTGGATGTGTCATAAGTAAACGCATCGGTCACATCCGGCAGCCATCCTAACAGCAGCACCATATTGGTCACCGCAATATTGATCTCCGAATTGCGGTGATACTCCAACGCATTTAATCTGTGATTGCTGCCGTTACAATAACCGATCTGAATCGGAAGTCCGCCGTAGATCCGTCTGGCAAACTCTCCCGCCTCCGGCAGCACCTCCAGTTCCTCCATGGATGGCACATAAATGACATCCTCCGGCAGCGGCGTGTGTTCCATCTCGCGGATCAGTCTCGTGCAGTCAAAGCCGCTCCAGACTTTCCCATACCTGCGGAACTTTTCGTCTTTAATTGAATAAATCTCCATGATTCCCCCCTGTTTGTGCTCCTTTCCATAAGTGTACCTTATGAGCAGAGTATAACAGGAGACAGTCATGGAGACTACCTGTTTCTTGTCTTTCCAATGTCACTTTTTTGTCTTTTTATCTAATTTATTTATCAGTGAAATAATTCTTCCCGCACAGAGACGGATTTCCTTTTCCGACAGCCTTCCGTCTGCATACGCCTGCCGGATATCCGCATCATCTTTCTCACTTCCCGGCATAATCAGATCATTTCCGGCTTCGATACACTTCCATGGAATACTGCCGTCTTCCGGCGCTGTTGTACTCCAGTCCGACATGAGTACACCGTCAAATCCCCACTCTTCTCTGGCAATTACAGTGCATAGCGCTCTGCTGTTTGCCGCGTGAACTCCATTGACCCGGTTGTAGGATGTCATGATTGCAACCGGTGCGCTTTCTTTGACTGCAATCTCAAATCCCCTAAGATAGATCTCCCTTAGGGCTCTCTCTGAAATATGCACATCGACCCCCATACGGTTGTCTTCCTGATTGTTGCATGCAAAATGCTTGATCACAGCTCCACAGGTTCCCTCCTCCTGTACACCTCGGACAACCGCAGCAGCCATCTTGCCTGAGAGAAATGGATCTTCCGAATAGTATTCAAAATTCCGCCCGCACAGCGGATTTCTCTGGATATTCATTCCCGGTGCCAGCCACAGATCAATATGGAATTCTTTCATTTCATGTGATACCGCTCTTCCGAAAGACTGCAGCAGTTCCTCATTCCAGGTCTGCGCCATTGCCGTTCCGACCGGAAACGCCGTACAGAACTGATAGTAGGTCTTGGCATTCTCATGCTTTTGCAGCGGCTCCAGATAGCCATTTTCCAGTGCTCCCAGTACACTTTTTCCATAGACTTTCCTCGAATCTGCGTCTACCTCATACGACTGATGCAGCCGGATTCCTGCCGGTCCGTCCGCCATGATTAACGACCTTATTCCATAGGGCTGTTCCAGCGCATGTGTTGTCTCTCCCGCCGATCCCGGAACACGGATTCCCGCCGCGCCGAGTGTACTGCTGTTTTGTTCCACATGGCCATATAAGAGCGGAATCAGTTCCTCTGCCGGTATTTTTCCGGTCAGATGCACTTTTTGCTCTTCAGCGGCAGAAAGCTTTCCTGCATCGCTCTCTGCTGCCTCCAGCCGGCATGTGTGCTCTGTGAGCGTCCGTTCGTACACATCAAATTCCCATGCCTGTTCTAACTTTTGTGAATCGGCACCGATCCATATGCCATACGTTCCGGCTTCCAGATACCAGGCACTCTGTTCTTCCGAAAAACTTGCAAGCATGTTTTTTGGTATTTTAATCTCCAGCTGCTGTATTTCCCCCGGCAGCAGACATTTTGTTTTGGCGAATCCCACCAGCCGCTTTTTTTCTTTTTCCATTCCGGTCTGCGGGAGTGTCGCATAGACCTGCACTGTCTCCTTCCCGGCATAGGTTCCACCCGTATTCTGCACAGACACTGCAAGTTCCAGGGAATTCGTTTCCTCGCGTACAGACCGCTGGCGGATGTAGAAGGATGTGTAGGAAAGTCCGTACCCGAACGGAAATAATACCGGCAGATTTTCCCGGTCAAAATGACGGTATCCAACGAAAATTTCCTCCCGGTATTCTTCCTTTTCCAGATCTCCGTTCCTGTATCCATAAGTATCCGCTGACGGATAATCCCCGTAATGTCTCGCCCATGTTGCCGTTAATTTTCCACTTGGAACCGCCTTTCCAAACAGGATGTCCGCCACCGCATAACCACCTGCCTGTCCCGGCTGGGAAATATTTAACACAGCCCGTATATTTTTTGCCTGCTCTAAAATATCTGTCAGTTCTACCGGACCACCGGTGTTCAGCAGGAGCACTACCGGAATCTTTTTCTCATTCAAAAATAACAGGTCTTCCTGTTCCCTGCGGCTTAATTCATAGTCGCCACGCTCTTTTCTGCGGTCACTTCCCTCACCTGAAATGCGGCTCAGCACATAAACTGCCACCCCTGCCCCGGCAATGTCCTGTTCTGTAACCGCTCTTCCCTCTGGGAAACAGAACGGATGATTGGAATATGCGTCAAACGGATTCTCAACCCGTTTTGTTTCTTCGAGAACCAGTTTTTTCCATTCCTCTCTCGCCTGCTCATACCGCTTTTCATAGTCGCACAGCCACGCTTCACTTGTGATCATTGCGCCCGCTTCCAGCAGTCCCTGATAGACAGAAATTGTCTTCCGGTTGTTGACATCCCCTGAGCCGATTCCACCTTTTACCGTCTTTTTTGCCCCGCTTCCAAACAGCGCCATAGGAACATCCAAAGGCAGCGGCAGAAGCGATTCATTTTTTAATAAAACCATTGCCTCTTCTGCCACTTTTCTTGCCAGAACATCATGCACCTGCTCCCGGATGGACGTTCTTTCCTCTATGGTTCCACTATATCTCCATTCTCTTTTTTCCATATTCTCTGCTTTTCCCTTCAAAATGACAGAAAGAACCATACAGAATTTTCTTCCATATGATTCTCTGTCCAGATCGTGTTTACTCTTTCACTCCACCAAGTGTCACACCGGCGATAATATATTTTGATAATAAAAGATATACCACAATGATCGGCACAATCGCCACCGTAATCATCATGTAAACTTTTCCCATGTCAAAGTTCATATAGTCTGCTCCACGCAATGTCGCAATTAAGATCGGCACTGTCATTTTGCTCTTGGTCTGAAGAATCAGTGCCGGAACAAAGTAGTTATTCCAGGAACCGACAAAAGTGAAAATCGCCTGTACCGCGAGCGCCGGCTTCATAATCGGCAGCACAATACAGTTAAACGTCCTGAATTCGCCTGAGCCGTCGATTCTTGCCGCCTCCACTAAGGACAGGGGCAGTGATGACTGCAGGTAGCTGTACATAAAATAGAATACCGCAGGCGACGCGATGCTTGGAATAATGAGCGGATACCAGGTATCATACAACCCCATTTTCGTGATCAGCCGCAAAAATCCCATTGCCGTTACCTGAGTCGGCATGACCAAAATTGCCATGATAAAGGTAAATGCTATTTTTCTGGTCTTAAATTCATAAGCATACAGACCATATGCCGTCAACGCGGAAAAGTAAGTACACAAACCCGCACAGGCAGTCGAGATACAGATACTGTTTATAATTCCGCGGAACATCGGGAAGCTTCCGTCATTTGCCACATTCTTTAAATTTTCCAGCAGATGGGTGCCCGGCAATGCCGAAAACCCCTTTTGCAGCTCCGCATGAGAACGGGTTGCATTGATAATCAGAATATAGAAGAAGAACAGACACATAAATGACAGTACAATCAACACAATATGCGCCAGAACACTCCGCAAACTGTTTCCTGATTTTGATTTCATGTTTTATCTCCTCCTTCTTCTTTCTTCTCTGGCAGCTTTTTTCGCCGCTGCCTTCGATCCGTCCGGATCATTATCATTTGTCATCTTATACACGATAAAACATAAGATCGCACTGATGATGAACAGATAAACAGATAACGCTCCTGCCATACCATAGTTCTTGCTCTTTAAATGATTATTTAAGAACATGATCAGTGTCATGGATGTCCGGTCCGGATTTCCCTGACCGTTCGTTAAGATCTGTGGCACATCAAACATCTGCAATCCGCCGATAATCGAGGTAATCAGTGTATATGCAAGAATCGGCCGGATCATCGGAAGCGTAATATAGAAAAATCTCTGCAGACTGTTGCACCCATCGATCTCGCAGGCCTCAAATACCTCCACACTGATTCCCATGATTGCTGCCATCAGCATAATCGTCGTATTGCCAAACCACATCAGGAAATTCATAAGTCCAATCAGGGAACGCGTGCCAAAAACAGATCCCATAAAATCAATCGGGCTATTGATCCATCCCAGAGACATCAGAATGGAATTGACCGGTCCACTCGTGGAAAACAGTGTAAAAAATAAAAGTGCAAATGCAGATGCCATGATCAGATTGGGCAGATAAATGACAACCTTAAAAAATTGTTTGTGATGTATCTTTAATCTGGCATCCGTAAACCAGCTCGCAAGAACGAGTGCGATCACAATCTGCGGGATAAAACCGATCAGCCACAGAATCAGCGTGTTTTTTCCATATGCCAGCATATCGGATTTCAGCAGACTGATATAATTTGCCATTCCAACGAAATTAGGTCCGACCTCCTTAATTCCGGAACGGTAATATTCATAAAAACTGTATCTGACGGTATCTGCCAACGGAATCAGCGAAAAAATAAAATAGATAATAAAAAACGGAAGAATAAATATCTGTCCCCATTTTCCATAGCTGATACTTTTTTTCTTTTTTTTCATTCCTTTGCCCTCTCTGCCATAATAGTTCTGCGGAGCAAAATTGCTCCGCAGTCATGGTCTTATTCCGGCCACTGAACTTCTGTGATATCCGGATAACGCTCTTTGATTGCTGTCTCAAAGTTTGCCTTTGCCTTATCAAAATCTACATTTCCCTGCAGATAATCGCTGAACGAATTCTGAATCAGTTCCACGCATCCCTGATCGTATGCAGATAACGGAGCAATCTTGATATTCTCAGCTACCGGTGCAAAGTAGACAAACGGATTCTGTCCGCCAAGGAATTCTGACGAGAAGTCTGCATCATCCTTTGCTGCCTCTGCCATTCCGGACTTCGTATTCGTGAAATCAGAGTAATCCTGTGAAATCTTTAACAGGTTGTCCTGATTGCTTGTCATTGCAAGAATAATATCCTTCGCATATTTTACATTATCTGTTCCTGTTGCCGCATGGATGTAGGAACCACCCCAGTTATATTCCTGTGGCGGGTTCGTAACTGCCCAGTTGCCGGACTCTCCATCCCAGTTCGGATTCAGCACAAAGTCAATGCCCCATGCCGGAAGCAGGAATGCAAAAACCTTGGACTGGGAGCCCATGGACTTATTCCAGTCATCATTCCACTGACCCTTGATGTTGCTGTCCAGATAACCGGCATCCAGCCATTCCTTAGAATCATTCACCCAGTTAATGATTTTCTGATCTACTTTGACGGTGGTATCTCCCGGCTGAACCCAGGATTCATCAATACTGTTGCCGTACAGACGGAACGTATCCGCATAGGATGCAAAGGTATAATATCCTTTTGCCTTTAACTCTGCCGCGGTGCCCTTGATGGTTGCCCAGTCCTTCACCTTCTCGCCGACTGCCTCAGGATCATCTGTTCCAAATACATCCTTTGCAATATCGCGGCGGTATACTAAAAGTCCCGGACAGCACTGCCAGGTAGATCCTCTCTGCACACCGTCAGAATCAGAAGCCGTAGTTCTCGTAAAATCATACTGATCCGCCAGATCCGTCTCAGGATCAATTCCAAGATCTGTCAGAGGCATGGCAACATCCGCATCCTTATCGGTATATTTAAATACATAATCCGTCTCGGACAGGAAGATATCTACCTTGTCATCTGCCGCAGCATCTGCCTGATTCATAAGCGCTTCATCCAGCTTCTGCTGATATACACCATCCTGATTCGGATTGATCACCCAGTGAATCTCTGTTCCATCCTTCAGCGTTGTTACCGTTCCGTCTGAGGAAGTAGATTCCACCTCCGGATATACTGCCTCAAGACGTGTACGGAACTCATCGTTCCAGGAATAGATGTTAATTACCTTTCCCTCACCACTGAAATCTTTCTCGTCCGACTCTGTGCCTGCAGCCGCTGCACTCTCCTTGCCGCTGTCTGCTCCGGCATTGGCACTGTCTGTGGCACTGCTTCCACATCCTGCAAGTAAAGTAGCCCCCATAGCCACTGTCAGCATTAAGCTGATAACCCGCTGTTTCATACTTCAATTCCTCCCTGTATTTTAGTTTTTCAACGTCAGACCCTTTCCCTATAATGTCTGCCGTCTTCTTGATTACAGATAGAATTGTACTGAATTTTATGACTGGAATATACTAAATCAATTGTAAAAATATCAGATTCATGTCATAATAACCATATTCTTATTTTACGGAGGAAACAGCCAATGGCCTTTTCAGAAGAATGGTACGAGACCGAATTAAAAAGCAGTGAACTTGAGACCCTTCACCGACCGCCAACCGTGGAATATTCCTTTTATACGGCAGTCAAAACAGGCGATATGGAAACTGTTGTCGCCAACTGCAAAGAGGATGCATTTATCCATCTGGAGGGAACCGGTGTGCTCTCGCGCAATGCGCTTACCAACATAAAATATCATTTTGTAGTCACTGCCGCCATGCTTACACGCTACTGCATTGACGGCGGTTTGGAGCCGGAACAGGCCTATCGTCTGAGCGACTTTTACATTCTGAAAATGGACACCTGCACAACCGTCCGGCAGATTGCGGATCTTCACCATGAAATGGCTAAAGACTTTACCGGCAAGATGGTTCTTCAGAAAAAAAGTTCCATCTTATCCAAGCCGGTCGTACAGTGTGTGGATTATATTTACAGTCATATCAAAGAACGCATTACCGTCGCCGTGCTGGCAGAATATACCGGATTATCCGAGAGCTATCTCTCCCGGGTATTCAAGCAGAACCTCGGCATTTCCATCAGTGACTATATCCGCGAGAAAAAAATAGAAAAGGCAACGCATCTCCTGCGCTACTCTGACAAGTCCATCATAGACATTGCCAATTACCTTTCCTTTTCTTCGCAGAGCCACTTTATCCAGACGTTCGAGAACTTTACCGGTATGACTCCCAAAAAATACCGCAATAAATATTACAAATCCATGTGGTAACTCCCCGCGAAGAAGCCACCACCGGAGACAGGCACGGTTCCCCTTTGGCGGTAAGCAATATTGCAGAAAGTATAAGTCCTGCGATTCCCAGAGAAAGACAGCCGGAGCATTCGGTACAAAAAATACGGCATTTCTAACCAGCCGTGATTTGCAGCTGCGATGATCCGTGTCTTTCCAAGTTTGGAGCACTCCGACGGGGCATGTCCGCA
>OIYH01002314.1_pt1 | contig 9981 bp, 9 predicted proteins | sample 1587911 | NCBI WGS metagenome assembly OIYH01 (sample SAMN03283252) | human gut metagenome | biome: human-associated habitat; material: feces | host: Homo sapiens | place: USA | collected 2013
GTTCCCAGCCCTCTTCTGACATATGCGCCAGACAAAGGTAAATTGTTTTTCTTTCTTCCATTGCTTAATTATTCATTTTTTATAATTTTGTATTCTTCGGTAAGCCCTCAGCCATTCACTTTAATAACCACAGTCCTAATCTGTGGATACGACTCTGGGTGGTCAGGGCCATAGGCGATTTTACACATTCTATTAAAGACACTGTTCAACGTGTAATCCTTTCCTTGCGTGAATTCCCGTACATTTGTATCGCGTACCAAAATATGCGGTTTAGTATAATAATCCTGCCCTCCATAGCTGTATTTCAACCACTCATCACAGAAATTGAACTTATTATGAAAATGATTATCCCCATTATCCATTGCGATCTGGAAGAATACATTAACTCCACAATCCATAATCGGAACTATCCGTTCAATCGTTATATCTTGAAGCTTTTTCACTTCATCAATCGCCTTCTTCAGTTCATTCTTATAAATAGATGTCCTCACGTCGTAATGCGACAGCGGATTTAAAATTCTTTCTCTGTACAAATGTAGATTAGGCGTAGGGTTTGGCATACCTATTGATTTATAAAAATCTTTTAGGCCATCTATCATTTTTGCCAATTTTTGAGGTATAGACCATGTACAGCCATCCTCGCTCTCAACTATAGTTTTATTGTATGGTAATAGACGCTTCATCTGCTCCTCGCACTCTCGTCTCAGTGCATTGGCTGATGCAGCATAATCATTTTTGCAGTAATATGCCAATGCTTTTGTGTAGGCACAGTCGTCATCGAGTATCAGAGGGGTCGGTATAGATGCCAACGTCTCATCCTTTCGATACATCTCTCGGAACAACCAGTCTCTCTTTTTCCCCATATCACCAATTCTAGATTTCAAAATGTCATAGAAAGCGTAATCATGTGTAAAAAGCAATATCTGATACTTATCCTGATAGGCCAATATTACATCAATGACGCTCAGTCTAGTAGACATATCAAGGCTAATGAGCAAATCATCTAGGAAAAGTGCTGATGAAACATTCTCATCTCCTTGATACATTACATCTACCACGGCAAAACGCATAGCGACAGCCATACATGTCAGCGTTGCTTCGTTGTAGAAAGACCGCGGGTGAGCAACTTTTTTATGTGCATCGTCAATGTCGTTATTTGTTATTTTTGCTCTGACAATAATCTGTGGTGGACAAAGTTTCAGATTGATATCCGTCTCTGGTCCTACCTTCTGACCTTCAATGTAGGCTGGTTCATAGGATATCTCAATCCTACTGTCAAGATGGAAATCATGTTCTATCTTCCTGTTTGTTTTCTCTTCTATGAGTGTAATCGTCTCTTCTATTTGTTTATTGAACTCTCCCAACAACTTCACATAACGTTTAAACTCGTCTGAAGTCTTGAGAATATACTTGGGGTTCTCTCCTCTCCTAAGATTTTTCAGATTTTCATCCAAATACTTCCACCAATAATCCGCAGTTGTTGCATGCTCAGGAGCATGCCCATCAATGTGAACAAAAAAAGGTGAGGCTCTAAAAACCAATGCGGGGAAAATGTCGGATTTGAATATCGCAAATATTTCTGGTATTTCACTGTTTTTGAAATCGAATATTGACGACAGAAATTTGTAATTCATAAAACTACTCGACCCAGACGCGAAGTTCATAAACAAATCTTCTTCTGCCGTAGTATTACACCTGACATCCGAATCCTCATATTGTTTCGTCCTATGATCGTCAGATATATACTCTATGACTATAGATGAACTTTCTGCATCTGTACTAAACCTGTTGCGCAAGTTTTGGTCGTTACCAACTACAAAATACTTTTGTGCATCCTCAGGTGTGGGTAACTTATAGCAACTCTGGTAATGTGTGTAAAAACTCCAGTAAATAGAACTCTTACCACTACCATTTTCACCATATAGCAGCAAATGCTTCCCATTCACGTTAAGCACAAACTCATCCTTGAAGAACTTGAAATTCTTTATTCGGATATTATTGATACGCCAACTCATAATCTACATTTTTTCGTATAATTCTGACATATTTTTGACAGCTATACGCACTTTGCGCACACCATTCATCACCTCACTGTCTTGTGAAATCAGTTCCCCAAACAACTTGTTTATATACTGCTTATCTTGTCTGTCGAATTTCTCTAACAGTCGTTTCCAAGAATCATAAATGTGTATATCCATATCGCTAAAGAATGAACCCATTATCTGTTCTATGCTCAGCGCATCCATTACTTCAGTAAAGACACTCAATCTCAACTGGCTATATCTATCATCCTGCTTCGTTATTAAATAAGCCTTAAGCCTATCAACAAAGTAAGAACTTTGCGCAAAAACAAGTTGATGTTCCATTTCGGGAACTTCAATCTCGAAAACAGACAATTCTCTTTTTGTAATTCTGCACTTGTAATTCATTTTTTCCTTATCGTATAGAAGAACTACGTTGCCTACAATGCTCATCATTTCAAAGCACAAATAATAAGGATTAACTTCTTTTACAAAGCTACTCTTTAAGACTAAGATAAAGCCGTTTTGTGTTGGCATTTCACCCCTTAACATCCTAACATCAAGGCGAATACCATCAGACTGACTTGGTACAAATAGCCAATAGCTGCCATCCTCATCATTTAACGATATTAGCTTCTTTTCCCACTGCACTCGTGAATATAGGCTCGCTATGTCTTTTATTTTATATCTTTTACCTGCCATTACAATAACTCAGCTCTTCTTTTTGAACAATTCCTTTTATCATAACAATCAAAATAGCTTGAATCATTCTCTATTAAATAGTTTCCTCAGCATACTTCATCTTCTTCCCAAGAACTGTACAGAATATTATCTGTATATCCTTGATGAATGAATAATGTCTGTAGTAATAACAATTCAAACGAACCTTGTCAGGGTAAATTACCTTGTCATTATACTCAATAGCTATCTCTTGCATCGGGCGTGTGTCTCCTTCTGCTTGTTTCTTTGCCACATATTCCGAAATCATCTCGTCTTCCAATCTGTACTTCAATGTAGCAGGACCAGTGATACCCGGCCGTAGCTTTAAAACATCCCTATCATCACCTTGCAGCTTATCCGCATAACCAGGCACATCAGGACGCGGACCCACAAAGCTCATATTACCAATCAATACATCCCACAGTTCCGGCAACTCATCAATCTTATAATGTCTCAACTTAGCGCCAAATGGAGTAATTCTACTATCGCCAGCCACCGAAACAGACGAGCCACTATGTTTCACCGTCATTGAGCGGAACTTATGACAGGTAAACAACTTACCATCCTTGCCCACACGTTTCTGGCAAAAGAAAACTGGTCCACCCGGCATCTTCTTATGGATTAAAAAAGCTACTATGGGGAATATCCACCAAATCAAGAGCAATCCCAAGAGGGACGCTACAATATCAAAAAGTCTTTTGAATATCATAAAGCTATTATTAGCTATAACGATTTTTATTTTAACGTATACTATATTGTTTCTCGATATCTAAATATGATATATAGCCTGTCTTTTTTTGAAGGCTTTTTCGCCTCCTTCAAGTATTTCACAGCATAAAGAACGTGTTTCATTGTTATCAATTGACCCTCTACACATAATAACAGTCCTTGTACTTGTACTTTTCAGAGGTACAATTAACTCTGCATCACCCAATACTGCAATATTAGCATTATGAGTGACAATTATTACTTGACGATGTTCTTTAATTCTTCTTAGATTTCTTACAATTGACTTATAGATAAATTCACTATCCAAATTATCTTCTGGCTGATCTATCAATAGTGGTTTCTTACTATCAGACTGCAACAAAATAGCCAAAAGTATTGATTGTTGTTGCCCCATCGAAAGTTGATATAACGTTCTTCTAGAATAACCTTCTTCCCCATTAGCACCTATCACTTTTTTTGTAACGGTAATATTGGGTAAATCATCTATCTGTTCGCTTTCAAAGTCTTCATATGCATAGTTTTCTATACATTTCTGAAGGAAATTTGTTTTGTCTTCATTGCTAAAGACACGAATTCCCGATGTATCATAAATACTATCCATAAAAGAAAAATCTTTACGTGCTGCCAACCGAGATAATTCAATCGGAGATTTAGCCTTCACAATAGCGTCTACTTTTGTTTTGATTCTCCATGGGCAAATTGCAGATATTGTCTCTCTAAACGTGGGAGAATATAATCCTTCACTATACTTTAATCTCACAAAGAAATCATCAACATTGTTCTTCAAACTTGAACTTATCTTATCTGCAAATGCTTGATGAGTCAGAAACCGTTTTGATGATAATTCTTCTCGTTTTGCAACAAGACTTCTTCTCTCTGCAAGTTTATCTTTTAACAACTTTTCTTTCTGTTCTATTTCCTTTAATTTATTAGAATACAACAAACTATCATTGATAATTTTATTTATTTTACCTAAATCAAAAGGAATTCCTTTTGATTCAAGCTCCTGCCTTTTAGCATCTATTTGCGTTTGAATTTCATTGTCTTTATTTTTCCATTTATTTATATGCTCACGTAGCTCATCGATTTTTACCTTTAACTCGCTTGTTAGTTCTGAATTCTTACTTGATACAATCTTTCCGAATTGTTCCACAATTTCTTTCACACGTTCAATCTCCTCAATTCCTATCTTGATTTCAGTTGTATCTATATTTCGGAAATCCTCAAAAACCGTTTGGTCAGATAGTATATCACCATATTTCTTTACCAATCCGTTAAGATCATCAATAACAGTTTTTCTTATTTCTCGTTCTTTTGCAAGTGCTAAATGAAATGCCACTAATTCCTTAACTTTATCTTGTTGCATTTGACGCAATTGAGAATCCAAAGCACTCTTGATTTTATTTATATCAGCCTTTTGTTTTATATCCAATCTCAACTGAACAATTTCACTTCGATTGTTTCTAAGGCTATCACATACAGATTGATCCTCTAAATTTATAGCCGTTAAATCGACAAAATCATTTAAGAACTTTATTATATGAATCGGATTGTCCTCACTTTTTTCTATCGTTTTGGCTGTTTCTCCTTGACCATACCATTCTATCGGACAAAAATGAAAGTCGTCATCTTCTATCACATTTCTTGTTTCTGTATTCTTTTCACGACGGAACTCGTGTTTGTCACCATTCTCATCTATGTACGACAATGATATGACATTAGGCCAAACCTCACTATCTACAACATATGCTCCAGAAGAATTACCAGACCCAACCCTAATACTTTCTAACAATGTAGACTTTCCTGTTCCTCGTCCTCCTATAATACAAGTCAGATTCTTGCTTAATTTAACAGACTGTCTATCCAACAATCCTCCTTCAATTACAATATCCTCAAAACATGGAACGATATTAGGCAAATTACTTTCTATTCGTACTCTTGAGCTTCCACTTAATAGAGCAATTCTAAAAGAGTTAAATGTAAGTTCATCCATTTTGAGTCTTGTAAGTTTAGCCTCATTATCTATATTCTTTCCCAACTTGTCTATAGTATGAGCATCTGAAGACATCAACTTAGGAAGACTATCTGACAGTTCAATGTTTAAAGTCTCACATCTCAAAGCTGACATACGTTTTCTATCAGTTGCTTTTTCTGAGGTGTCGGAATCTGTGTACCAATCAAAAGACGTTTTCTGTGAGATTTCAAGACCTTTTAAGTTTTCATGTTTTAATATTTCCTCCATTTGAGGGTTGAAACTTCCAATAGTATGTTCAAATCCTGCGTCAATATCTATATGTGCCAATACTCCAATGCCTGATAGTGCTTTTGCTTTATTTAGGCATTCCACAATACTAGTTAGACAGGTAACCTTATCTGCCGATATGGTTACCTGCCCCATAAAACTATTAAGATGATCACAGGTGTCAAAGTAAAGTAACAAATGTCCTTGCGGTGTGGATAATTCAACACCAGGAATAACCAAAATATTCTTTCCTTCTGCATATTGCACTGCTACACAAGAGTTGAGAGGTGCATTATGATCTGTTATTGATATGACGGACAATCCTTTTTCAATAGCCGTATTGACTATGTTTTGTGGATTCATCTGAGAATCAGTAACATCATAAGACCCACCATTTCCATAACTGTGTATATGCAAATCTGCTTTAACAAAATGTGCTCCGTTTGAAATATCACTCATATCTGTATTTATATATATCTTTTATTCCCAACCACCTTTGAAATTCATAGAACACTCCAACTCTCTCTGTGAGAATTTCTTTCTTGAATGGATTGATTCTAATTCAGGAAAATCACCATTCTGGTCAGTGATAAACTCTATTTCAAAATCAAGTTCAGAGGTCATTTGAGTTTCTTCTGAATCATCAATGAAATACCATTGCTTATCTTCTCCATCGTAGTAGGCTGTATCATAATTAGGATGATTTACCATAACATCTGTGAAAACAGTCACGTGCACACTATGAACAAGACAATCATCATAAGTGCCAATAAGTTCTGAATCATCAGAAAAATCAACATTTATTTCTCCAATTGAATAATCATTAATTTCCTCTATCTGCAATACTGTACAATACAATATTTCATTGTCTAACTGCTTTTGCACCCAATTAGAAATTTCCTTTTCAATGCTTTTATCAACAATTAGGTTATTATATGCATTTTTGCATATAATAAAAATCTCTTCTTCTTTGCGTTTTTCCTCTTGAATACGACGTGTTAAAGTCTTTAGATACTCATCTTTTTTCTCAACTTTAAGATATTTGGATTCATAGTTGAGCAAGTCATTGTCATTTGAAAGAATAATACAATTCTTTTTGTTAACTTTACACCATTGTTCAAGAGATTTTAGTACAATAGCATCTGGAAATTCTGATTTTTTCTTTTGTGAGAAAGGTGGTTTTTTGTTAAAATATGCATCCACAATAGAACGAAAGTCAAGATCCTCTTGAAGCGGCAATCTACATACTTTCGCCGACTTAAGTTCTTTTAGAAACATATCTGTCATTTCTTGAGCTGCTGTTTCCGATTGCGTAACTATCTCCTCTAACCTATCTCGAATAGGCTCTAAATACTTCATTATAGAAGATAGATGCTTCTCTAACTTCTCTTTTTCAGCATTTATCTTAGCATCCATATGTGCCAACACCTCACGTTCAGTAATATCCGGCAGAAGGATACGAATATACCCTTCCTTTGCTGCATCATACAGTGTCTTCAAGGTTCCAGAACCAACGAATTGTCCTTCTTCGTAAATGCATGTATCTATAAAAACATATTGCATATCATCAGTGTCCGGTAAAAAATCATAAGAGTTCTTTGAAAATATTGAAAGTTAGGTAGGGATTGTCGTTTAATTTCTTCAATCCGAGCGAAGCAGTGACCAATCCCTTCAATTTCCGCATCCGACTCATCAAAATTTCAATTCTATATCGGCTTCCGGTCGTCCACCAAACCGGATTTTTTGTCCGTTTTCCTTAAGTATATGACAAAATTAGACATATAGTCAATGCCTTGAGAGTCTTTTCCAAAACCAGTGATACCCCAGCCAGATTGGCCCCCAGAAGAACTCTGATGGATAGTGAGTGGCAAGGTGCCAATTGTGCTGAATATTGATAAACAAGAATTGAATTTTTCCTTTACTAATCTTTTTAATGCGTGTATCATGATGGCCGAAATTACCACCGACCATTACTTCGTTCAATATAAATCGTCCTTCATGTTCATCTGGACAGCATATAAGATACTTACTTTCAAGTTTGAAAATATGTTGCAGTATCCACATGACAGCAGAAGCAAAACGCATCATACCAAATTCTCGAAAGAGACTTTCTATCTTTGAATGAACGCCTCTTTCCGTGGTGGAGCGTAACAAGAAGTAGTAATCAATTAATTGACGCAAGCCAAGTCCGCTTTCGAACATGTGGTGGTAACAATGTTGCATAAGGTAAAATGCATTGAACTCCCATTCCGGTACTATGATCTGCTGCCCTTAGGATAAGACGTGGTTCACCGAATGCTTACTGCTAATTCAGTATAATATCCATCCGTAAGAGACAATTAATGAATATCCCGATTTTTGATTAAATCATTTACATATCTAGAAGGGAGACAGATGCCATACCCCCATAATATCATATCTACCGCCATCTGAGCCTCCTTGACTATCAAATGGAATTTGAAATACCGTCCCAACAACATAACCTTCATTGTTAATAACAGGACATCCATTATTTCCTCCCTTAACTCTAGCGGTAATGACAAAAAAATCAAGTTTTGACATATAAGAGCCAACTTCTGCAGCAATTTGTCCTATGGATGCTTTTTGTCTTCCATGTACATAACTAGCCACTGTTGCTGTTTCAGGAATAAGTACAGGATTAAGTCCAGGAATGGGAGGGTACCCCATACTATTCCCATATACATACTTATTTACAGGCGGCACATTTCATTCTGATACGCCCGGTACATTTGAAAGTGATATGGATGGTACATTTATAGTGCTGCAATCATCTGGCTTACGAACATTACTGTTACAAGCATCAGATAAAGCTGAGTTGACTATAGCTTTCCACATTTTTTCCTCATGCACAAAAGCGCAGCTATTTAAGTCCTTTCGTTCTTATGCTGAACACGGCATGGATTTCCGTAAGCAGTTACATTGTCCGGGACATCTTTTACGACTACGCTTCCTGCTCCAATCATGCAGTTCTTGCCTATGTTAAGACATTGTATCACACATGATCCAACACCGACCCAAGTGCCTTCTCCTATATGCGTTCCGCCGCTTATATTTACTCCCGGCGCAATATGGCAATAATCCTCAACAACACAGTCATGATCAACGGTAGCTCCGGTATTGACAATACAATGCTTGCCGATTACAGCATCAGCATTGATGACGGCTCCAGCCATTATTACGGTTCCCTCTCCGATTTTAGCCGTAGGAGAAACAATTGCCGAAGGATGAATGGCAGTTCCGAACTCAACAGTGGGATTAATATCTCTCAAACGTTCCACTATCATCTTACGGACTCTGTTTACCCCAATGCTAACAATCACAGGAGAAAGTCCTGTGGCGTCATGCACTACATCACGACCTCCACATTTATTCACATGTGGATTGTCATCTATAAAGCAGTCGATTTGGCCGCCGCAAATCTCAATTATTTCCTTGATCACTTTACCGTGACCACTAGCTCCGAATAAATACATGTCAGTTAGTTCCGTTAAAATAATCCATTGTTGCAGATTTCCCTGTAGTTGTGTTTATGTCATCACGGCCAAGAACTTTCTTTATAGTTGTGAAAAAGACTTTCCCGTCCATCTTAGGTCCCAGGTGTTGCACATAATACACATCCAGCTCAAACTTCTTGGTCCATGATATGTTATTTCGACCGTTCACTTGAGCCCAACCACTCATGCCCGGCCTCACATCGTGTCGATGGTGTTGCTCTTCACTATAAAGAGGAAGATACTGTACCAATAATGGACGCGGACCGATAAATGCCATATCTCCTTTTAGAATATTGATAAGCTGAGGCAATTCGTCAATTGAGGTAGACCTGATGAATTTTCCCACATTAGTTAGACGTTCCGCATCCGGAAGCAAATTGCCATTGGCATCCCTTTCGTCTGTCATTGTCTTGAACTTCAATGCCTTAAATATCTTTTCGTCTTTACCAGGCCGGTCTTGAGTAAAGAATACTCCTTTTAAACCATTTTTGTTTGCAAAAAAAAGCACAATAATAGTTGCAATAAATAGTGGCGATAAAAGAATGATTGCAGTTAAGGCTCCAAGAAATCCAATAGGCCTCTTGACAAACGTTATGTATCGTTTTTGATTTGTAGTCAGCATATTATTTCGCAATCGCCTCCTTGATACAATCTACAATGTAGCGGACATCATCGTCGATTACGTATGGGCCGGCAGGAAGACAGAAGCCTATCTTGAAGATGGCGGTTTCCACGTCGTTGGTGTAGGCTGTGG
>OIYH01002326.1_pt1 | contig 9918 bp, 7 predicted proteins | sample 1587911 | NCBI WGS metagenome assembly OIYH01 (sample SAMN03283252) | human gut metagenome | biome: human-associated habitat; material: feces | host: Homo sapiens | place: USA | collected 2013
CGTAACAAAAAAGACAAGTACAAACTGCTTTTTTGTACCTGCCTTCTTCGATTAGAATGAAATTTTCCCGTTCCCTTACGCTCCGAGAATCTCCTTTAAGTCTGCCTCTGGTGTCGTGATCGGTGCAATATGGTAATGCTCCACCAGATATGCTAACACATTCGGGGAGATAAACGCCGGAAGTGTCGGTCCCAGCTTGATGTTCTGGATGCCCAGATGCAGCAGCGTCAAAAGGATACAGACCGCCTTCTGCTCATACCAGGACAATACCATGGATAACGGCAGTTCATTGACCGAGCAGCCAAACGCCTCGGCAAGCGCCACCGCAACCTTGATCGCGCTGTACGCATCATTGCACTGTCCCATATCCATCAGGCGCGGCAGACCACTGATCTCCCCGAGATCCAGATCGTTAAAGCGGTATTTTCCGCATGCAAGCGTTAAGATCACACTGTCCTTCGGGGTCTGTTTTACAAATTCGGTATAGTAATTGCGTCCCGGTCTGGCACCGTCACAGCCGCCCACCAGGAAGAAATGACGGATTGCGCCGCTCTTTACCGCATCCACCACCTGATCCGCAACGGAGAGCACCGTGCCGTGTGCAAATCCGGTCATCACCTCTTTACCGCCGTTGATGCCGGTGAACTCCGTATCTTCCTTGTAACCGCCGAGCTCTAACGCTTTCTCGATCACCGGCGTAAAGTCCTTGTCCGCACCGATATGCACCATCTGCGGATAAGAAACCACCTCTGTTGTGAATACACGGTCACGGTAGCTCTCCTTCACCGGCATCAAACAGTTCGTTGTATACAGAATCGGCGCCGGAACCCCGTCGAACTCCTTCTGCTGATTCTGCCATGCCGTTCCAAAGTTTCCCTTTAAATGCGGATACTGCTTTAACAGCGGATACGCATGTGCCGGAAGCATCTCACCGTGCGTATAGACATTGATTCCCTTATCCTTCGTCTGCTCCAAAAGCAGTTTTAAATCGTAGAGATCGTGACCGGTGATGATGATAAACGGTCCCTTCTCCACGGTAAGCGGCACCTTTGTCGGCTTCGGATTGCCGAATGTCTCTGTGTTGGCGCGGTCTAAAAGCTCCATACACTTTAAATTCACCTCGCCGACTTCCAGAACCACCGGAAGCAGGTCTCCCATCTCCAGATCAAAGCCCAGGAACGAAAGCGCCTTATAGAAAAATGCATTGACCGTCTCATCCTCATAGCCGAGCACCGCCGCATGATAAGCGTAGGCAGCCATGCCCCGGATGCCAAATAAAATCAAAGACTTCAGGGAACGGATATCCTCATCCGCCTCCCAGATCTCCTTCATGTCGTAATCCGAGGTATTGCCGCACGGCGATGCGCAGGTGGCACAGTTCGGAACCACGCGTTCCTTCTCCGCATGAACCTTTGCGATCATCTCACGCAGTGTCTCATCATTAAAGTTGACATTCGTGATCGTTGTGAATAATCCTTCTATTAAAATATGTGTGGTGTCCTCGGTGCGTGGATTGTTGCCGCACGCCTTTGCAAGCCCGATCAACGCGCCGGTCAGTTCATCCTGCAGCGCTGCCGTCGCACTGCTTTTTCCACAGACGCCTGCATTCCCGGTGCAGCCGCTGCATCCCGCTGTCTGCTCACACTGAAAACAAAACATTTTATGTTCCATATTGATCTCTCCTTTGATTTCCTGATTGATTACCTACGCATTGTATGAAATCTCCGGAGATTTTTCTGTTGTTTTTCCAACAAAACAATTCTTTTCGCTTTTATTTTTCGCAAAGCTCCGACAGGGGATGAAACGTGTATCCCATTTCCTCCCATTTGGTCAGCAGTTCATCCAGAATCTCCCCGTTCGTCTTCGAGGTGCTGTGCAGCAGCACAATCGCCCCCGGATGAATTCTTCCCAGCAGCTTTTCAAACGCCTCCTCCTTCGTCGGCTGTGCATCGACATTCCAGTCCACATAGGCAAGACTCCAGAAAAAAGTGTGATAGCCGAGCTGTTTTGCCATCTCGAGATTCTTCGTGCTGTATTTTCCCTGCGGCGGTCTGTAATAGTTCGCCATCTTCTGCCCGGTCACCTCGGAAAAAAGCGCGGCGTTGTCGTCCATCTCTTTCTGGAACGCGGTAAGATCCGCGATCGACGACATATCGGGATGATGATAGGTATGGTTCCCCACCGTATGTCCCTCCGCCACCATCCGCTTGGCAATCTCCGGCGCGCTCTCCAGAAAATGTCCCACCACAAAGAAAGTGGCAGGCGCCTGGTGCTTTTTTAATGCATCGAGAATCGGCTCTGTATTCCCGTTCTCGTAGGATAAAGGCTGAATGTGATAGAATCTGAACTTTAATCAAGACTTATATCTGATGTGGTTTTTTGAATCGAAACGTGATATTTACGGAATTATTCTCGTATACATCAATCCGCTCGATGAGATTGACCAGTACCTCCCGGCTCAATTCCTTGATCTCTCTGTGCTGTAAAAACGTCTCAAGCCATCTCTGGTACTCGTCCATATATATCTTACCCGTGTCTTTCTGCTTTTGCAATACCTTTTTTCGATTTTCTATCATTTTTTTCTGGGCTGTGTATTCCGTCTTGAATACATTAAAGTCATCAATCGAAATCAATTCCTGGGACAAATTCATAATCATCTTTCGATAGTTACGCTCCAGCTGCTCTAGCTGCATTTCCAGCCTGCTGCTCTCGTCGTTGATCCCGGTCTGCAGCTTCTGCTGTCGGATTTTCTCAAAATCCATACTCTGAATTGCCTCATTTACGTTCGCCTGTATCGCCTGCAGAACCAGTTCTTCTAATTCCTGCAGATAGATCAAATGCTGTGAACAATATTGCACGCCGATCCGTGCGTATGTCGTACAACGCAATATAGTACCATCCTTACGTTTCGATTTTGTCATTGCTCTCCCACAATCACCACAAAACAGAAGTCCTGCAAAATAATTGATGTTCTTGCTGCAGTCCATCTGCTTCCATCGATGCCGGATCATCTTGTGCACCATATCATAATCTCTCTGCTCTATAATCGGCTCATGTGTTGCCTCATGCCGTATCCATTCTGACTTTTCCACCTGTGAAAATTTCTTTATGTTATACGCCATTTTTTCAACCCGGTGCTGTACCATATTTCCGATGTAATTCTCATTTTCATTTAACAGGATCTTTTTTACTGTGCTATAAGTCCAGTAATAAGTCTTATCCAGACGCCTGTTATTTGAATAATTACAGCCATTCTGCCGTTTGTATTCTGACGGACATGGAATCTTGTCATCATTCAACCCATGCGCAATCATCATAATATCCTTACCGTCAATAAATTCTGCGTAAATTCTCCGGACGACTTCCGCTGCTACCGGATCTACGATCAGATGATTCTTGTCCTTAGGATCTTTCACGTACCCGTATGTGGCAAATGATCCTATAAATTCGCCCCGCTGAGCCTTTGCTTTTAAAGCCGCCCTCACATTATTTGACGTTTCCATCGAGTAGTTGTCATTCATGACCACCTTGATCGGAATGTCAATGGAAGTAATGCGACCGTTGAAATCAATATTGTCTACCACCGCAATATAACGGATGCGCTTCATCACAAACGTTACCTTAAAAAGCCGGATTGTCTCTGCGTGTTCCCGTCCAAGTCTTGCCAGGCTCTTTGTAATAATGCAGTCGATTTTTCCCGCATCCACGTCTTCCATCATCCGGATATAACCGGCTCGGTCATAATCAAGCCCCGTGTGTCCGTCATCGATATAAACCTCGGCTTCTTCCAGTTCCGGTCGTTCCTCTATGTATTTCCGGCAAATAAACATCTGATTTTCAATGCTTTCCGATACTTCTCTTTTCTTTTCGTAATCTTCGTCCGATAATCTACAGTAGATCGCCGTTCTGTACTTTTGTTCTCTCTGTTTACCCATAATAGCATATCCCCCTGTTTATCATATCGAACGCTTCCTATAATTGCAATCCGTCATCCGGATTTTTTTCTCCTTGTCCCGCAGCATGTTTTCCACACATTGCTCCAGCCTCTCCTGACCATACTGAACCGTAACATGATATTCTGTGCCTAATACTTTGTTTTTCTTTTCCACCATACTCTCACCAGCATTCTTTTGTTCTATCCTTATGCTCTCTGAATTTTCAAAATTCAAAATAGTTTGTATGGCTGGTTGACACATCTGTTTCAAAATGCTATTATCATTTGGAAACATAGGCGCAACTACAGCCATGTTTTGGTTTGAAAAGCATCTGATCGAGGCTCCAATCTCTTAGCAGATGCTTTTCTTTTTTATCCTAATGTCTGTTCACCCGACAAATCAAGCATATCTTGTAGCTTTCTTTCCGGTACCGGCTTTACATCCCAAGTCTGCTCCATACACTCCTTCATATATGCAACAAATGGGTCTACCTCTCCCGTTTTATCATAATGTGCAAGTGCATTATAATATTTCTGCTTGGTTTCATTATATACCACCAATGGCGGATAATTATGAATCATCAGAAAATAGTTCCTCAATGTGCGTCCCACGCGACCATTTCCATCCGCAAATGCATGTATATTTTCAAATTTACAATGCAAATATGCTGCAGCTTTCCATATATTCTCGCCACGATCCGGGACGTCCTCCATCTCTTCGCACAGTTCCTGTATTTCCATCGGAACATCTTCCGGTGGTGCGCCCTGCCCATCTGCCACGCAGTAATCATGTACCTTAAATGTCCCCGGTCTTTCGCCTCTCTCCCAACGTCTCTCATCATAAGTTCCCTGCGTCAGATATTTATGTATTTCACATATCAGTTCTGACGTCACAGGATCTCTGTCTACAATATGTTGCAGCATGGCACCAAAGCAAGCTTTCTGATTTGCGATCTCATAAACGGTTCTCAAATTTCCGGTAAAGTTCACCACTTTTCCATTTTCAAATACCTCTCTGGTATTGTGGTAAGTAATCTCCGGATTTTCAATGGCGCCGGAATTATACGCGAAAATTATGCTGTAGCTTGAAAGGCTTTCTCTCAGATCCACCACTGTAGCTATCTTCTTATCTTTCCAATGTTTTATAATCTGCTCATATTCCATATCATTTCCCCTGTTTTATGATATAATATTACTGTTGTCGCACCCATTCTGGCAACAGAAAGAGGGTGTGCTCGTGGAAATTACTTTATCCTTTTTGGTTTCCGTTATGGCTGGTATAGTTAGCTACTATATCTGCGAATGATTAGATGGAAACGACAGTGACAACTAGCCTAAAGAAAGCCCCAGAGGTGACGCTCTGGGGCTTTTACTTCCACTTGGATACAATCTCATTTCCTGCTTACCGGCATTATAGCATATGCAGGCAGCATTTTCAAGTATTCCCCAAAAGTTCCTTTTTATTCTCTATTCCACTTTGTTTGGTGCCATAAACTGATTATAAAATCGTGTCAGCGCATCATCGCTTTTTGTATTACCAAAGCCATTGTCATCGATGAACTGCTTCATCGCCAGAATGTCCTCATGACTAAATTCATAGACCTCCTCCGCTGACCCGTTGCGGGAGTTTGCAAAAGCCGTCTGCAACGCCGCTGCATATTCCGGATCTGTCAACCAAATGGAATCTGCTGCCAGACCACCGTTTGCCTCCGGTTGGTTATAATAATACTCGTTGATGAACCGGGTTGTTCCCTCAGGCTCCACCGCAACTGCAGTGGTGTCTACCACATAGACTGTAATCTGCTTATAATAGGTACTTCCGGTGCTGTCCACCACCGTCAGGTTTTCCGTACAGCTGCCTTCGCGTCGAAACTGCGTAAAATCCGATGCCTGATAGTCCGGAATCGAAAAAGATGTTCCGTTTTCGTGGAATCCCGGTTCAATCGGACTGCCGTCCTCTCTATCGTATGCCGTTGCATGGCTTAGGATCTCACTGTCTGTGATATATCCGCTCTGCGCCTGCGTCAACGTATAGTACAGATTTTCTGCAACAATCCACGGACAGTCATCCCACACCGCATAAAGCGTTATAGTCGCACCGCTCTGATCCGTCACACCGGCAGCATTGGTTAAGTCTGCCACAGCTATCGATGTCCCCGCTGTCCATTGTGGGATAAAGCTTTCACACCCATCTTCAAGCGACCACCCCATAAAAACAGATGCATATGCCTTTTTATCCGGCACCGGATCAGCCGTTGGATCTTCCGGTTCTTCCGGAGCCTCCGCTTCTTCCGCTTCTGCCACTTGTACATCTATATCTTCTTCTGCACCGGAAGCTTCCGGTTCTGTTGTCTCTTTCTTCGGTTCTTCCACCACCTTACCGGAAGCTTCCGGTTCTGTCTCTTCCGGATCTGCTACGCTTCCATCTGGCATTGTGATAGTTCCGTCTGGATTCGTGATGCTTCCATCCGGCTCCGTAATACTTCCATCCTCATTTACTACACCCCCGGTCGGTGTCATCATCAGCCCCGTATCGGCATCCATCATCATAACTACTGCGCCGGTATCATCCAATACGATCGTACCGTCTAACACCTGCTGCGTGATATCCTCTCCATCCAACGTGTAGCGGATATAAAGTCCCGTAGCGTCCGGCAGTGTCACATCCTGATCGTAGGCGATCGTCATATCATCAACCGGTGTCTTCTCCCTGCCATCGTTCGGATCAAAATGCAGCGTATAGCTGTTTGCCGTCCAGGATGCCGTCAGAACATCTGTCGCACCATCAGCAGCGCCAAACGTGTAAACCGCATTGTTCAGACTACCGTTAAATGGCTCTGATTTCACCCAGCCAGAAAAGGTATATCCGGTTCTTACCGGATCCGGAATGGATTTAGCAGTTCCATAATTCTCACTAAAACTCTGTACTCCGGTACTTCCACTCCATGTACCACCATTCGGATCAACCTTCAACGTTGACCGGTTAATCTGTGCTGTTGCCGTCATGCTCACATTTTGTGCCGGCATGGTAAAATGATACTGCTTTGTATTCGTCTGATATGATCCACTCCAGCCTGTCCAATGATAGCCATTTTTTACCACCGCATTGACCGCCACCGCCGATCCTGCTGTATAATTGCCAGCACCACTGACACTCTGGATACCGGTTCCTGCAGTCAGATCCACCCGGAATAAAGCATCACACCCACTGGCTGCAGTACATGCCTTATCGATCCAGTGCCCCGTATCCACTCCGGCGGACTTTAAAAACCCGCTAAACTGATCTCTGTTATCAAACCGGGTCATACCAGATCCACTGATCCTGCAGTAGATCGTATACTCAATCTTATCTCCCTTGAACCAGCTTGATACACCACCTCCGGAAAAGATAACCGTATTATGTACTGTCCCGTCTGCATCCGTCACCGTCCCCTGCCGCACTGCAGCACCAGATGCAGAATTTCCATTTACCGCAATGCTGTAATTCGTCAGATCCGGCGTCAGATTCGGATCCAGTGTCACCATCAGTTCACCGCCGTAAATTCCGGTATTTTCCTGTTCAGATGTATTCGTGATCGTTCCTTTTACGATAACCTGTCCATCCGATATACTTGTCGTCTGCCGCGCCTCAAACTCCGGAAAAGCAATATCAACCGCTGCTCCGATATAAAGCTGCGTGTTCCAGCTTACCCGCGTAATATCTACACCAAACACAGATGCGCCCTGATCCAGCCCGGACACCTCATAAAGCACCGAGCACAGATCGTGCCCTTGTGCAAAATAGTCCGATCCGCGGTAAAATCCTCCTTCCCGCGGGGTATCTCCGGCAGATCGCAGGCTTTTCGCCGCACCCATCTGCTGCTGGGTGTACAGATTGACGCCCATACCATTTCCGGATGTCGAAGCATTGATGCTTCCGAATAATACCTGCCCCGTCACGTCTCCGTATTCTTTGGTTTTTAAACCGTTGAATAATTCCGTTCCCATTGTGACCGTTGCTCTCTCCGCGTCCGTAGAACCGTAAGTATTGCCCTCCCAATCAGCATTACCAAAACGATATACAGATCCAGCTTTTAAAGTAACCGCACGTACTGGATAGTCTTCATTTTCTTCGACAACAATCAGCTGCCAACCGGTCGGTGTTCCGCCACCTCCCGTATCCTGCTCCCACAGATCAGATGCAGAGCACACCGGCATGTTGGCTACATAGTAATCACCATACCCATAGGTCTGTACAATGTTTGTAACATCTGCCACATTACAGTACACACGAGGGCGTGGCTGTTCCCAGCCCGATACATACTGTGAGCTCCGGTCATCCACATAAACCCGGTCAGGATAAATGTTCCAATAAGTTCTGGCATCATGCATGATGAATGTTACGTGATTTGCGTTATTATCATCTTTGTTATATCTTTTCCGGGTCTCCCAGATCAGATACGCCTTTACCACTTTTGTTGTATTATTATCACCATACAGCGTGCCCATCGAACTATTAGACCATCCCCGTAACGTCTGGCTACGGTAAGTTACATCATCATTCCCCGGTGATGGCGAAGAATAAACATTGATGTTACCTGTATAATTTAGTGCATATCTGCCTACCGTAGTATTCTCTCCATTCTGTCCCGTTGGCAAGTATTCTGTTACATTCTTTTGCACTCCATTTGCCGCATATCCAGATGATGTTGCTGCCATAATCTTATCCGTATGCATCAGCGTTATCATCATGAATAATAATCCCAGACCTAACAGCCATATTGTCTTTCTTTTATCTCTGAGCTTCCGCTCATAGTACATATTATGCCTCCTTAATTAACTAAAAGTTAGAATCCGGTGTGGCCGTTGAATTTCCTCCGCCGTTTCCACCGGTTCCGGTGTTATCTCCAAGTGATGGGTCACCCTCTATGATATCATCCGGTACTGACATCCCGCTGTCCGGATCGATATGTGTTCCATCATCCAACGGTCCGGTTGTCCCATTATCTGCAATCGCTCCACCGACCGCAATCCCGGCATTCTCGCAGAGATTTGCAAACTCCGTGCTTCCGACAAATCCGTTGTAAACGTATTCACGGGAATACCCCCATAAAAGATACCCGTGCCAGATAGAACGACCTGCTTCATCTGCCTCGCGTCCCAGCATGGTCTGATACAGCATGTCGATGTACTGCGAATTTGTCGCATTTTTATTCTTATACTCCTGGCTGAAAACGAATCCGGCTGCTACTTCACTTCCGGTTGCTCCGTTTGCAAGTGCATTTGCCCAGTTTTCCAATCCGTCTTCATCTGCAGATCTGCCAAGGCAGCAAGTATACAAACGCTCTACAAACGCTCTCATTCCCGGCGTCACCTCATGGTTTCCAGCGTTTCCGCCGTTTGCACAGATTGCGCATGTTCCATTGACCGGAATATCATCTGCGCTCCAGTCTCCGGATCCCTGGTCAATTCCGTACGCTGCACACAGGTTTGCAAACTCCTGCGAATTGACAAAGCCTGTCATGACATGGCCTCTGGTAGCACCACTGTTCAGCTGCCCTAACCAGTCTGCTTTTCCCGCTGCATCTCCCTCTCTGTCAAAAAATGCTGCATACATGGAATCCACATAGTGCTCATTACAGAGATTCAGATTCTGAAACTCCTCGCTGAAAATGAATCCAAACGCAATATTGGCGCCCTGCTCCTGTCCCGTAGCGAGCCGATTCGACCAGTCATTCAGTCCGTCTGTATCCGGTTCTCTGTCAAGGCATACCTCATACATCCTTGTCACAAATGCCCGAATGCCTGCCTCATCTGCCGCCTCCGCCTTTACCGGCGCCACAACCACTGCACTAAGACTGATTGCTGCTGCCGCTAATAATGCTGTTGCTCTTTTTAATGTCTTTTTCATAAGATAACCTCCCTGATTCTCATTCCTGTATAATTTAAAGCATATCTGCCTACCGTAGTATTCTCTCCATTCTGTCCCGTTGGCAAGTATTCTG
>OIYH01002329.1_pt1 | contig 9909 bp, 7 predicted proteins | sample 1587911 | NCBI WGS metagenome assembly OIYH01 (sample SAMN03283252) | human gut metagenome | biome: human-associated habitat; material: feces | host: Homo sapiens | place: USA | collected 2013
CTGTCTTCCAATATGAAAGATTGAGTGTCGTACCTTCTTCTGTCTCGACAATAGCATTACACTGGAAGCTTCCTCTGTGAAGGCCATGATTTGCAGTGGCACGGGTTACCGTATCAAAAGCTCCTTTATCCGATTCATTATGTGAATCCTTTTCGCTTGAAGATGCTGTGCTTCCGGCGGCCTGAACTCCCTCAGCAGCCCAGTACTCTGCCCATGTAAGCCCTGCATAACAGTATACATATTTTTCTTCTGCCGGCTTTGACTCCTCCTTAGCTGAAGCTGACTGAATTGCTTCAAGAGCTGCTTTTTTTACCGCAGTTGATGTACGTGTTGCTCCTGAAACAGTATCCCAGCTGTTTATTGTCTCTTCTGTTGCAGCCTGACCTTCCAGCTTTGTCTTTATACCTTTTGATTTGTTATATGCCTTATTGAAATACTTGTCATTGTCTGAATCATATCCATTTTCAGGTGAGACAGTTATATCCGAAAGCTTTCCGTCCTTTACCGTCAGCTTTACATTTACATCATATTCATCCCACTCATCATCTGTATCTTCCTCTGTTCTTGTCACATGAGCCGTGCTGCTATACGTCCCGTCAGCCGCCACCTGGCTGCCTGTCACTGCAAATGCACTTGTCGGAAACATGGTGGCTGTCACCGATGCTGTCAGTGCAAATGTAAGAAATTTCTGTGCTAAAATCTTTCTCTTCATTTTTTCCTCCTTAAGATTTTAATGCTTTATAGTTAATGTGGCTGCCTTCTATTTTGCAATCCACAATTGCTACCGATTTCAATATTAAGCATATATACTTAATTGATATCTTTTCTCAATAAGTTAGTATTCTCTAACCTGCGTTTAAAAAATTTTTCCCGCTTATTCCTACTGCGGGAAAGACCTTTTGTGCGACAATTCCTATCAAAAGTCCTGTCAGTGTGCCAGCCACAAGAAGTGGTGGCAGATAATACACCACCGCAGTGCTTTTAAGCACTATCGCAGCGGCCAAAAGCTGTCCTATGTTGTGGCTGATTCCACCAGACAAGCTAACACTGACCATCGAAAATTTGTCTGTTTTCTTTATAATAAGCATTACCGTAAGACTCAGCAGACCACCTGCCAGACTGTATATGATGGAAACACCATTTCCAAACATAAAGCCCACGAGAAATATCCTCATTATCACTACAGTAAGTACCTCACAAGGCCCAAGGAAAAATATTCCAAGAACAGTGACCAGATTTGCCACTCCCAGCTTAATACCCGGAATACCTATAGTTATCGGAATAAGGCTCTCCACATAGCTGAATATCATCGCAAGCGCCACAAGCATGGCGCCGTATGCTATTTTTCCTGATTTAGTCATATTTCTTTTCATTTAGTTTTGTTCTCCATAATACCTGCATGCTACACACCAAGCCATATACATATAGCTATAAGTATCGCAGCTCTTATACCAGTAAACCAAAGCTCATTTCCTCGGAGCCGCTTTATACCTGTATGAATATTGCTCTTCGGACATATTCCGTTACATTTCTGACACTGGAAGCAGTCACCTGATATCCTGCCTGAGCCATCATCCGGCAAGCCTATGTCACACGGACATATCTTCTCACAGGCTCCACAGCCCTTTATGCAGCCTGCTCTATCTCTGTGCAAGGTAAAGGCATCTGCTATAGGGAGTATTGAAAAAACAGCTCCCATCGGACACATAAAGCGGCAGAAAAACCTCTCCTGCACACACATACCGATGATTATAAGCACAAGCACTACTGCTCCTGTGATATATGAAGCAAGACCTAAATTTCCTGCCCGAAGCATTGAGAAAACATCCCACGGACTTGTGCCCTTCAATGAGCTATACACTCCCAGATAGCATAATATCAATATGATTGTAAGTATCACATATTTCATATATGTAAGCTTTTTTGCAGCCTTCGCCGGTATACTCACCGGCTTTTTATTAAGCTTACGGCAGCATGACACATATAGTGCATGCATCGCGTCGCCAAAGCTTCCGAATGCACAGGCAAAACCACAGAAGAATCTGCCGAATATCATTGTGTACACGCAAAGCATCAGAAGAACCGCTACAAATGATGTAAGTTCAATTCTGTTTCCTGAGCCAATCTGTGTAAAAATATACTTGACGCCATTGAACGCTGCCGTGAACATTGACGGAAAAAGTATAAAAAATAAAAGCTGCATTCCTGCACGAAACCATGTCTGTATTTTTCTCTTTCGAAGCTTTGGATTCATATCTTTTATTCGCATCTATTTCACCGCCTTATCAAGTGCCTGCTTAGTGGCATTTTTTATTGCAGTTGAGCTGAACGTCGCACCGCTTACCGTGTCCACATCCGCAGACTGTGCCGAAATGATGGACGGTATGATATCCTCTGCCATCGCCAGGTATGCGCCATCTTCCTTCTCTGCCGCTGTAATGTCAACCGATGATATTTTCCCTGCCTCGATTGTCACCTTGACATCTACATTTCCACCAAAGCCCTCTGCACTGCCTGTGTATGTGCCATCCTTATAAGCTCCTTGACTGTCTGTGCTTTCAGTTTCTGCAGCAATATGCTGCGTATTTTTATTTTCCTGTTCTCTTTTATCTATTGTCATGTTGTATCCCCAAAGCGACGACACAACTATAAACAGGCTCACCAGTCTGATCCAAAATTCCTGCATATTATCTCCATCCTGTAAATGTCCTTGCGGTTTTATTTCTTTTTAGCAGCTTCAAGTGCGCTCTTACAGCCATCAATTATAGCCTTTGATGTGCATGTGGCATGGGAAACAGTATCAATACTGCTAAAGTCGATGCTGTCTGCATTTGTCTGTGATGTAAGAACAGAAACCATACCGGGCTGATTTTTTGTACCATCTGCCGCTTTCTTTATATAAGAAACATTTTGTGAATCTCCATCTCCCTTTACATCAGTAATGGAAACTATCCTGTCATTTGCTATAGTCACCTTCATGCTCAGATTATATGCACTAAAGTCCATGTCATCATCCGGTATGCACAGTGTAGATACATCATATGTGCCATCCTCGTATACATTTGTGGATGTATCATTTTTCTGAAGTGCATTTATTGCAGCCTGAAGCTTCTCCTGTGCGCAGCTTACATCCTTCTTAGTTGACTCCGCGGATTCCAATACCTCCTGTGCATCCCCCAGACGTATCTGAAGCAGATACCAGCTAAGCTGTGTGTACTGTGCGCCGTCAAGCGATGCTTGCGACTGCACAAGCTTCAACAGGACTGCCTTGTCCTCTTCTCCCGCAATATTGCTATTATTATCATTGCTGTTATTGCTATCTGAATTGCTGCCACCGGTATTCTCACCTGCAGTTGTCTTTCGTGCTTCCTCAAATGCAGCCTTTACGGCTCCTATGAGTCCCTTTGAGCTGTAGGTGGCTCCTGATACCGTATCCACATCCGCACTCTGCTTTTTCATCATATTTTTTAACACATCCATTGCATTAGTGATAAAAGGCTCATCATCTTGTTTTTCAGTGACAAGAATCGCTTTAAGCGTCTTGTCCTGGATAACAACCGCTACCCTTATGTCACCCTTGTAGCCCTCTGCTGTGCCGTAGTATATACCGTCAACATACGGAAGTGTACCTTCTGTGCCCTTTTCAGATGCACTGCCGGATGAATTTTCATCAGTCTGTCCATTTCCCGATGCCTCTGCAGCACCCTGTTTATCTGTATTATTGCCCGTTGTATTATCCCTCACAGCCGCCTGGCTCAGTGCACTTCTTACAGCAGCTATGATTCCACGCGAGCTGAATGTAGCACCTGAGACTGTATCCACGTTAGTGCTCTGCTTTTCGACTATTGTATCAAGCAGCGATGATGCGCTCTTTACATAGCTGTCACCATCCTTTGTGCTGACTATGCTTATAGAGGCTATTTTACCGCCTGATATATCAACCTTTACCTTCATAGTGCCCGCAAAGCCTTTTCCGGTGCCGTAATATGTGCCATCCTTGTAAGCGGATGCGTCCTGTACCGCCGCTATCTCTGCCAAAGAGCTGTCAGACTCTGACTCTGATGTGCTTCCCTGTTTTGATTTTCCTGTAACACCATTATCCTTCTCACCTGTCAGGGCATTTTTCACTGCTCCGATTATTCCGTTTGAACTGTATGTAGCTCCGGATACAACATCCACATCAAAAGATTGCGACGCTATAATCCTGTCTATTACACCCTTTGCCCTATTGAAAAATGCCTCATCATCCGTAGATGAAAGGATATCAATGGAAGTAATCTTCTTATCCATGATAGTTACAGCCACTGTCACAGGTCCGCTAAAGCCTGTCGCAGAGCCCTTGTACACACCATCTGCAAGTTCGAACGAGCCTGTGGCTGTTTGTGTATCCTCTGCAGCATTCTCTGTTTCAGTATCATTCACCCTCTCTGAAACCTGGTGCTTTTTATCCTTCGAAGGTTCACTCGCCTTTGTCTGATATCCACTCAATGAAATCACCACACATGCAGCAATCACAAGTGACACTCCGAGTGGTGCATATACCTTTATTTTTTCCAAAACTTCCTTGAACTTCATATATACCTCTTATATTTCCGATAGCACCGCTATCTGTACAATATTACTTTTACTCTGCTCTATTTTGCATTTATTACCTCATACTCATAGTCAGATGAATAGTCATCCGCTATCCCCTCTGAAATATACATGCTGTCATCATCTGTAAGCAGTACGAAATCAAATTCATCACTGTGTGCCTTCCAAAACTCACACGCCTTATCCTTTCCCATGATAAACAGCGATGTTGACAATCCATCTGCGAGTGTTCCATCATCACTCACGATAGTGACTGATTTAAGTCCGCTCTCTGCAGGATAGCCTGTAGCAGGATCTATGATATGGTGGTAGATTTTTCCATCCTGCTCAAAATAACGCTCATATCCACCGGAGGTGATAACCGCCTTGTCGCTCACATCAACCACTCCTATATACTGACTTTCATCCTCCGGGCTTTGCACAGCAACTCTCCACTTGCTGCCATCAGTCTTGGTTCGGTAAGTCTGGACATTGCCTCCCAGATTCACAAGACCGCTATCCACGTCATACTCCTTGAAAATATCCATAATCCTTGATGAAGTATATCCCTTTGCAATACCACCAAGGTCTATCTCCATACCTGCATCCTCAAAGGAAATCTCTCTGCTTTTATTGTCGTAATCTATTTTTGAAACGTCTGCAAGCTTTAGCAGCTCTTTTAGAGTTGCATCATCCGGCACCTTAAAGTCCTTCGTCGGAAATCCCCACTCCTGCATAACAGGATATATCGCTATGTCAAAGGCTCCATCAGTCATCGTACTAAGCTCAATTCCTCTATGCACGAGATATCCCCCATCCTCTGACAAAGTGGCTGACTTATTCACATTCAGCTTTGCTATTTCACTGTCTTCATCTCCTGTTGAAAGCAATGCATCAAGCCGCTTTATCTCTTCTATAGATGCATCCACCGCTTTTTTCGCATTTTTACCATATGCAGTCACTGTCATATATGTATCCATTGCAAATACTTCCTGTGAGGACTCTTTTGCGGATTTTAAATCACTATTTATTCCTTCCTGCGAAGCTGTTGTATTCTCTGTCGCATCACTTCCACCTGAGCCACAACCGGTCACTGCCAATGCGACTGTCAGTAATATCGCAACTGCTATCTTATTTTTCACCTTATTACCTCTTATCTAAAAAATATATATTGTCAACTTACGTATATTACGCTAACTTATGTATCACTTTTCTATCTTAGATTAGTTTTTGCTAACTTCGACATTTTATTTTAAATCACGTTTTATGTCAATAACAGTCCACGAAAAAAATACCTATCGATTTTTTTTATCATTAATTTTTTCTTGCCTTTATCACGCTAACGTGGTAGCATGGTTACTAAATAAACTATTAAAGAGGTATTACAAATGAAAACATCAGAAATTATTGTATTTATCGTCTATCTGCTGTGCATGCTGGGTATCGGTATCTTCTTCTTCGTGAAAAACAGAAACGGCGGAGAAAAGACCTACTTCCTCGGCGGACGTGAGATGGGACCATGGGTTGCGGCGCTGTCAGCCGGAGCCTCAGACATGAGTGCATGGGTACTCATGGGACTTCCTACTTCTATCTATGCACTGGGCTTAGGTCAGGTATGGATTCCTGTAGGACTTGCAATCGGCTACACTATAAGCTGGCTGCTTGAAGCACCGAGACTGAGAAAATTCTCGATTGTAGCAAACGACTCAATCACCATTCCGCAGTATCTGACCAACAGATTCCTGTCCAAATCACTTGCACTGCAGGTGATATGTGCAATTGTGTTTTTGGTTGCATACACTATTTATGCAGCATCAAGCGTAAAGGCATGTGGTACTCTTTTCCACACTGTAATAGGAATGGATCCACAGATTGCCATGTATCTTGCAGCAGTTGTCATCGTAGGCTATACCTTCCTCGGCGGCTTCTCGGCTGTATGCTGGACCGATTTTTTCCAGGGCATGCTCGTGCTTGGTTCTATGTTTATAGCACCGATTTTTGCAGCATTTATGCTTGATACATCATCTACGTCAGCACTCCCGGGCGGTTATTTAAACCCATTCTCCAGCTGGCAGGATATCGTGTCAGGACTGGCATGGGGACTTGGTTACTTCGGTATGCCACATATCATTATCAGATTCATGTCCATAAAATCACAGAAGGATTTGAAAAAATCAGCAAAAATCGGAATCACATGGACTCTGCTTATTGTATTTTTTGCAACTTTAATCGGAGTAATCGGAAGACTTTTCCTTGGCTTTGACGAATCAATCAATGAAAACTCTCTTGTTTTCATCCAGATTGTAAGAAAGATTTTCCCGGGCGTTATCTCAGGTATACTGCTCTCAGCAGTGCTTGCCGCTTCCATGAGTACCGCAGACAGCCAGCTGCTTGCTGCTTCATCTGCTTTCTCGAGTGATGTGTACAAGCCTGTCATCAGAAAAGGTAAGGCAAGTGACAAAGAGATGATGTGGACCGGCCGTATTGTCGTTCTTGGAATCTCTGTTGCAGCACTCATCATCGCATCAAACCCTAATGCCGGCTCTATCATGGCACTTGTTTCCAATGCATGGGGTATCTTTGGAGCTGCCTTTGGACCTGCAATCATGCTCAGCCTCTTCTGGAAGCGCTTTAACTTCAAGGGTGCTGTTGCAGGAATCATAACAGGTGCTGCCGTTGATATATTGTGGTATGCATTCCTCACATCAACCGGAATCTACGAGCTGCTGCCGGGATTTGTTTTAGGACTTATCGCAGCCGTTGTTGTGACACTTTGCACAAATGAGCCTTCAAAAGAGGTTTATGAGCTTTTCGATAAGGCAGAAAAGTTTGATGAGTAATTAAAATAATTACTCAGTAAAACACATAAGTAAAACCGTCGTACCCTGCCATTTAAGGTCCGGTACGACGGTTTTATTTTTCTTATGCTTTATGTTGTGCTTTTAGAATGGTCTGTCTCAAATACAATTCCTTTAACTTCTACAGATGAAGCACTCGCTCTTTAATCTCCTGGGTTCTTCCCTGATTCCAGAACTGTGTGCCGATATAGCCGCATGTACGGCGGGCTACACTCATCTTGTTCTGGTCACGATTGCCACAGTGTGGGCACTCCCAGATAAGCTTGCCTGAGCCCTCTTCCTCTACGATTTTGATTTCTCCATCGTAGCCGCATACCTGGCAATAGTCGCTCTTTGTATTCAGCTCTGCGTACATGATATTGTCGTAAATGTACTGCATTACTGAAAGCACTGCAGGGATATTGTCCTGCATGTTTGGTACCTCCACGTAGCTGATAGCGCCACCCGGAGACAGCTTCTGGAACTGGGACTCAAACTTTAGCTTGTCAAATGCATTAATCTGCTCTGTTACATGCACATGGTAGCTGTTTGTAATATAGTTCTTGTCGGTAACACCCTCGATGATACCAAAGCGCTTCTGTAAGCACTTTGCGAACTTATAGGTGGTAGACTCAAGCGGTGTGCCATATATACTGAAATCGATGTTTGACTCCTTTTTCCACTGCTCACATGCATCGTTTAAGCGCTGCATTACCTTAAGTGCAAACGGTGTGCCTTCCTTTGGCTCTGTGTGTGATACTCCCTTCATATAGCGTACACACTCACAAAGTCCTGCATAGCCGAGTGAGATTGTTGAGTATCCGTTAAATAATAATGGGTCAATAACCTCTCCCTTCTTCAGACGTGCAAGTGCTCCGTTCTGCCAGAGAATCGGTGCTACATCGGATTTGGTACCAAGAAGCCTCTTATGTCTGCACATAAGTGCTCTGTGACACAGCTCAAGTCTCTCATCAAGTATCTTCCAGAATTTTTCCTCATCCTTTTCTGATGAGCATGCCACATCAACGAGATTTAAGGTGACAACACCCTGGTTGAAACGTCCATAGTATTTACGCTTGTTTGGATCAAAGTTCTTGGCATGTGCCACATTTCCCGCTGTCTGTGAGCATCTGTCCACTGTGAGGAATGAACGGCAGCCCATGCATGTATACACATCTCCGTCCTTAAGCTCCTTCATGACCTTCTCTGAAATATAATCAGGCACCATTCTCTTTGCAGAGCACTGTGCCGCAAGCACTGTGAGATTCCAGTACTTTGAATCCTCTGTGATATTATCATCCTCAAGCACATATATAAGCTTAGGGAATGCCGGTGTGATATATACACCCTTTTCGTTCTTTACGCCCTTTATTCTCTGGTGCAGCATCTCCTCAATGATTGCGGCAAGATCTGCCTTTGTCTGCGGATCGGATACCTCATTCAGGTACATGAATACTGTAATAAACGGTGCCTGTCCGTTTGTAGTCATAAGTGTGATGACCTGATACTGAATCATCTGCACACCGCGGTTGATTTCTTCCTTGACACGAAGCTCTGCTACCTCATTGATTTTTTCTTCATCCAAATCAAGTCCTACGCTCTCGAACTCCTTTAGCACCTGCTTTCTGAACTTCTCACGACTGACCTGTACAAATGGTGCCAGATGTGCAAGCGAGATACTCTGTCCACCATACTGTGAGCTGGCAATCTGTGCGATAGCCTGTGTAGCGATGTTGCAGGCTGTTGAAAAGCTCTTTGGTGTATCAATCATAGTCTCACTGATTACTGTGCCGTTCTGAAGCATGTCCTCAAGGTTTACAAGACAGCAGTTGTGCATATGCTGTGCAAAATAATCTGCATCGTGGAAATGGATAAGCCCCTTCTCATGAGCCTCCACTATATCCTCAGGAAGCAGGAAACGGCGTGTGATATCCTTGCTCACCTCACCTGCCATGTAGTCACGCTGCACGCTGTTTACAGTAGGATTCTTGTTGGAGTTTTCCTGCTTTACCTCCTCGTTATTGCACTCAAGAAGGCTAAGAATCTGCTGATCCGTAGAGTTTGACTTACGGACGATGGCTCTCTTATACCTGTAAGTAATGTAGTTTCTGGCTACGGTAAAGGCACGCTTGTTCATGAGCTGGTTCTCCACCATATCCTGTATCTCCTCAACGCTTGGAGAGCGCTTCATGTTCTCACATGCAGTCTCCACGTTGCTTGCAATTTCCTCAATCTGATCAGCAGTAAGCTTCTCATAATCCAGCACTGAATTGTTTGCCTTTCTAATGGCAGCTACAATTTTGGCTGCATCAAATATGTCCTCACTGCCGCTTCGCTTGATGATTTTCATGTAAATTTCTCCTCTCTGTATACTATATTCCATATAATGTAGTGTACTATATATAGTATTATCATTCAATGCAAATACTATATATATGTATTTTATCATGTGTAATGGCACAAAATATGCAGCTATAAATGAGATGTAATCATTAATTCA
>OIYH01002342.1_pt1 | contig 9865 bp, 10 predicted proteins | sample 1587911 | NCBI WGS metagenome assembly OIYH01 (sample SAMN03283252) | human gut metagenome | biome: human-associated habitat; material: feces | host: Homo sapiens | place: USA | collected 2013
AGTCGATTCTGAACATGGAAATGGCATTGCGATTGATATTGCTGTATTCGTTGCGGCGCATCTTTACCTCCAGCACCTCCTTCTGCAAGAGTGCCGAAAGAATGGTCTTGGCGATGCGCTCGTCCTCCATCAGGTATTTGAACACGGCATCATAAAGTGGATTTGCAACATATACCATCATAACTTACTATTTATTAATTGAAAGAATTGTTTTAACTCCTATCCTGCAAATATACGCCAATTATCCGAAACCACCAAATTATTTCTGTTAAATCTCACAGTATTAAGTGGCAAAAAAAATATTTTTATCACTTCATCTACTATAGTCACGAAGTATTCATCTCCTTGGTTATGTCACGGAATTTTCATTTTTTTGCAATGCCTAAGGCAATGTCGCCTTTGCATAAAACAAAAGTAATGAAAAAGAACACAGAAAACAGACCAAGACCCAAGGCTACCATCTACATTCAATATGATGCAGAGAAGGCAGAAAAATTCACTGGTTACACCACAAGATGGAAAATGCAGAGAAAGGAAACCTTGAACATCAGCCTCTTCATCCGAGAGTTGAATGAGCAATACAAGATTACGAAATCAGCCTTTCACGAGACAAGTGGAATACACAACAAGGTATTCAACAAATACCTGAACGTACCCGACAACTGCAGCCTGTCAACGGAAGCTATCGAGCGCATTGCCGTATGCATTCTCCTCCTGGAGCCACCCCTCAACGCACACCCAGAATTTGAAGCCGACTGCGAGAAAAAGAAAGGAGGCTTCCGTGGGGTGATTGCCAACATGAGTGATGAAAATATCGAAGATATGAGAAAGGATTTTCGTAAAGTATTCGGAACGTTCGGTTATCATCTGACACACTCTATCGAGAGCCTGGATGAGCTTAACGAACTGAATGTATTCTACTTCAACAAATTCACTAACGTAAATGGTAAATTGAAATGAAAAACAACACAACCAGCACTGACAACAGATACACCATCCAGCCGCTCACCACCTGCATCGATATCAAGACGGAGCGAAGACTCATCGCCTGCTGGCATACCAGCGGGCTGACGGATACGCAGATCCGCAAAATGCTGATGCTCTACTTCGGCGAACCGGCATGGATGAATCAGCAGAAACTGTATGACAGTTATAGATTTTCGGAGATTGCAACGGGACTGAAATTCCGCAGCAAGGAAGATTTCCTGGATATACTCCTGAAATGTACCGGATTTGGAAGAATCTGGAAGAATGAGAAAGATGGTCATAAAGCCAAAAACCTCAAAGCTTTCTATACTCCTATCTGGCATCTGGCGAAGGAAGAAGACCTGGAAAACCTGCCTGACATGCAGGAAAAAATGCATCCTGGAGATGCTTATAATAACAATATATATAATATTAATAAAAAGAAAATAAATAAAAGAAAAATATCTAGCAAGTATGCTAAGCTTCTCCAGGATGCACAAAATTCCGCAGAAAGAGAGAAGGTCATTGAAGATTGCGCAAGAAATCTACTCTACTATGTGGCACAAAATGATGATCCATACAATGCCATCGTCAAGCCTATAAACGAGAAGACAATGCAGGAAATACCAGGACTTTATCTCGATAAGGAAGCGACTCATCCAATGACTCTGGCCACAACTCTGTTTTTCAACAATTACATCTGGCCATATCTCATCATCCATAGCGAGAAAATGATGAGCATCGACGGAGAAAAGGGGCAAGCTGTATGGCTTTATAGAATCATCAATATCGATTTCATGCAGAAGAACATCATGCGTGCCGTGAATGATGCCACCATATACCTCAAGCTGCATGCAGCAGAAATGATGCGGCAGTACCGACCGATCTCGAATTTCGAGTATCAGGACAAGGCGTCGAAGCAGCGATTCTATGATACGACACGAAGTGATGGCACCCAGGAGCAGCATCGAATACCACAGGATGCTGCTCCGAGACCATCCGGCAACGCTGCCTGGAACAAATTCTCGCACACCTGGGTTGTTCCAAAGTAAACCACTGTCAAACAAACAATAAAACAACAACATAAAAATCCTAAAAACATGGAAGAAGACCAACAAAATCAAAACAAAAATGAGAAGCCACGTTACTATGCTACCGACTTCAATGAAATCAAGGAAAATCTCTCTGATGAAGAGAAGCTGCTCTTCGAGAGATACAAGGAAATGCTGAGTGGCATCATCCCTGCTGATGATGCTCCATCCCTCAAGACCCTCCTCAATCACCTGAAGGACATCAGCCAGAAAACCATGAAGCTGATGGCTGGAGGAAAGCTCGACATCCAAGTGACATGTCCGAAATGCGGAAAACGTCACTGCTTCATCAAGGTAGATAACGGATTGACCCACTGCTGGTCGTGCAACTGGAGCGGATACCTGGAAGAGATGAAATCGCTGCTCGGAAAGGGCAGCGGTAAGGTGAACGGAAACTACTACGCCAACGCACAGAAAAAGCAGCAGGATGAACACAAGGCCAAAGACTACGTGCCCATGCTGCCCGACGACTTCCGCGAGATAGATGCCGAAACACGCTCCTGGCTCTACCCCATCTACCCCTTCAAGACCCAGGAAGAGCAGCAGCAGTTCATCGACCACTTCCACCCCGCCAACCTCCTCTCGCGCCATCCCAAGGCCCGTCCCCTGATTACCGCCAGCGAACTCGCCTCGCTCCAGGGGATGGTGCAGCGATACATCCAGGCAATGAAGCTCTCGCCCGACATCATCGTACAGGAAGGAGTGATGTGCGCATGGATGAAGCAGACGGCGGATGACACCAAAAGCGAGGACCCGAAAGGCGTGGAGATGGTGCCTGCCATCGCCTACTGCAACTATCTGGACGGCAAGATCATTAACGTGAAGTTCCGATCCGTACAGCAGCACCCCATCACAGGTGAGTGGAGCAAGCTCTTCTGCCAGGTTTCCCCCACCAAGCCCTGTGCCCCCTACGGCATCGACAGCATCAACCTGCTCCGACCCGACGCACAGCCCATCCGCCAGCTCATCATCACCGAGGGCGAAAAGGACCGACTCACGCTGATGACCTGCGGATTCCCCTACGTGCTGAGCATCGCCAACGGCGCCAGCACCAACATCGAGGAGAGTCACGAGGCTTTCGACGAGTGGATTCAGCAGGCGGGCGAAATCATCATCTGCGGCGATACCGACCGCCCGGGCCGCCGACTGGTGAAACTCCTGATAGAGCAATACCAGACCCGCGCCAAGGTTACCACGCTGCCGCAGGGCAAGAAGGACATCAGCGATGTATATGATGCCTTCGGAAGCCGCGAGGTACAGCGAATCATAGCCGAAGCGCAGGGCATCAGCGATGCCGACATCTACGACCTCTCCGAGCACAAGGAGGACATCCTCGACATCATGATGGGCAACTACGACCGTGGCTACGAGGTGGGGATGGGCGGACTCACCGACGGCATCTTCCACCCCACTTCCGAGGGCGGACTCATCATCCTCACCGGTCGCCCGAACTCGGGAAAGACGGATTTCCTCAACTGTCTGATGGCGCATCTGATGTACCACAACCAGAAGCGCGTAGCGTTCTTCTCGTTCGAGAAACCTATCAAGGGCAAGCACGTGAGGGAGATTGCCCGCATAGCCCTGGGGGTGAGGAACACGGAGGATATGGACGGCACAGAATCGCCCGAAGAGGCAAGGCAGGAGAACCGCAAGGTGCTGGATTTCCTGTCGGAGCACATGGTGGATTTCGACACGAAGACCCGTCTGCCCGACAGCAACTACATCATCGGAATGATGGAGGCGATGATGAACCGCAAGAAGCAGAAGATAGATTATCTGGTGATAGACCCGTATGTGTTCATCAACATGACCGAGGGCGGCAGCCGTGCCACAGAGACGGAGAAGGTGAGACTGATGCTGACGAAGCTGCAGGCATGGAGCCGTACGCGCCACATCTGGACGGTGGTAGTGGCCCACCCGAGAATACAGTACAAGGACGGTCACGAGGCCTTTCCGCCGCTGGATATCTACTCCGTAGCGGGCAGTGCCCAGTGGGCTAACCTCGCCGACTTCCTGCTCACCGTAAACCGAATCTCGAAGCCCGAGGAGGGCAAGATGTTTACCATCGTAGAGATGCTGAAGGTGAGAGACCAGGAGTTCTGTCATCCCGGAAAGGTGTACTACGTGCGCCAGCCCTGCGGCAGATACGACGAAAGGGAATCGGAGAACGACTGCATAGCCGAGGCGATGCAGGGCAAGGTGCTGGCGAAGGACGATGAACCCTGGAGATAGTGAATAGTGATTCATATTTTGCGCCAGCAATCATATTTTTCTAAAATAATACGCCTATGACAAGAGAAGAGTACAACGAGCTGAGAGCCCGTGCCCACGAGCAGATGCTCGACGACTATAAGTGGATGCTGGATCAGGAATCGGGCACCCGGGAGTGGCGATGTCCCAAGAGATGGATCATCGAGTTCGTACACGATGTGAGCGACTATGTGATGGTGAGGAGCAGCGGCGAGGAGGACGTGGGCGATGAGTGGCACGACGATCTCCTGCGCCCCATCCCCCTGCAGAAGCTCTACCGCCAGTTCTTCCAGAAGAGCTGCATTCCCCCACCCAATCATCCGGATAAGGCGCTGAGCAAGCTCAGGGGCATGGAACAGCGCAACAGCATCTACCCCGACAGCATCACGAGATTCTACATGGAGCAGCTGCAGAAGAATCCTCCCTGCCGAATCATTGAGCTGCTGATCATGGAAGGAGGAGAAAGCTGAAAAGAGCCTCTATTGGTCTGGAATAGAGCCTCTTTTACCCTACATTTGAGGCTCTTTTACCCTGCAATAGAGCCTCTTTTGGCGATGAAATGAGCCTAAAACAAACATTAAGTTAGGTTCATTTCTGACCCAAAAGAGGCTCAAATGATTTCCCAAACGCGGTAACCCTCAATGTAACCCTCCCTGTAACCCCAAAACCCTTGACAAACCCGAAAAAATTTCGTATCTTTGCATCGTAAACCAATCAATAATGCCTATGGAAACACACACAATGTTAGAACTGGAGAGGATGCAGCAGATGCTCCTCTCCACTCACTTCGCCCTCGGAGAGTTTCTCCGCTCAGGCACCGCCATCAAGTATGGCATCGACAACACTCCACAAAGCTCCATGGTCATCATCCGTCTGATGATGCTGTGCGAGCAGGTGCTGGAACCACTTCGTCTGCATTGCGGCATCATCACCATCACGAGCGGGTATCGCTGTCCGCAGCTCAACCTTGCCGTGCATGGCGTACCGGGCAGTCAGCATACCCTGGGCGAGGCTGCCGACATCTTCATCCCGAACGAGGAGATTCTGGCGAAGTACAGAAAATTCATAGAATCGAGCTGCACCTTCGACCAGCTGATCCTGGAGCCTCGCGGCGCCTCTCCCGGCAAGCACCGCTGGCTGCACGTAAGCTACACCATGCGGCGGAAGAACCGTCAGCAGGTATTGATGTAAAATTTTCTAATAACCTGATAAAAAGAGATGTAAATTTTTCTAATAACATTAAAATAAACAGAAAGGAGATACAAAATGAAGAAAGACACATGGAAAACCGTTATCCAGATTGCGATTTCTATTCTCACGGCGATTGCCACCACCATGGGGGTAACCTCGTGCATGGGTAGCTAACGCAGATTCTGCGGAAAAATATCAGATGAAGAAAGAAAAATGATTGTTTAACCCTTTAAATCTAAATGAGTATGGCAAAATTCAGAAAAGTGAAGAACAACCGCAAGAACTCCCCTACCAGGGGAATGATCTACGGTAGAGCAGTAGTGAACAAAGTGGTGCACACCAGAGCCATCGCCAAGAAAATCACCGAGCGATGCACCGTCACCGAGCCAGACATCCTAGCCGTGATCAATGCCCTGATGACAGAGATCTCAGCCAACATCGCCGACGGCAACAAGGTGGTGCTCGACGAATTCGGAAGCTTCAAGCTCGGCATCAGAACTTCCCCAGCCGAAAGCGCCAAGAAGTTCACCTCAGCCAACATCAAGGCCATGTACATCATCTACTCACCTTACTCTGTCATGGACCAGGGCAAGCGAGTAAAGCCGATGCTCAGTGGCATCAAGATGGAGGAGATGACCGAGTACAACGGCATCGAAGACGAGGAAAATGGCGGCGGAACTTCAGGCGGAACATCAGGCGGAACATCAGAAGGCGGCTCCGGAAAGGACAATACCGGTGATACATCCGGCGGCACCGACAAGGACAACCCATCCGGCGGCAACACCCCATCAGGAGGTACCGGAAAGGATAACACCGGAGACGGTGAAGGCGGCGGCGACGACAATGTAAGTCTCTAAAATCAAGACTGGGCATCCCTTTTGGAATGCCCAGTTTTTTTTCTGCCTCATTTAACAAATAATCAGAAACATAAATAATATGCAAATAAAGTGAAAAATGTTTGGTGCTTTCAAGTTTTCGGCGTAACTTTGCAACCAGAAAAATGAATCATCAGCGGATATCCCAAAAAGATAACGCTCATATATAATAAAGAAAAGTATCTTATAACAAAAGATAGAGATTCTTATGTAATAAAGGAAAAGGATATGAAGACTATGGGTTTTAGAAAATTTATAACGCTATCTTTATCAACGGTTTGCGCCCTATCTCTCAGTTCATGCTTCAAGGATGAACCCCTCAATGCCGAATGCGACATCGAGCAGGCATACATCCACCCAGGAAGCTGGCTGAAGCTGTGGTTCACAAACGCATCGGATACGCTCGTCAACGTGCAGAGCGACCAGGACAAGATAGAATTCACCATGAAGCCATTCGCCAGCCTCAAGAAGCAGGCACCGATGTTCCGACTCACTCCTGGAGCCACCATCCAGCCGGAAAGCGGAAGCGTGCACGACTTCTCCAAAGGCCCTGTTACATACGTGGTTACATCGGAAGACAAGCAGTGGACCCGCACCTATCAGGTAAGCATCAAGAAGGGTCAGACCACCATGAGCAAGGAGTTTGAATTCGATTTCGAAAACGCATACCTCAGCAAGGGATACTACAACTGGCAGGAAAACTGGAATGGCGATCTCCTCGACATCTGGGCTACCGGAAACCCGGGATTCAAGATCAGCAACCCTTCGGCAAAACCGGAGGAATATCCTACCGTGATGACAGAAGACGGCTATCAGAGCAAGGGCGTGAAGCTCACCACCCAGCGCACCAGCAAACTCGCTGATATGGTACACAAGCCTATCGCTGCCGGCAACCTCTTCATCGGACAGTTTGATGCCACCGATGCCCTGCGCGATGCGATGAAGGCTACCAAGTTCGGTCGCCCATTCAGCTTCAGCGCCAAACCGGAAAAGCTGGAAGGCTGGTACAAGTATCAGCCTGGCGAGAAATTCACCGACAAGGATATGAAGGAGCTGGACCGCCACGACTACGGAACCATCTACGCCGTGCTCTATGAGAACATCAACGAGAATGGAGATGCTGTAGTGCTCTATGGCGATAACGTACAGAGCAGCAAGCAGATAGTAGCTCTCGCCCTGGTAGGTGAAACCCGCGATGACAACGGAAAGACAGCCATCGGCAACACACCGGAATGGCATCACTTCAGCGTAGATTTCGATTATCAATCCTACGGCAAGACCATCGACCCCGTGAAGCTGAAGAATGGCGGTTACAGTCTTGCCATCGTCTGCTCATCCAGCTCTGATGGAGCCAACTTCCTGGGAGCCGTAGGCAGTACCCTCTGGGTGGATAGTTTCAAACTGATTTGCAAATAAGAAGAAAAATGAAAAAGATAACAGTACTGGCACTCCTGCTGGCATGCAGCGCTGCTTCATGGGCAGGAGACAAGAATAGTGCCTGGAACAAATATCTCCACGGCTATGAGTATCAGGCACGCGTGGCGTATAACCTGGGCGGCACCGCCCCTATCGGCATGCCTGCCACCATCCGCACGCTTCACAGCTACACCCTACGCCCTAACTTCAGTCTGGGCGTGGATGCCTATCACCCACTCTCCGGAAACTGGGGTTTCGTGGGAGGAATCCGCTTCGAGAACAAGAGCATGAAGACCGATGCGGGCGTTAAGAACTACTATATGAAGATAGTTCGTGGCGGCGAGGAGCTGCAGGGCATCTTTACGGGCGATGTAGTGACCAAGGTGGACATGAGTCTCATCACCGTTCCGATTCTGGCAACATACGATGTCTGCGATAATCTCCGCTTCAAGCTAGGTCCATACGTAAGCTATGTTACCTCGAAGAAGTTTGAGGGCTGGGCATACAACGGTTATCTCCGCCGCCAGGAGGAAGGTCATCCCAAGGGGGACCCTACGGGACAGAAGGTGATGCTGGGCGAAAAGGAAGGTGAACGTGGTGATTACGATTTCAGCGACGATATGCGCAACTGGCAGGTGGGCGTAGATTTCGGAATAGACTGGCGATTGAACAACCGCTGGGGCATCTGCGCCGACCTGAGCTGGGGTCTGAACGGCATCTTCAAGAAGGATTTCGAGACCATCGAGCAGACGATGTATCCTATCTACGGCAGCATCGGCATCACGTATCAGCTGAAGTAACGGATGATATTCTGCTGAAGCTATCTATATAATAATGTACGCGTACATTAATATATATAGCCAAAATATATATAGCCAAAGAGAGATAAAAAAGATAAAAAACAACAATTATTCATTAACAAAAAAAGAGAAGAAAATGAAAAAGTTTATTTATTTGATGGCCATGGTTTGCACCCTTGGCTTCTTCACTGCTTGTAGCAGCGATGATGATGACAATGATTTCAAGCGCAACGAGAAGATTGAAGGCACCTGGAAGGTACAGGAGGCTGGTATGGATCCAACAACTTACCAGGCAACAGGTTCAATAGTATTAAACTGGGAAGGTTCTAACGATGCAGTTATCGAAATTCCAGGTCTCTTTGATGAGCCATATCCAGTAAAGGATGCCATCTCAATGGTTCCAATGCTGCTCAACAGCCAGCTCAGAAGCGTTCTGCAGGATGTAACCTTCAATGAGAAGGGTCAGATTTCTGCAACCTACAAGGAAGAGGCTGATGACAAGGACTGGAAGGTAGCTAACGATTACGCTACATACCAGGTAGTTAACGAGAATATGATTACCTTGTTCCTGAACACAGCCAAGATTACAGAAGACATCGACGATGCTCAGGAGAAGGCTATGGTAGCCGGCATGTTGGATCAGTTTAAGACTGGTATTCCAGTACACGTATCTTATCCAGCAGCCAACAAGGTATATTTCTATGTTGACAAGGATTTCGTAGCTCCTATCATCGCCATGCTTGATGCCCAGGTTGACAAGATTCCTACTACAGGTATGGACAAGGAGGATTTGGCACAATTCATGATTTTGAAGACTGTTGTCAAGCAGCTTCCTGCCATCATGGAGAAGACAACTAAGTTTGAGGCTGGTCTTGAGTTGATCAAGTAAAGCGGAGGCTTCTACCCCCACGCCCTGAAAGGGCAGAAGCTCCTAGCCCAGGGCAACGCCCTGGGTACAAGCAGCAAATCAGCAAAGCGCCCTGTAAGGGCAAAAGCTTAAAATATGGATTATAAAGCTTTTGCCCTTACAGGGCGTATGTGTATAACTCCGTACAACCCAGGGCGTTGCCCTGGGCTAGGAGCTTCTGCCCTTTCAGGGCGTGTGGGGCCAGTTTGCCATCCCTGGAAAAGAAAAATCCTCAGCTATCAAAGATAACTGAGGATTCCTTTAAAAATCTTTCAAATTACTTCACCTTAGCAACGATAGCCTTGAAAGCCTCTGGGTTGTTAACAGCGAGGTCAGCGAGAACCTTACGGTTGATCTCGATACCAGCCT
>OIYH01002348.1_pt1 | contig 9846 bp, 8 predicted proteins | sample 1587911 | NCBI WGS metagenome assembly OIYH01 (sample SAMN03283252) | human gut metagenome | biome: human-associated habitat; material: feces | host: Homo sapiens | place: USA | collected 2013
GGTGGAACCAGGGGTGGTTTTCCAGCAACGTGATAAAACGCTGACCGACCATGCCTGTGCAACCAATGATACCGACATTATACTTTTTCATTTCTTTCACCCGTCCTGTTTGCAGGACATCCTTTCAAAAATGATGAAATGTACGCTCAAAAACAAAATTAAGGTCAAATTTCATTTTTGAGCGAAAAAAAACCGGTTGAAATCCGGTCATACATACAATATAATAGAATGTGCACAGGCTTTTACGAAAGTCTCCCTGCGGAAAAGCTCTGATAGCACTCCATCCTATTGCAGATGACAGTTACGGGGCTTTCGCCACAGCAACCAGATCCAAGCGTACCACATGCGCTGAGATCTTCGGCGGTGTGTCCTTTTTCTGCGGGCCGATGCCTGTGGAGGGCCAAAACCCGCGGATACTTTTACAAACCGCGCCTCTATCCTTATTATAATACATGGAATACGGATTGTTGTCAATTTATTTATGAAAAATTCTTAGAATAATCCTGCGTAATTTGGGGGATGCGGCTATTTTAATTCAGATTGGAAGGAATATACTTGGATACGCAAACTTTACAGACAAAAGATTTTAATTTTGAGCTTCCGGAAGAACTTATCGCCCAGACGCCGGTTGAACCGCGTGACGCTTCGCGCCTGATGGTGTTGGACAAAACAACCGGTGAGATCGAGCACAGACATTTTCACGACATCACGGAGTATTTGAATGAGGGCGATTGTCTTGTACTCAACAATTCCCGCGTTTTGCCTGCGCGTATTTACGGCATTAAAAACGAGACCGGCGCGCACGTTGAATTTTTGCTTCTGAAAAATTGCGGTGACGATGTATGGGAAGCACTTGCAGGTCCGGGCAAGCGTGCAAAGGTCGGCACATCGTTCACGTTTGAGGGCAGCTCCATGACCTGCGAGGTCATCGAAGTAAAGGACGACGGCAACCGCCTGATCCGCTTCCATTACGATAAGGGCACGAACTTCTTCACGGAGCTGGATAAGATTGGCCAGATGCCGCTGCCGCCCTATATCACCAAACAGCTGGAAGACCAGAGCCAGTACCAGACGGTGTATGCCAAGGAGCTTGGCAGTGCCGCAGCGCCCACAGCCGGCCTGCATTTCACTCCGGAGCTGATGGACACCATCCGGGCCAAGGGGGTCGGCATTGCTGAAGTGACCCTCCATGTGGGTCTGGGCACATTCCGCCCCGTGATGGAAGATGAGATCGCGGACCACAAGATGCACAGCGAATGGTACTCCATCAGCGAGGAAACCGCCCAGCGCATCCGGGAGACCAAGGCCGCCGGGCACCGCGTCATTGCGGTTGGAACCACCAGCTGCCGCACCCTGGAAGCCGTTGCCGCCAAGTATGGCGAGATCAAAGCCTGCAGTGGCAACACCTCCATCTTCCTGTACCCGGGTGTCAAGTTCAACTGCATCGACGGCCTCATCACCAACTTCCACCTGCCGGAGAGCACCCTCATCATGCTGGTGTCCGCGCTGTACGGCTACGAAAAGACCATGGCGGCCTATAAAGTGGCCGTAGAAGAGAAATATCGTTTCTTTAGTTTTGGCGATGCCATGCTGATTCTGTAACAAAATTGAATCTGTAGAAATCAAAAACTCAAGAAACGTTTATATATTCTGCACACTGCCGCCCACCATGCGGCACAGGGAGCACGGCTGTTTTCCGTGCACAGAAAGGAAACGTTTATGCCTTCTTTGACGACCTACAAGCTCCTCAAGCAGGAGCACAATGCCCGGCGGGGCGAGTTCAAAACCGTGCACGGCACGGTGCAGACCCCGGCATTCCAGAATGTAGCCACGGCAGGCGCTATCAAGGGCGGCCTCTCCGCACAGGATCTGCGGGAGATCGGCACCCAGGTAATGCTTTGCAACACCTACCATCTGCATCTCCGCCCGGGCGATAAGCTGGTGGCTGAAATGGGCGGCCTGCACAAGTTTACCCGTTGGAACGGCCCCATCCTGACCGACAGCGGCGGATTCCAGGTGTTCAGCCTGGCCAAGCTCCGGAAGATCACCGAAGAGGGCGTGACGTTCGCCTCTCATCTGGACGGCCACCGCATCTTCATGGGCCCGGAAGAGAGTATGCAGATTCAGGCAAACCTCGGGTCTACCATTGCCATGGCCTTTGACGAGTGCGTGGAGAACCCAGCCCAGCACGATTATTCCAAAGCAAGCTGTGAGCGCACTGTGCGCTGGCTGGCACGCTGCCAGAAAGAACTGGCCCGCCTGAAGCACGAGGGCAAGGCAACCAATCCTGACCAGCTTCTGTTCGGCATCAACCAGGGCTGCACCTATGCGGACCTGCGTGTAGAGCATATGAAGCAGATCGCAGAAATGAATCTGGACGGTTATGCCATCGGCGGCCTGGCCGTGGGTGAGCCCACCGAGGTCATGTACGAGATGATCAGCGAAGTAGAGCCCTATATGCCCAAGGATAAGATCCGTTACCTGATGGGCGTTGGTACCCCAGGCAACATCATTGAGGCGGTTGCCCGTGGTGTCGATCTGTTTGACTGCGTGATGCCCAGCCGGAATGCCCGCCACGGCCACCTGAACACCTGGGGCGGCATCATCAACATCAAAAATGCCAAGTACGAGCGGGATGAGCGCCCCATTGACCCCACCTGCGGCTGCCCGGCCTGCCGCAACTATTCCCGCGCCTATATTCGCCACCTGTTCAAGGCGGAGGAGCTGCTGGGAATGCGTCTGGCAGTCATGCATAACCTGTGGTTCTACAACCATCTGATGGAGCGGATCCGCGATGAACTGGACGCTGGCACGTTTACGGCTTTCCACGACCGCTATGTCAAGCTGCTTGATACAAGAATTTGAGCAATTCCCCTTGCAACGGGGCGAATAAACGTATATAATATTCTTATATGAATTTGAGAGGAGATTTTTCCCGATGAATTTTCTGACCACTACCACCGAAAGCTATATCAGCCTCTTCTTCACGCTGGCGCTGATGCTCGTCCTGCTGTATTTCATGATCTATCGTCCCCAGAAGAAGCAGGAGAAGAAAGACGCCGCCATGCGTGCTGCTCTGGAAATTGGCGATCAGGTCACTACCATCGGCGGCATTGTCGGCCGCGTGGTTGCCATCAAGGACGACACGTTCGTTCTGGAGACTGGCGCTGACCGTGTGAAGATCCGCTTCATCAAGAATGCCATCAGCTCTGTCGAGAAGCTGAACATGGACAACGCTGCTTCCTCCAAGAAGTAATTTTTCAGCCTGCAAGAATTTTTTACGCGCCTTTCTGCATACAGTAAGTGCAGGGAGGCGCGTTTTTATGTCTGGCAATGGTAATTCTCCGGCAAAATTCCCGGCGGGCCGGGCGCTGGTCTCATTTGGCGCAGGCTGCTGTGTCACCGGGGCCTGTATGGCGGGCCTCGCCGCATTGATGGCACAGCAGGGCCTTTCGCAGGATGCGGCCTGGCCCATGGCAACCTGTGCGGTCAGTGCGGGCAGCCTGTTCAGCGGCTGGCTGATGGCTTTCTGGCAGAAAAGCCGCGGGCTGCTCTGTGGGGTAGTACAGGGGGCTCTATTCGTTTTTCTGCTGCTTTGCTTCGGTCTGCTTTCCGGCAGTCCTTTGCAGGAAATGCAGCTGGTCCGGTTCGGGGTCACGCTGCTGTTCGGCTGCATCGGCGGCGTCCTCGGGATGCTGCGCTCGGAGCGGAAACGCAGAGTCTGAGCTTTTCCTGAAAATCGGGTGCATCGCTTCGGTGCACCTGCTTTTATCTTTCAAAGGAGGGACAGCCCTTATGTGGGTTTATCAGGAACCTGAAATACAACCAATCGAAAAAGGCCCCATAACACCGCCTCCATCACTGCCACCCGTTCCGGAACAAGAACCGCTGCCCGCTATCGTCCAAAGCACACCGGAAACAACGGTTCCACACATTCCAGAAACAGAAGTGCTTTCCAGAACGGCTCCCGCGTCCCACAGAGAGCGTTCTGCACCTCATCAGGGATGCGTGCTTCTTGCGGGTTCTTATCTCTCGGGAGCCTTTACAGCGGGAATTCTGCAGGCGCTTCTGGATACAGCAGAGGTGGACATGCTTTCCTATTACCTGCGCTGTTGGCGCGGCCTGTTTGCTGTCCAGAGCGCTTCACAGATTGCACAGCTGTTCGGCACCGAACTGCTTACGATTTTGGGAGTCCTCTGCGTTCTGTTGCTGTTGGGTTTATCCGCCATCGGGCCTGTGCCCATCTATCTTTTTACCATGCTGTATGGCGCTGGAGCAGGGCTATTGACATTCCAGCTGTTTTCCGGCATACCACTTCCGCAGGCGTTGTTCTTTCTTTTTATTTCCGGCGTCCCGGCGGCACTGGCTGCAGGTGCGCTTTGCTGGTTTGGCTCCTGCGCGCTGGAAGTCAGCGGAAGACTCCATGCTTTTTCTCTTGGGCGGGGGAGGAGCCCCTCTGCCCATGCCCAGCTGCTATTGGGACAATTTGCACTGACCGCCGCAGCGATGCTTCCGCTCTGCGGAGCCGCTACCTGTCTTGCTTATTTGGGCAGTCAGCTGGCCGCATTTCCGTAACGGTTCCTTGCGGGCACCGGCGCAATGTGGTATGATAAATGCAAAGGATCTCGAATGAAATCACAGGAGTTTTCTTATGAAAGAACCGAAGTTGAAAACGGTATATGTCTGTTCCAACTGCGGGGAGACAAGCCCCCGCTGGATGGGGCGCTGCCCCAGCTGCGGCAGCTGGAATACCATGAACGAGGATGTTGTTGCTGAAGCGCCAAAGGCGGGGACTCCTGCCGCCCGTCAGGCTGCCGCGGCTCGTCAGGAGGGCGTGACCACCCTGACCGCCCGGCGGCTGTCAGAGATTAGCACCACGGAGGAAAAAAGCCGCATCCTGACCGGTATCTCGGAGCTGGACCGCGTATTGGGCGGCGGCATCGTGCTGGGCGGCGTGGTGCTTTTGAGCGGTGAGCCGGGCGTGGGTAAATCCACCATGCTGTTACAGCTGTGCGGCGCCATCTCCAACCAGCACAGCGTATTGTATATCACCGGCGAGGAGTCTGTCCGGCAGGTCAAGCTGCGTGCAGCGCGGCTGAAGGTACCGCAGGATAACATCTTTCTGGCAGCGGAAAATGACGTGGATGAGATCTGCGGTCTGATCGAAAAAGAAAAGCCGGATCTTGTAGTCATCGACTCCATCCAGACCATGCGCTGCATGGATATCTCGTCCTCGTCCGGCACGGTCAGTCAGGTGAAGGAGAGTGCCGCCCGGCTGCTGGCGGTAGCCAAAAAGCAGGAGATTCCCATGTTTATCGTGGGTCATGTGAACAAGGACGGCGCAATTGCAGGCCCCAAGGTCATGGAACATATCGTGGATACGGTGCTCTACTTTGAGGGCGACAAGATGCTGCCGTACCGCATTCTGCGGGCAGCCAAAAACCGCTATGGCTCCACCAATGAGCTGGGAATGTTCGATATGACCGGCACAGGGCTTGCCGAGATCGAAAATCCCTCCCAGATGCTGCTGGAAGGACGTCCGTTGGGGGTTTCCGGCAACTGCGTGGCCTGCACCATGGAGGGTAGCCGTCCTATCCTGAGCGAGATACAGGCACTTGCCACCAAGACGAATTTTCCGGCACCCCGTCGCGCCTGCAGCGGATACGACTATAACCGCATGAATCTTTTGATTGCCGTGCTGGAAAAGCGGGCAGGGTACTTCTTTGGAAATCTGGATGTTTACGTCAACATTGTGGGCGGCATTGCACTGCGGGATACCGCCTGCGACCTTGCAGTCTGCCTGAGTATGGTCTCCTCGCTGCTGGACCGCCCGGTCAGTGATAAGCTTATCGCCATTGGTGAGGTAGGTCTGGGCGGGGAAGTGCGCAGTGTGCCCAATCTGGAACAGCGCCTGCACGAGGCTGAGCGTATCGGCTTTGAGCGGGCTGTTATCCCCAAGCACAGCCTTGCACACCTGAATGCCGCAGATTATCCCGGCATGAAGCTGGTCGGTGCAGCGTATATCGCAGATGCCATCAATGCGCTAAAAAATGACCGCCTGTGATGAAACGAGGAACCTATGTCGATTTATCTGGACGAAAGAAACCCCGGCAAACACGCACCCTTTGAGGATGCCGCGCCGGATATTGTAGAATATGTGCGTTATCTTGAAGTGATCGCCGGCAAAAGTGCCAATACGGCGTTCAGTTATTACTGCGACCTGCGCTCCTTCAGCCGCTTTATGAAGCGCCGCCGCGGGCTTGTGGCCACGGATGCAGAATTCAAAGAGATCGATCCCAAGGGGCTGGATACGGCCTTCTGGGGCAGCATAACAAAAGAGGATATCTACGAATATCTGTATTTTCTGAACCGGGAGTGCGGCAACAAAAAATCCTCTACCGCCCGGCGGCTGGCCAGTCTGCACGGTTTTTATGATTATCTGGTCAATCAGGTCAACCGCTTATCCGAGGACCCTACGGCGGCCATCCGCCCGCCCAAACAGGATAAGGTCTTGCCCAAGTACCTGACGGCAGAGCAATCCATTTCGCTTTTGGAGAGTACCCAGACCCAGAGCGATTTCCCGGAGCGGGATTATTGCATGGTGGTGCTGTTCCTCAACTGCGGTATGCGTCTTGCAGAGCTGGTAGGCATGGACCTTGGAGACATCGATTTAGAGCAGCGTCAGATCCGCCTGTTCGGCAAAGGCCATAAAGAGCGTATGGTCTATCTGAATGATGCCTGCGTGGAGGCACTGCAACTATATCTGCGCAAGCGCAACACCCTGGAGGGGCTTTCACCCAAGGAAAAAGCGGTGTTTATTACCCGTATGCGCAAGGAACGTATTTCGAACCGCAGAGTAGAACAGCTGATCTCCGGTGCAATGAAGGCTGCGGGGCTGAAGGGCTTTTCCACCCATAAGTTGCGTCACACCGCCGCAACGCTGATGTATCAGACCGGCAATGTGGATATCCTTACCCTCAAGCAGCTTCTGGGGCACAGCAGTGTGGGAACAACACAAATTTATACGCACCTGCAAGAATTTCAGGTGCGCTCTGCCATTGAGGAAAATCCGCTGGGCAAGGTACTGCCCATCAAAGCTGCAAAAGTAAGCTTGGATACAACAGATGCGGCAGGGGAGACATCTGTTGAAAATGACCCGGCGGGAGATGACGCTTCTGAGCCGTCCGGCCCTATGGCGGCCTTTGAGGGCGCTGCACAGGATGGCTTCCGGGCAGATATCTCGGCAATGTCCAACGATGAAATGGACGATTCATCGCGCGATACTTAAACCTGCACAAAACGTCTGAGACGATTCAAAGACCTATGGCGCGATCCGGCTTGACCGGATAACGTCATGGGTCTTTATAATTTACATTATAAGCAGTCAGCAGCAATACATACAGGAGCATCCATAGAAACGCGCAACGTAATGTCTACACAAAAGCAAATGTTATAAAGCATGCACATAGATGCTTACTGGAATAAAATGAATTACAAATGAACCGATGCAGCAGCGCATGACACAGGAAGCATCTGTAAGCATGAGACAAATAAAACCATAAAATATGATAAAAATTGCAGAATGTGCAGAACGGCTGAACTAAGCCCGAAAATGAGCCAGCTGAGGCTGGAACGCCAAAAATCCGGGAAATGGGCATTTTTCACTTCCCTAAGTTTCGCATAACGTGCATTATACGAAACATGTACAATTAAAAAGAGAAGCTGCCCTTCTCTCTTTCTGTCAGATTTTCGGCAGCTTCTGTGGATGCTATTCAGTTTACACATGCCCGCTTCTGCGCCGCTGGACGTATTACCAGCATGTTCAAGCGTTCAACTTATGCCTGCAGTATCGTTTCTTTTCCTTTGGTGATGCGATGTTCATTTCACCGGCAGCGGTTCTGTGCCGAAGTATGTACAGATGGCTTCGTAATAAATGCGTGCCACAGTCTTGCAGCCCTGTTCACTGCCAAAATGCTCCACATCCTCAGCGTTCGTCACAAAACACTGCTCTGCCAACACCGCCGGACAATCCACATCTTCCAGCAGCGTAAAGCTGCGCTCAGGCCGCACCTGCGTGTAGGTATTCTCCACCAGCTGCTTTTGGTCGTTTTCCAGATAATAAATGTAACGCACTCCCCCTCGCCCGCGCAGCCTTGCGCCGATGCTCTGCATTCCTCCGGCCAGCAGTTTTGCAAAATAAAAACTTTCCTGATGCCATGTACGCCCGGGCACTGCCGGATAGCATTCAAAACCGGCTGCCGTAGAGCCATTGGCTGCGGAGTTGCCGTGGATGGACAGCAGCAGCTGCGGGCTTTGGGCGCTGGCTGCGGCTGCACGCTGGGCAGGCGTGGCGGTTGCATCAAAGCTTTCCCGGGTTTGCAGCGGGATGTAATTCGAATCCTCTTCTAACCATTGGAGCAGCGCAGCAGCCGTGGCTGCGGTGACCTGTTTTTCTTCGACCACTCCCCTTGCGCCCGGGTCACTGCCGCCATGTCCGGCGTCTATTGCCACCCGGTACGGCGGGTCGCCCACCACAGGACGAAAGTCCTCCGCTGAGACTGAGACTGCGGATTCTGCGGGTGCGTTCAGTTCCAGCGCCGCCCTCCATAAAAACAGGCCGAAATAGAGCATCAGTGCCGCAAAAACAAACAGCAAACCGTGTAAAAATCGGTTCCTCGTTTTGCAGCGGTGCGTTTTACGTTTGCTGTGTTTATTTACTGGTCTGCGCTGACTGGTTGGCATAAAGCTTTACTTCCTGTTCGTTTTACATTCCTATTTATATAATACGAGTATACTCGCCTTTTCCCTGCACTGCAACAAAAAAAGACTGCCAATTTTTCAAAAGGCAGTCCTTACTGGGTTATTTCAGTTCTACAACCGTTACACCGCTTTCGCCTTCGCCGTAACGGCCAAGACGGAAGCTTTTTACCATGCGGTTGCCGCGCAGATGCTTATGGATGGCAGTGCGCAGTGCGCCGGTGCCGTTGCCGTGGATCAGATAGACCACCGTCTGTCCGTTCAGGATGGCGCGGTCAATAAAGGAGTCCACCTCCGACAGCGCCTCGTCCACTGTAAGTCCCAGCAGGTTGCACTCCATTTTGGCGGTACGCTGTACGCGCTCTACCCTGCCGTTGGGACGGTTAGTGTCGCCGGTCAGGCGGGAATACCGCTGCTGCGCTTTGGTCTTGGGCACAGTGGGTTCTTTCACCAGCTTTTCCGGCTGCTTCAGGCCCTTGAGGGGTACCTTGGTTTTGATGATACCGGCACGCACCAGCACATCGCCGTTTTTATCAGGCAGCGCCAGAACGGTGGCCAGCTGGTTCAGTTCTGCAATGCAGACCTCCTGTCCCACTTTTACCTCCTTCAGCGGCACAAACTCCTTGACGGGGTTATGCACCACCTCCGTACCGGCAAACAGCTTTTCGGTCTCCTTTTTGGCAATTTCGCGGGCACGCTGCGCCTTCTGCTGGGCGCTCATGCGCTCGTCCTTTTGCAGCTGGCGCAGTTCATCGGTCAGTGCGTAGGCCTGCGTTTCCACCTGCTGTGCCAGCGTGCGCGCCTTGGCACGGGCAGCTTCCAATTCATTTTCGCCCTGCTGAATCAACTCATCCCGTTTTTTGCGGGCTGCTTCCAGCTGATGGGAAGCTTCGTTGCGTAGCTGCTCCACTTCGTTCTGGCTTTCCTTCAGCTGCAGCTTCAGGTCGTCCAGCTGACCCAGAACCGCATCCAGACGCTTATCCTCGGCAGACAGATGCTGCTGGGCAGCCTCAATGACGCGGCTGGGGATGCCCAGCTTTTCGCTGATCAGGAATGCGTTGGATTTGCCCGGTACGCCCACACTCAGCT
>OIYH01002350.1_pt1 | contig 9841 bp, 9 predicted proteins | sample 1587911 | NCBI WGS metagenome assembly OIYH01 (sample SAMN03283252) | human gut metagenome | biome: human-associated habitat; material: feces | host: Homo sapiens | place: USA | collected 2013
GAGCCGGACTGGCCGACGATGGCCACGAACTCGCCTTTGTTGATCTTCATGGAGATATGGTCGGCAGCCTTGACCGTCGTGTCACCCATCTGGTAATACTTGCACACGTTGTCAAACTCAATGAGTGCACTCATTACTGGCCACCTCCCGGGCCGCCACCGTCAGGAGCACCGCCGGGGCCGCCGCCCATATCACCGCCGTCCATCACCAGCTGCATATCCCCGGCAAGGGTGGTGGTGCTGTAGCTGGAATCATAGGCCACGGTGTCTTCCGCGGTCAGGCCGCTGGTGATGGCAATGTAGTCATCATCGCTGACACCGGTCTCCACCTTGACGTAAACGTAGCCGTCCGGAGCGGTCATGCTGTCATCCGCGTTGGCGGCGCTGGGCGAATCCTTGGTTACAAGGACGTAATTGCCGCGGGTGATGGCCGCATTGGGCACCGAGAGAACATTGTCGGCGCTCTCGGTCACGATCTCTGCCGTGGCGTTCATGCCGGGCAGCAGGTCGCCCATCTCGTCGATGCGGATGGTAACGGGGTACGTGGTGGTACCGCCGGTGGTGGTGCCTGCCTTGGAGATGCTGGTAACAACGCCCTCAAAGGTCTGGCCGGAAACAGCATCGGCGGTAATGGTGGCTTTCTGGCCCTCCTTGATGTTGAGGATGTCCAGCTCGTCCACGTTCAGGGTCATTTCCAGGTAGCTCATATCGTAGATGACGCACATGGTATCGGCCGTTGCCGTGCTGGTGCCCACGGTATCCCCCACCTTGACATCCTTGGAAATGATCGTGCCGCTGATGGGAGCGGTGATGGTGTAATCGTCCACCTGCTTCTGGGTGTCTTCCACAGAGAGCTCGGCGCTGCGCAGGTTGTCGGAGGCGTTGAGCACCTGCTTGGTCAGGTTATTGCCAGAGAGCTGGAGCAGGGCCGTGTCGGCGCTGACCTGAGCTCCCTCCTTGACGCAGAGAGCGGAGACGGTGCCGCTGTTCTGGGCGGTAACGCTCTGCTCACGCTGGTAGCTGAACCGGGCGGAAGACAGGGCGCTGACGCCGTTGATGGTGGCAGTGGCCGCCTGGGAAGCGGTCAGGTTGCCGGTGTTGCGGACCGCGATGGTCACGGTGCGGACCAGCAGGTTGCCGCTGCTGAGGGTATCCGCACCGGAGACGGACTGCACGCTGCCGGGGATGGCCTCAAAGGTGCTGTCCAGCAGCACCTCCGCACTCTGGCCCACGGCAAAGTTGGCGGCGTCCGCCGCCGGGAACTCCAGCTCCAGCAGCAGGGTGGTGTCGTCCCGGATGGTGGCGACTTCCTGCCCTGCGTTGACCACATCGCCTACCCGCACTTTAAAGGAAGCGACGGTGCCGGCAATGTCGGTGCGGATGTACTGGGCGTCCACAGCGTCATCGTAGCTGCGCTGGGCCTGGCCGAGGTTCAACTCTGCCTTTTCCACGCCGCTGACGACATCGGAGCTGTCGATGGTGTAAAGGACCGCGCCCTTTTCCACCACATCGCCCACCTCAAAATCCGCGGTCAGGACATCGCCCTTGACCGTTGCCTTGACGGTGTAGCTGTTGGCGGCGTTCAGCACGCCTGATTCGCTGTACACATTGGTGATGTCCCGGTTCTCGGGCGTCACCTGGGTATACGCGGTCTCCGCGTTGACCGCTTTCTTCTGGCCCTTGGGCACCAGCAGCACAACGAGGATGGCCGCGATGACCAGAACGGCCACCAGCTTCTTCCCATTTTTGTCCAGGAAGGGCTTCAGGCCCTTTTGCGGCATTTCCGCTTCCTGTAGCGCGATTTCCAGTTCTTGCGGGGAGCGTTCCTCCGCTGGCTTTTTTCTAAATAGCATAAACATTGGCCTCCTGGGTTTTTTTCGGGGGGGATGGGGCTTCCAAAATGCCCCTCTATATGATACAACGGAATTATAGCAGACTTTTCTTCAGAAATTCCCGAGGATTTTCTTAAATTTGGCTTAAGAATCGTGAACAGTTTATGAAAGCGCGTCAGAAACCGCGCTGACACCCGTTTCCGGCGCTCTCAGGTGATGGGAAACAGCAGCGTGATCGCAAACTGCTCTGTCCCCTGCTCCACCCGGCAGACCGCGTTCATCTTTTCCATCATGGTCTCAATGCTGGTCAAGCCCACCTGGGTGCTTTCCTCCCGGTGCTGGCCGGGCAGCACATGGTTTGCAAAACGCAGGCCCACCCACTTTTCTTCCTTTCGAAAAGTAACGGAGATCTCCCGGCTGGGGTCGGCATACTTGATGGCATTGGACGTGATGTTATCAAAAACGCGGCGGATATACTGCATCTTGACCGTCAGCATCAGGTCCTCACTGCCAAGGTCCAGCGCACAGGCAAAGCCACGCTGCTGCAATGTATCCACCATCTCAGCCAGCGGTTCCTCGAAAATGCGGGAGAAGTAAGCTGGCGGGTCCAATGTAACGACGGTGTCCCGGGTGACAAGGGCATACTCAAACAGGTTATCGGACAGCTGTTTGATCTGCCGGGCCTTGGTGTCGATCTTGTTCAGGTAGTCATCCTTCTGGGCGTCGTTCTCATATTTGCGGCTCCGGACGATCTCGGTATACAGCAGCAGCGTGGTCAGCGGAGTGCGCAGGTCGTGGGACATTTCGGTGATGAGGTTCTTCACCTTGGCGGAGGCCTTTGCTTCCTCCTCCTGCTGCTGGCGCAGGGTGACCCGCATGGAGTCCAGGCAGCGGGCCAGCGTCGTCAGCTCATCCTCTCCCCGGATGGTGATGGGGTGGTCGAGGTCGCCGCCCTCCATGGCCTGGATCTCCTCACTGAGCTGGATGATATATTTTACAATGCGGCGGCAGGCAAACCAGAACACCACCAGAAACACACCCACGCAGAAAACGATCAGCAATTTACTGAACAGGACCCACCAGTTGAGCACCACATTGCAGAACAGCTGTACCTGGGCCGGGCCATCCGAGAATTGGACAAGATAAAACTCCTGCCAGCTCTCACCGGATTCCCGTTCCTCATCCGAGCCATCTCCAAAACTGAACGAAAAGTTTGAACCGGGTTCTCGTTCCTCATCCGGGCCATCTCCAAAACTGAACGAAAAGTTTGAGTAGAGCATCCGATGCCCGCGGTAAATGTTCATCAGCAAAAAGCTCTGCTGCCCCACCCAATCATCAATCGCCCGGGTGTCTTTTGCGGAGATCTCCTGTGCTGTAACGTATTTCTGAAATCGTTCCACCTGCCGGACAATGGAGCGCTGCTGAATATCGGAGTGGTTATTGTAGTAACTCAGCCCCGCTCGCGTGGCAAACAGGAGCGCAAAATACAGCAGAATGCACCCCAGCGCCGACACCACCTGCAGGTGGAGCATTTTTGCAACGAGGCTCTGTCTGTTCATACCTGTTCCTCACTCACAAACCGGTACCCCTTGCCCCACACGGTACACACCCGCTTAGGGTTCTGAGGGTCGGCTTCAATTTTTGTCCGCAGGTTGCGGATGTGGACCATGACCGTGCCGTTGGAAGTGTAGTAGTAAGGCTCGCCCCACACGGTCTCATAGATCATCTCCACGGAGAAGATGCGCTCCGGGTTCTGCATCAGCATCCGCAGAATTTTATACTCCGTCTCGGTCAGGTCCACTTCCCGCTCTTCTACCCAGACCCGGTTGCAGTCCAGCGCCAGCTGGACGCCATTGGAAATGAGCTTCAGGTTTTCGGGCTGGGCAGCCACCTGCCCCTTGCCCTGATAGACGCAGTACCGCCGCAGCAGAGCCTTGACCCGGGCACTGAGCTCCGCAAAGGAGAACGGCTTTGGCAGGTAATCATCGCCGCCCGCCGTCAGGCCCAGCAGCTTGTCCGATTCCTGCGATTTTGCCGTCAGGAACAGGATGGGCACCGTGGACACCTTGCGCAGCTCCTCGCAGACTCGCAGCCCGCTCATGCCGGGCATCATGATGTCCAGGATGACCAGGTCTACTTCCGGGTTGAAGATCTCCAGCGCCCGGGTGCCGTTTTCCGCCTCCAGGATATGGTAGCCCTCTCCGGCCAGCAAAATGCGCACACCGTCCCGGATGTCCGGATCATCTTCCGCAATGAGTATCGTCTGTGCCGCCATGATCTTGTTTCCTCCCATTTTTCACGTTTCCAGAGTTTACCGTTCTCAGTATATCAGCAACGGCCCGGCTTTTCCATTGGATTTTTCTTAGGAAATCTTAATCTTTGCTTTAGATTTTGCCGTCAGACAGCACACAAGGCCCCCTGCACCACGGCAGAGGGCCTTGATAAAACCGTTATTCCTCGGGAAATTCTTCCCGCGCGACCACCACAGCCCAGGGGTCTTCCGGGCTGCAGTCTTTGCAGGGCAGCACCTCAATGCGTACCCAGACATACTCCCCCGCCACCATTCGGCGGCAGCGGCGGATCACCGAGCGCCGCTCCCGGAACAATGCCGCCTGAAGCAGCTCCAGCTTCGCCTGCGCGCGGAACTGCGCTGCGTCCTCCGGGTGGATGGCTTTTTCGGCCACCAGCTGCTCGCAGTAGCTTTCCAGCTGAAGCGTTTCCTCTTCGGAAACCCCCATCAGCCGTTCGTCCCGCTTGACGATGCGGTATTCCCCTGTAACCAGATCCAGGCGGGCCAGCATCAGGGCGTTATCGGCCAGGATCTGAAACGCCTGCAGGGTAATGGCACTCTTTTCGCTCACAAGACCGCCCGTAAAGGCCTTGTAATTCCGGCGGGTCATGTCCCGGCGCAGGTCCCAGTAATTTTCCATGGCAGGCTGCGCAAGCAGCTCCTCGGCCTGTTTCACGGCCATGGGCTTATAAAAATAGTACCCCTGGGTGTAAAGGCAGTCCATGGACTGGAGCATGAACACCTGCTCCTGCGTCTCCACGCCCTCGGCGATGATGGGCAGGTTCAGCCGCCTGGCCATCTCGATGACCGATTCCACGATCTGCCTGCCCTTGCTGCTTTCACTGTCCCGCACGATGAACTGCATATCCAGCTTGATGGCATCCACGCTGGTATTGCGGAGCATATTCAGGGAGGAATAGCCGCTGCCAAAATCATCCATCAGCACGGCAAAGCCCTTGCGGTGGAGGGCCGCGATGGCGTTTTCCACCATTTTCAGGTTTTGGGCCAGCATACTCTCGGTGATCTCCACCAGCAGCAGTTTGGGCTCCAGCTGATATTTCTGCACCAGCTCCCAGAGCACCTGCGCCACATCCAGCGCCGCGATATCCGAAATGGAGACATTGACCGAGATGGGCACCATGTTCTCGTTCCGGGCTTTCCAGCCGTGGAGCATCTGGCAGACCTCTTCCCACAGGTAGAGGTCCAGCCGGGTGATGAGGCCCGTCTCTTCCATCAGGGGCACAAACTCCCCGGGCGACACGATGCCCCGGGTGGGGTGGTTCCAGCGCACCAGCGCTTCCATCCCCACAATGGCGTGGGTCATGCTGTTGCACTTGGGCTGTAAGTAAAAGCAGAATTCCTTGTTCTGCAGCGCCCGCTCGATCTCAATGAGCAACTGCTGGCGCTGCTTGAGCTTTTCCCGCATGGAGGGACTGTACTGCTCCCAGTTGCAGCCCGCCTCATCCAGCTTGAAATGCTCCACATCCACGGCCGCCATACACAAGCGCCGTTCCGCGTTTTCCCGCAAAAAATCTTCCAGTTCCTCTAAAAGCGCATCTTTTGATCCCTGCTGTGCCAAGCCCTTTTCTCCGCACGTTTCCAGCTTTGCCATAGTTCGTTTGCTTCCTTCCGGTCAACGTCTGATGGTGTCTGTTTCTTTCTTTGAACAATCATAACACGAAACGCTTTTCGGCGCAACCCCGTTCAAGAAATGGTACTGCATATCCTCACATTTTTGTGCATTTTATGCGCCATTTCAAACACCTTTTGGGAGCGCTCTCCGCTGCCGCCTGTTTTTGGTAAAAAAGCACCCCAGAGCCGCAGCATCTCTGCAGCTCCGGAGTGCTTTTCTCGTTTTTGTTATTCGGTGCGGTCGGTCAGCACAAAGGTCAGCTCGGCAGTGGCGGCACATTTGCCGTCCACATAGGCGGACGCCTTGCCGATGCCCACCGGGCCCCGCTGTTCCACCAGCTCACAGTGGAGGGTGAGCACATCCCCCGGCGTGACCTGTTTGCGGAAGCGTGCATTCTTGATGCCGCCGAAGAGGGCCAGTTTGCCCGCGTTTTCCGGCAGGCTGAGAGCCGCGACGGCCCCGGTCTGAGCCAGCGCTTCCAGGATGAGGACACCCGGCATGACAGGCTGGCCTGGGAAGTGGCCGCAGAAAAATTCCTCATTGCGGGAAACACACTTGCGGCCGATGGCCCACTGGCCCGGTTCATAGTCCAGGATGCGGTCCACCAGTGCAAACGGGTAGCGGTGCGGCAGGATGGCCGCGATCTGCTCCGAGGTGAGGCTGTTTGCGTTTTCACGCGCAGTGCGAGGTTCCGCCATGGTTCAGCCCTCCCACTTGCGCAGCAGCAGGCAGGCGTTGTGGCCGCCAAAGCCCAGGCTGTTGCTCAACGCGTAGGTCATGGACATTTCCCGGCCCACATTGGGCACATAGTCCAGGTCACACTCCGGGTCCGGCTGCTCATAGTGGATGGTGGGCGGGGCGAACTGGTCCCGCAGGGCCAGCGCCGTGAACACCGCTTCCACACCGCCGGCACCGCCCAGCAGGTGGCCCGTCATGCTCTTGGTAGAGACAACCGCCAGCTCCTTGGCATGCTCGCCGAACACCGCATGGATGGCAGCCGTCTCACAGCTGTCGTTCATGTGGGTGCCCGTGCCGTGGGCGTTGATGTGGTCCACCTGCTCCGGGGCAACGCCGGCGTCGGCCAGCGCCTGCTTCATGCAGCCGATGGCCCCCACGCCGCCGGGAGCCGGGGCGGTAAAGTGGTAGGCGTCACAGTTGGCACCGTAACCCACTACTTCCGCGTAAATTTTGGCACCGCGCGCCTGGGCGTGTTCAAGGCTTTCCAGCACGAGGATGCCGCTGCCCTCGCCCATGACGAAGCCGCCGCGGCGGGCGTCAAAGGGCAGGCTGGCTGCCTCCGGGTCCTGGGCCGTGGAGAGGGCCTTCATGCTGGTAAAACCGCCGATGCCCAGCGGGCTGATGCAGCTCTCGGCACCGCCGCAGACCATGATGGGCTCATAGCCATCCCGGATGCGATGGAAGGCATCGCCCACGGCGTTGGTGCCGCCCGCGCAGGCCGTGACCGGGCAGGTGCACATCCCCTTGAGGCCAAAGCGAATGGCGATCTGGGCCGCTGCCATGTTGGCAATGGCCATCGGGACAAAATAAGGGCTGACCTTTTCCATTCCCTTTTCCAGACCACGGCTGTGCTGCTCCTCGATGGTGGGCAGGCCGCCAATGCCACTGGACACGCTGACACCGATGTGTTCGCCCTCTGCGGCCAGATCCAGGCCGCTGTCGGTCAGTGCCTCCGCGGCAGCGCCCAGCGCCAGCAGGGTGAACCGGGCCATCTTGCGGGCCTCTTTTTTATCCACAACCGTCTCGGGGTCAAAGTTTTTGACCTCAGCGGCCAGCTTGCACTTGAATTCGCTGGCGTCAAACTGGGTGATGGGCCCAATGCCGCACTTGCCTGCTTTGGCAGCGGCCCAGCTCTCGGCGGTGGTGTTGCCCAGCGGGTTCACGGTGCCAAGGCCCGTAATCACGACTCTGCGTTTTTCCATAAGAGAATTTCTCCTTTTACATTGCCATGCCGCCGTCTACACAGAGCACCTGCCCGGTGAGATAGCCGCTTTGTTCGGCAGCGAGGAACGCCACCGCGTTTGCCACATCATCCGGCTGGCCCACACGGCCCAGCGGGATGCCCTTTGTCATTTCCGCCTGAACCGCTTCGGGCAGGACAGCCGTCATATCCGTTGCAATAAAGCCGGGGGCTACCGCATTGACCGTAACGCCGCGGCTGGCCAGCTCCCGGGCCAGGCTCTTGGTCAGACCGATGAGGCCTGCCTTGCTGGCGGCGTAGTTGGTCTGGCCCGCATTGCCCCGCAGGGCCACCACGCTGCTGAGGTTGATGATCCGGCCAGAGCGCTGACGGACCATCCGGCGGGCAGCCTCCTTGCAGCAGAGGAACGCTCCCTTGAGGTTGGCGTTGAGGACTTTGTCAAAATCCTCCTCGCTCAGCCGCAGGATCAAATTATCCCGGGTGACACCGGCGTTGTTCACGAGGATATCCACCCGGCCAAAGGCGTTCACCGCCTCTTCAAACAGTTTTTTACAGCCCTCGGCGGTGGAGACATCGGCCTGTACGGCCACAGCCTGCACGCCCAGCGTGGTGCACTGGGCCACCGTCTCAGCAGCAGCATCCTCACCGTGGCAGTAGTTGACCACCACATTGCAGCCCTGTTTGGCCAGAGCCACGCAGATGGCACGGCCAATGCCCCGGCTGCCGCCGGTGACAACGGCAGCACGCTTCACCACGGCTTCGCTCATGCGTGGGCCTCCTTCCACTTGGTCAGGAACGCGGCCAGCTCCTCCGCCGTTTCCACGGCAGTGCAGGGCACGTCCGGGCCCAGCGTCTTTTTGACAAAGCCGCTCAGTGCCTTGCCCGGGCCAACTTCCAGGATCTCGGTGACGCCCAGCTCACCCAGGCGGCGGAGGGTATCCTCCATGTAAACACTGCTCTGCACCTGCTTTTCCAGCAGCGCCGGGATGGAATTCTCCGCGCTCTTTTCATGGCCTAAGCAGTTGAAGAGAACGGGAGTTTTCATCTCTCCGAAGCTCTCAGTGGCAAAGCGCTTGGCCAGCGCGTCCCCTGCCGGGGCCATCAGCCGGGTGTGGAACGGGCCGCTGACCTTGAGGGGGATGCAGCGGCGGGCACCGGCGGCTTTTGCCAGCTCGGCAGCCTTTTCCACCGCGGCTTTCTCGCCGCCGATGACCAGCTGGCCCGGGCAGTTGTAATTGCAGATTTGAACAACCCCCAGTGCGGAAGCCTCTTCGCAGCATTTTGCGAGGGCGTCCCGGTCCAGGTTCATCACAGCGGTCATGCCACAGTCGATGCCTTTGGCGGCATCGGCCATCGCCTTGCCGCGGTAAGCCGCCAGTTCCACCGCCTGCTTGGCCGTAAAGACACCGGCGGCCTGCAGGGCGGAATACTCACCCAGCGAGAGGCCGGCCAGATCATCCGCCTTGACGCCGTTTTCCTGCAAAACAGCAGTCACGCCGGCCGCAAAGGCCACCATGCAGGGCTGGGTGTATTCGGTCTGATTCAAAACGCCGTCCGGGTCTTCAAAGCAGACGCTGTGCAGGTCAAAATCCAGCGCAGCGGCATCAAAAGCGGCCCGGAAAGCGGGATATGCTTCGTAAAGGTCTTTGCCCATGCCGGGGTGCTGACTGCCCTGCCCGGCGTAAAGAATGGCAAGTTTCATTGGTGTTTCCTCCAATCGTCCATCAGTTCATCCATCAGCTCCCGGACGCTGCGCATCCGGTCCAGCTGCCCCACGTTGGCCCCGCAGAAGAACAGGCCCTCTTCCACATTGCCCTTGACCGCTTCAATCAGCGCGTGGGTAATGCAGTAGGGTACTTTTGCAGGGTCGCAGGCTTTCAGGCAGCGGGCGCACCGTTTCGGGGGGAAGCGCAGGCCCTCGGCCAGCTTCTGCACCAGCGGGGTGTTCAGCGCCCGGCCGGGCATTCCCACCGGGCTGTGGATGATACGGACATCCTCCGGCTGTGCCGCCAGCAGGACATCTTTATAGGTCTGGCTGGCGTCGCACTCATAGGTCGGGATGAATCGTGTGGCCAGCTGGGCACCGGCGGCCCCCAGCCGGGCATAGTGGGCGATGTCCTCGCCCGTGTAAACGCCGCCCGCCACAAA
>OIYH01002351.1_pt1 | contig 9840 bp, 10 predicted proteins | sample 1587911 | NCBI WGS metagenome assembly OIYH01 (sample SAMN03283252) | human gut metagenome | biome: human-associated habitat; material: feces | host: Homo sapiens | place: USA | collected 2013
AATTAAGTCACATTGAAAAATCGTCTGTGCAAATTGAAGAAAAAAAGAGAATTGCCCATAAAGCAGCAACTCTTATTTCAGAAGGCGAATCTATTTTTTTAGGTCCTGGTACAACCATTCAATTTTTGGCTGAACAACTCACAGGCAGAAACATTCGTGTTATCACAAATAGCCTTGCCGTATTTAATATATTAGTGAATCACGCTCCTACTGAAGTCATACTAACTGGCGGTGATTACAGAGATAACACAAATACATTTGTGGGTCCTATCACAAATTTAGTATTGGGTAAATTAAAATATAATAAAGCCTTTATCAGTTGTAACGGAATCTACAATTCATCCATCACAACCTATTCATTAGAGGAAGGTGAATCGCAACAGATCGCATTAGATAATTCTAAAAACAAATATCTATTGGCTGACAACAAAAAATTCAACCGTGCTGACTTCTACATTTATTATGATCTATTTAACTTTGACACTTTAATTACCGACAATACCATTGATGAAGAAGTTTTATCACACTACAAACAATATGTACAAATTATGACAGTTTAAAAGGAGGCAAAATTTGCCTCCTTTTTACTCTTCATCCTCATCATCTTCACGATCTACACGTCTGAATAGATGTTTCTTTTCTTTATCCGTATGCTGTTCTAAAGTGTTCCAATCTGTATCTAATTCTTCTTCACTTTCAGAAGTATCATAGAAATCTTTACTTTCTTCGATTGCACGACTTTCACGAATCCTTAATTTAGATTTTAATTCACGAGCCCTCTTCTTAGATTTTCTAAGCATTCTGCCATACATGCAGAATACAATAAATGAAATTAAGAATAGACCTGCACATAATGCGATTCCTGCTAAATAGCCTTGGAAATATACTTGTAATAGCCCTGTCACAACGCAACATGCCATACAGATGAATACTAAAAACATTGTTGAACGACATGAACTTGAATATTTCTTAAAGAAACGGAATTTTTCTGAATCATTATCAATTTCTTTACGATATTCTCCATCTTCTTCTTCGTTTCTAAAAGTAAACCAACCCGCATCGCTTTTCTTTTTACCGTCTGATTTAGAAACCAATTTCCATCCTTCAGATTCCCACTCGCGCCATTGATCTGCATCTGGTTCATCCACAAAATAGTTCATTGAATAATAATACGTTTTGGGCTGACCCTTTCTAAAGAAATATTTCTTTCCTTCATGACGCACAAAGTGATAACCTTCACTGGATTTATCTTGAAGATATTGCTCTATTTTTGGATATTCCGCATATAAGAATTTCTTTCTTTCCTCATAAAGATCTTCATCTTCACCTTCATCGTCATCCTCATATTCATCCTCAAAATCTTCTTCATCATCCAATACTTCTTGAACTGGTTGTTCTTCCTCAATTGGTTTCGCATTAAAAGACTTTAATTCGTTTTCAATTGATTCTGTTGTAAAATCATCATCAACATCCAATTTTTCAACAACGATCTTTTTAGGTTCTTCTTCAACGAATTTTGGTTCTTCTTCAATGAATTTTGGTTTTTCTTCAACGAATTTTGGTTCTTCTTCAATGAATTTTGGCTTTTCTTCAATGACTGGTTCTTCAACAACTATTTTTGGCTCTTCCACAACATGCTTTTCAATAGGTGCCTCTACTTCTTCAATTGAAGTACTAGGCGTAATATCTACTGATTCTGCTACTTCATCGTCAAAAATATTCTCATTGATTTTTACATGTGTTTTTGCACTTCGTTTCCCAAAGATGGTTTTCTTTTCAGGCTCTTCATCAATATGGAAAATGTTTTCAGCATTAAAATCATGTAATTCTGGTTCATGTATATCTAAAGATTTAATTCGATCCGTTCTTTTTAGACGTCTAAGCTCTTCTAAAGCACTGGGATTCTTTTCATTTTCATTTGCCATAAATATCCCTCCAATTATAATATTGTACTAATTTAATGTATATTCGTCAAATTCACTTGTGTATTTACCATCCTTGAAAATATGAATCTTTTTACCATTTTTTAATGTAGCTTCAATCGATAAATCACTGGTTCCTACCATGAAATCTACATGCGTAAATGATTGATTCATACCATGTTCCAACAATTCCTCTTCACTCATTTCTAAACCTTTTTCAATGCATTCATTATAGCTTGCACCCAAGGCAAAATGACATGAAGCATTTTCATCAATCAATGTTTCATAAAACAAAGTATCCAATGCACTAATAGGCGATCCATAAGGAACTAAGGCAATTTCACCAAGATATTTTGACCCTTCATCCGTTTCTAAAATACTAGTCAAAACCTCTTTTCCTTCTTTGGCATCATAATCCACAACTTGCCCATCCTTAAATTCAAACCAGAAATCTTTTACGATTGCACCATTGTAAGCCAAAGGTAAAGCACTATATAGTTTACCATTTACACCCATCTTTTTAGGTGCAGAGAAAATTTCTTCTGTAGGAATATTTGGGAAATAGTAGTTACCATTATCTAAAAAGGATCCTCCACCCGCAAATACATAACCTTCTGGAAGTTCAACTACTAAATCAGTTCCTAAAGAATTTGTATAATGAACACTTTCAATATCTAAGTGATTTAAAATATGAACTCGTTTATCAAAAGATGCACGATGCTCATTCCAGTTTTCATTGGCATCCTTTTCGTCTACACGACTAATTTTTAATACTGCATTCCACAAATCAGATAATGCATCTTCTGATTCAGGATATACCTTTTTAGCCCAAGCCATAGTTGGAACACTGGCCACACACCATGCTGCATGCATATAATCCAATTTATCACGATATGGCTGTGTCATTCCTCTTAATGCCTTTCTATAATTTGCCATTAATTTTGGCTCTACCCCCTTCATTCCATCAGGATCTTCACCAACTAAGCTCAAATAACAAGCCCCTTTTTCAGCTGTTTCATTATGGAACAAAGCTTCATAATCATAAGGCATGCGATTGCCTGATAAATAACGCATACGATTGATTTCATCATCACTGTAGCGAACAATTACATCTTTTGCGCCAACATCAAAACATGATTTCGCAATCAAACGAACAAATTCATTCATTTCTACGTTAGCACGAACAACTACTATTTGATCTTTTTGAACATTCAAGCCTGAACGAACAATTAAGTCTGCATATTTTTCTTTTAAATTCATTTTAATTTTCCTCGATTCTTGCACCTATTATATCAAAAGAAAGAGCACCTTTCGATGCTCTTATTTACTAAATTGTTCTTTTTTTATCTGATCAAAAAATGCCTTGGGATTTTCACACATCGAATGACTGCCACAATGTGAACAACCTCCACCACAACTTGATTTTCCACTCTTTTTATCTTTATAAATGCTTCGACAAGCTAAGCCTGCACATGCACATACAACCAATAGAACTAGAAATGTTGATAGATTCATGGAAACCCCTCCTTTTACATTATTTTACCGCAAATTCAACTTCAGCAGTATCACTTTCTTTTGATGGACGAACCAATAAATAAATTAAACCAATCAATAAGATAAATCCTACAATTGTTCCAAATCCAAAAGATCCACCATTGAATAAGCTTCCTAATTGGTAAACGATCAATGAACATACATAAGCGAATCCACATTGATATCCAATGGCAATCCAGAACCATTTTGTGTTATTCATTTCACGTTTGATAGCTCCCATTGCTGCAAAACATGGAGCACACAACAAGTTAAATATCATGAATGAATAGGCAGCTAGTGGTGTAAAGCTTGCAGATAATTGTCCCCAGAATTCATTTCCTTCTTCAGCAACTTCAGCAAATCCATATAATTGTCCAAATGTTGCGACAACATTTTCTTTGGCAATTAAACCTGTTACACTAGCAACTGCAGCTTTCCAATCACCCCAACCAAGTGGTGAGAAGATCCATGCGAATGTTTGTCCAATTGAAGATAGAATTGAATGATCAATATCATCAACCATGCCAAACGCACCTTTTTCCCATCCAAATCCTTGTAAGAACCACAATACGATTGTAGATAATAAGATAATTGTTCCAGCCTTTTTAATAAAGCTTGAACCACGCTCCCACATACTTCTTAATACATTAACTGCACGAGGTGTGTGGTATGCTGGCATTTCCATGACAAATGGTGCGGGATCTCCGGCAAATAATTTTGTCTTCTTCAACATAATACCAGAAACAATAACAGCTGCCATACCTACAAAATAAGCACTTGGAGCCACCCAGCTAGCCCCATGGAAAATAGCACCCGCAATCAAACCAATGATTGGCATCTTCGCTCCACAAGGAATGAACGTTGTTGTCATGATTGTCATCTTACGATCACGATCACTTTCAATGGTACGACTTGCCATAACGGCAGGTACACCACAACCTGTACCAATCAACATAGGAATAAATGATTTTCCTGATAATCCAAACTTACGGAAAATACGGTCCATGATAAAGGCTACACGTGCCATATATCCACAATCTTCCAAGATAGCTAAGAAGAAGAATAATACTAACATCTGTGGTACAAAGCCAATAACAGCTCCTACACCACCAATAATACCATCCACAATCAATCCATGTAACCAATCTGCACATTGAATCGCATCTAAGAAACTATCCACTGCAGGTGGAATAATTTCACCAAACAATACATCATTTGTCCAGTCAGTTACAATAGTTCCTACTGTAGTTACAGAAATATAATATACAAACCACATTACTAGCGCAAAGATTGGAAGTGCCAAAACACGGTTTGTGACAATACGGTCAATCTTATCCGAAGTTGTTAATACTTCTTTTGACCCTTTTTTGTAACAATCTTTAATTACATTTGTGATATATGTATAACGAGCATCTGTAATAATTGATTCACTATCATCATCCATTGACTTTTCAACAGCTTCAATCACACTAGCATCTGCCTTTGTCTTGATTGCTGCTTCAATTTTATCATCTCTTTCAAACAATTTAACGGCATAGAAGAAACGACGGTTTGCTTCAATACTTGAAGGCAAACTTGTTTCAATTGTATTCAATGCATTTAATACTTTACCTGCATAAATATTTTTAGCTTTGCATTGCGTATTTGCTGCCTTTTTTACCTCAGCCATCAATTCTTTGATTCCTGTATTTTTCAATGCGGAAATTGGTAATACAGGACAACCTAATTCTTCGGATAACTTTTTATAGTCAATTGTATCTTTTCTTTTTTCTATGACATCCAACATGTTGATCGCAACAACGGTTGGAATCCCTAATTCTAAAAGTTGTGTTGTTAGAAATAAATTTCTTTCTAAGTTAGAACCATCAATGATATTTAAAATAACATCGACATTTCCATTTAATAAGAATTCACGAGATACAACTTCTTCCAAAGTGTATGGTGATAATGAATAAATACCTGGTAAATCCGTAATTTTAATATCTTTATCTTCCTTATACTTTCCTTCTTTTTTTTCTACTGTAACCCCTGGCCAGTTACCTACATATTGTGTAGCACCTGTTAAGCCATTAAACAATGTAGTTTTACCACAGTTTGGATTACCTGCTAATGCGACTTGTATTGACATAATTCCCTCCTATTTTTAAATTTTACTCTACTTCAATCATTTCTGCGTCTGCCTTACGAATAGACAATTGATATCCACGAACCGTTAATTCAATAGGATCTCCTAATGGTGCTACTTTTTGAACCGTAACACTAACTCCTTTAGTAATTCCCATATCCATAATTCTTCGTTTTGTTGCTCCTTGACCAGACAATTTCTTAACTGTCACTGTTTGCCCAATTGAAACTTTATTTAAAGTCATAATTACTCCTTTCTAGACCATAATCTTTCTTGCGAGTTCTTCACTAATGGCTATTCGAACTCCTTTAACATTCACAATTACATTTCCATTGGTTTTACTCACAACCACAATCATAGTCCCAGGCACAAAGCCCAAGTTTTCTAAGTGTCGCTGTTGTTCTTTAGAACCACCAATTTTTTTAATTGTGTTGACAGAATTTAAATCTGCAAAAGATAATGGCATATCGAACCCTCCTGGTTAGACCCTTCTAACACAGTTAGTTTACTCTTACCTCAAGCTGATGTCAATAAAAAGTTACACAAGATTAACCAAGTTTGACTTATCTAACTTTCTGGTGTATTTTTTTTAGAAGGAGGACATCAAATTATGAACTTACCAACAATTATTATTTGTTTCATTTTAGTTATTATTATCTATATTGGTATTCGTTCTACTAAAAAAAGAGCTACTTCAGGATGTTGTGGTTCAAGTGAAACCATAAAAAAAGTAAGGGTAAAAGATAAAAACAAAGAGCATTACCCTTACAAAGCCATTTTAAAAGTATATGACATTCATTGTCAAAATTGTGTTCGTACCATTGAAAATGCATTTAATAGCCAAGAAGGCTTTTATGCCAAAGTAAACACAGAAGATAATACTGTTACCATATTATCTAAACAAGAACATACAACTGATGAATTGATTGATATTGTAACAAAAGCCGGATATACATCAAAAGCAGTATAAAATAAAAAGATGCGTTTACAACAAACAAAATAACGCATCTTTTTTTTGTACTTTTAAATAAGGTGTTTTATGAATCGCACGATCCACTTCTTGACATTTTTTTACAATCACAACATTCTCTGAATCCACAAAAAAATATAAATCATGATACAGATATACTTTCTTAAATCGTTTTAAAGAAAATGTCTGTTGATCATACAACATATAATCTTTTCGAAAGTGAACATTAAATTCACCTGTTTCTTTTTCCTATAACCTCTTTCTACATCTTCTCTTCTCCAAAAAACGGCAGATAAGAATATAAATTACTACACAAAGACAAATCAAGGAACAAAGAAATAAGAATACCGATGCACCGGATGCTACGCGAATTAAGCTAGCTCCTACAACCCAACATAAAAGCGTACCCGCTATGGTATAACCCAACACCAATGTATTTCGTAAAACTAAATTTTTTTGTTTTAAATTTGTATAATACACAATATCTGTAATATCCTTTAATTCAGAATGATTTAATTTTTGTACCATAGAAATCCTCCATCTCTATATTATAAACAGAAGAAAAGGCATCATCAACCGATAATGCCTAAAGATATTTTCGCGTACTTGTTGACGCAATCGCAAATGTACTTCCATTATGTAATAAGCTTGAAGTATTTGGACTCATAAATCCCAAGGCTCCAAGTGCAATCAAACTAGAATTAAACGAAACAATAAAACGATAATTGGCGTGAATTCGATCAAACAAAGAAACCGATAGTTTTCTTAGAGTTACCAATTCATTTAAGTTACTAGAAACTAATGTAACATCCGCAAGTTCTCGAGCTAAATCCGAACTATCTTGCATAGATATCGAAACATTCGCTGTAGATAAAGCAGGCGTATCATTAATACCATCACCAACCATGATTACTGTATGGCCTTCATCTTTTAAAGATTGAATATAACTTGCTTTTCCTTCTGGTAAAATCGAAGAACGATAATCATCAAGATCCAATTCATTAGCTACAGCTTTGGCCGCATTGTTACAATCTCCGGTCAACATGACAACTTTTTGAATACCTAAATTCTTTAATTCATGGATCACTTGTTTCGCTTCTTGTTTTAAAGGATCATAGATACTGATGATACCAGCCACTTGATTATCAATGGCTAAGTAAATCAAAGAACCGGCTCCATCTTTCTCTAATAAAGTAATGATATCTTCTAATTCCTGTGTCTTTTCGACACCATCATCTTCAAAGATAAAGTGATCGCTGCCAATCACTGTATGTAAGCCATGTAAGGTTGTCGCAATGCCATGTGCAACGATATATTCCACTTTGGCATGTTCTTCTTCATGAACCAAGCCTTCTTTTTTTGCTTGATTGACAATCGCATTGGCTACACTATGAGGAAAATGCTCTTCTAGACAAGCCGCAATACGTAGAACCTCATCTCGACTATATCCATTAAGTGGAGTTACTTTTTGAACTTGAGGGTTGGCATTTGTCAATGTACCTGTTTTATCAAATACAATGACATCCGCATCTTTTACAGCTTCTAAATATTTTCCGCCTTTAACAAGGACATTCCGATTGCTCGCTTCCAACATCGCACTAATAACAGAAATAGAAGTGGACAATCGTATTGCGCACGAATAATCAACCATTAATACAGAAGTAGCTCTTGTCACATCACGTGTAAGTGCCAAGATTCCAAAGAATCCCAAAAAACTAAATGGCACAATGGAATCCGCCAAATGTTCGGCTTTTGCCTGAATGCTCGCCTTTAAAGATTCGTTGGTATCAATCATTTTCACAATATTGCTGATACGACTTTCATCTTGTAAATTACGAACTTTAATAAATAATTTTCCTTCTTCAATTAAAGTTCCAGCAAAAACCGTATCCTCCTTTACCACTCGTCTAGACAAAGGTTCACCCGTAAAGCTAGCCTCATTGACCATGGCTTCTCCATCCACAACTTCTCCATCGATAGGAATCATCGCTCCCATTTGAGAAACAACAATATCCCCTTTTTGAAGTTTTGCCATAGGAATCTCTTGTTCCACTCCATCGGCATAGATCCAAACTTTATCAAACTGTATAGATAAACTTTGCGATAATTCCAAGTTTGTTTTCTTACGTGTATAGTCCTCTAATAAATCTGAAATATTGAGCAACATCATAATATTACCGGCAATATTAAAATTCTTTTGTAAAAGACTCACACCTATACTTGTCGCATCCAGTAACGGAACATTTACTTTCATTTGCGATAAGGATTTTAAACCTTCTTTTATAAATCCAAGTGATTTATAAATCGTAATTGCATTTCCGATTCCTGTTGGTAAAAACCAACGTATAAAACATCGTTTCCCAATTATTTTGAAAAAACGACGTTTATATTCTGCATTCATTGCCTTTACTTCTGGCGTTTGTGAGCGAAATACAATATCGGAAGTATCCGCTTCTTTTAAATATCCAAGATTCAAATTATGAAGTTTCTCCAATAAAGTATCTTTACAAGTTGCATCATACTGCATTAAAACACTTCCGGTAATTGAATTCACTTCTACACTATGAATCATGGTCCAATTGCTAAGATCTCTTTTTAAAACTTCACCTTCAACGGGTGAAAACACATCTTTCCCATAACGTATACGCATTCTTCCAGGTATATCGTGGGCGATTGTAAATGAAATCATCTTGAATTAGCCTTCGTTTTTAACTTTTGCTTCTTCTAAAAGATCCTTAGCATCTTCTTTGATTGTCTCATATTTACAAGTTGTATCAGATTTAAATTTCATACCACTAGCTAAACCTTTTACAGCTAAATTGTGTGCTGTATCACTCTTCAAAAATTTTGAACCAGCTAAAGCAGTGGCTGCACCTCCAATAAAAGTCCACATTGTCTTGTTTTTCCATCCATCTTTCATGATATAGATCCTCCTTTTCAACGGTAAAAAAAAGATAACACTTGAAAAATCAAACATCAAGTTTTTTTCGTTAGGAAAAACTATCCACTTTTTTGTTAGTTCCCCCTAATCACAGTTAGTATAGTCTTACTTTTTTAATTTGTAAATAAAAAAGGACACTTTTAAAATGTCCTCTTCTTATGAAATCAAATTATTAAACAAGTGAAAAGAGCGATTCCATAATTGCATTTAGTGATAGTTAGTTTCTCCTAACTACCATAGTTATACCTTGTTTTTTTTGATTTGTCAACAAAAAAACTGTCTTACGACAGTTTACAGATTGTTGACAAAAGCCTATACCTTTTCGTAAGGACATAGGCTTTTTATTGTA
>OIYH01002355.1_pt1 | contig 9829 bp, 6 predicted proteins | sample 1587911 | NCBI WGS metagenome assembly OIYH01 (sample SAMN03283252) | human gut metagenome | biome: human-associated habitat; material: feces | host: Homo sapiens | place: USA | collected 2013
CGAGGTAGTCGATCTCTTCCTTGGAAAGGCCCGCCTTCAAGCGGCCGCCGATGATGGCGATGGTCGCGGGCACCGCGCCCGCGTCACGAATGATCTGCTCGACCTTGAGCGCGGTCTCCACATTCTGGGGATAGGGCATGCCGTGGGAAATGATGGTGGATTCGAGCGCCACGACGGGCTTACCGGCGGCAAGGGCCTCGGCAACCTCGGGGGCGATATCCAGATACTTGTTCATCGTTAAAATCCTCCTGTAAAGTAATAGGTGAAAGTTTCACGTTTACCTTTTGAGGTAAGATTGTATCATAACATACAACTTGTCAAAAGTCAATATAAAGCGGGGCTTGAATTTGCACGGGAAGTGGCATATAATACCTCTATTATCCTGTGAAAACCCACAAAAGGAAGGAAAATTATTATGGAACGAGTGAGAATTGCCGCGCTCTTCGCCGACAAAGAGCAGTACGGCGGCGCAAGCGTCACCGTATGCGGCTGGGCGAAGACCATCCGCGATATGAAGACCTTCGGATTCATCGAGCTGAACGACGGCTCGTGCTTCCGCAATTTGCAGGTCGTGATGGATGCGAATTCTCTTTCTAATTATAAGGAGATCGCCGCGCAGAACGTGGGCGCCGCGCTCATCGTGCGCGGCACCGTCGTGCTGACGCCCGAGGCCAAGCAGCCGCTCGAAGTCAAGGCAACAGAGATCGAGGTCGAGGGCGTGTCCTCCCCCGACTATCCCCTGCAGAAAAAGCGCCACAGCGTCGAATATCTGCGCACCATTCAGCATCTGCGCCCGCGCACGAACCTCTTCTCCGCGGCTTTCCGCGTGAGAAGCGCGGCGGCCTACGCCGTGCACGAGTTCTTCCAGAGCCGCGGCTTCGTCTACGTCAACACCCCCATCATCACCGGCTCTGACTGCGAGGGCGCGGGCGAGATGTTCCAGGTGACGACGCTGGATCTGGAGAACCCACCGAGAACGCCCGACGGCAAGGTCGATTACAGCAAGGACTTTTTCGGCAAGAAGACGAGCCTGACCGTCTCCGGCCAGCTCAACGCCGAGAACTTCGCTATGGCGTTCGGCGACGTTTACACCTTCGGCCCCACGTTCCGCGCCGAGAATTCCAACACCGCGCGCCACGCTGCCGAGTTCTGGATGATCGAGCCGGAGATGGCGTTCTGCGACCTCGACGGCGACCTTGAGGTCATGGAGGCGATGGTCAAGCATATCATCCGCCGCGTGATGGAGCGCTGCCCGGATGATCTCGCGTTTTTCAACAGCTTTGTCGACAAGGGTCTGCTGGAGCGTCTCCAGCACGTCGAGAGTTCCGACTTTGGCCGCGTGACGTATACCGAGGCCGTCAAACTCTTAAAGGAGAGCGGCCAGAAGTTCGACTACCCCGTCGAGTGGGGCATCGACCTGCAGACTGAGCATGAGCGTTACCTCACCGAGCAGATCTTCAAGCGCCCCGTGTTCGTCACGGACTATCCGCAGGAGATCAAGGCGTTCTATATGCGCCTCAACGACGACGGCAAGACCGTCGCCGCGGCGGACTGCCTCGTTCCGGGCATCGGTGAGATCATCGGCGGCAGCCAGCGCGAGGAGCGCATCGAGCTGCTCGAAAAGCGCATCCGCGAGCTCGGCATGAATCCCGAGGACTACTGGTGGTACTGCGACCTGCGCCGCTACGGCTCCTGCCGTCACGCGGGCTTCGGCCTCGGCTTCGAGCGCATGGTGATGTATTTAACGGGCATCGGCAACATCCGCGACGTGGAGCTGCATCCCCGCACCGTGGGCAACGCAGACTTTTAATTCTTCAAAAAACAAGGGACACGGAAAACGTGTCCCTTGTTTTTTGAGAATTACACTCCGCTTCGTGCCTTGCCGCCCAAAGGGTGGCTTCGACACGCGCGGAGCGAGAAGAGTTTTTTGGCACGCGCATGTCGCGCCAAAAAACGATTCGAAATCATTTCGCGTCTGCGGATGCGAAAAGCTGTGACGCTTTAATTATTTGTGGTAAATAGTTACAAATGGGAACAAAAGCGCCAAAGGCGTAGTCAAAAGAAGTGAAGTCTGCTATAATGACCGCGCAGTTTTGAGAGAGGAGATTTTGACATGAAACACTTTTTTGCGCTGCTGCTCAGCGCGCTGATGGTACTGTCGCTGCTGACCGCCTGCGGCGATAAGACGACGCCGTCCGACGGCGACGATCAGACCGTCACGGACGAGAATGGCAGCGACACCGACAACAATACTGACGATACAACTGACCCCTACGACGCCGTGCGCAGCTACTGGTCGGAGGACCAGCTCACGCAGGCCTGGGGGCCGGATCAGGTGGTGGAGCACCTCTTTTTCCACCCGATCATCGCCTACCCGCAGTGGGCCTTCCACGACTGCAATGCCAGTCAGGACCAGCGCTACGGCCTCGACGACTGGATGGTGACGGTCGACGAATACAACAAAATTTTGCAGTCCGTGTACGACAAGGGCTACATCTTAGTCGCGATGGAAGACGTCTGGAGCGAGGTGACGGACGAGTCCGGCACGCACATGGTGCGAAACACCCTGATGCTGCCAGAGGGCAAAAAGCCGCTCGTCATCAGCTTTGACGACGTGAACTACTACCCCTATATGCTCGACGAGGGCTTCACGAGCAAGCTCGTCGTCGGCGAGGACGGCGAGATCTGGGCGCAGTGCACCGATCCGTACACAAATGAGACCTTTTTGACCAAGGAACTCGACGCGACGCCCATTCTCGACCAGTTTGTCTACGAGCACCCCGACTTTTCGCTGAACGGCGCGAAGGCCATCTTCTCGCTGACGGGCTATCAGGGGATACTCGGCTACCGCACGCAGGATGACCGCGACATCGCGGCAGATTCGCCCGACCGCCCCGCGTTCGATGCCTACCGCGCGAGCGAGATCGAGGCGGTCAAGCCCGTCATCGAGCGGCTCAAGGAAACGGGTTGGACGTTCGGCAGCCACACCTGGGGCCACATCCGCCTCGACACCAAGCCGCTCCAGACCGTCATCAACGACACCGAGCGCTGGGCGGACGAGGTCGGCTCGCTCGTCGGCCCCACGCAGATTTTGTTCTATCCGCACGGCGGCCGTCCCGACGGTGACGACTGGCACCAGACCGGCGAGCGCTTCCAGTACCTGCAAAGCCAGGGCTTCCGCATCTTCGCGAGCGTCGGCACGAGTTCGTTCAGCTATGTGAAGCCCGACATTTCCGCCGTCATCTGCGACCGTCTGCATCCGGACGGCACCACGCTGCGCCACTCGCGCAGCCGCTATCTGCAATTCTATAACGCCGAGGACATCATGGATACGCAAGTCCGTCCTGATCTCGGCGTAGACTGGTGAGGAGGCGTTATTATGGCAACGTTAGAAGAACTCAAGGCGAAGGCCGTCGCCATGCTGGACATGGCGTATGTGCCGTATTCCCACTTTCCCGTGGGCGCGGCGCTCGAATGTGAGGACGGCGCGGTCTTCACCGGCTGCAACATCGAAAATTCGAGCTACGGCCTGACGAACTGCGCCGAGCGCACCGCGGCGTTCAAGGCCGTGAGCGAGGGGCACCGGCGCTTCAAGCGCATCGTCATCGCTGGGCGCAGCGACGACTACTGCTACCCCTGCGGTGCGTGCCGTCAGGTGCTCTACGAGTTCGGCCCCGACATGGAGGTCGTGTGCCTGAACAAGGACAACGAGGAAAAGCACCTGCACATCAAGGAGCTGCTCCCCTACGGCTTCGACCAGACGTGGCTTGCAATCGACGAGAAATAACGAAAAAAGAGAGCGGCGCTGCCGCTCTCTTTTTTTGCGCTTTAGTTGCTGCCGGAGGAGGCATCGATCGTCAACGTGCCGCTGACCGTCGAAATTTCCAGCTCGCTCATCTCACCGCCCTCGAGCGCGGGCACGGTGTAGTACGCTTCGTGGTCGCCGCAGGCGATGAGCGTTCCTTCGCGCTCGGTGAGCGCGGAGCGGAACGCGCCGCTTTTCGTTTCATAGTCGAGAGTAAAGCCGTCCTGCGCGGGAAGGGTCAGATAGATGCTGCCGCTCTCCGTTTCGGCATCAAGGCGCAGCGCACGCTCGGTAGCCAAAATCAGGTTGCCGCTGACGCTTTCGAAGTCCAGCGCGCCGAGCGCGCCGGCGATATCCACCTTGCCGCTCGCGGTTTCGATCTCGGCGCTCTCCGCATCGCCCGCCAGCTCGATCGCGCCGGAGACGGTCGAGAGCTCGATTTTCCCCCATGTGCCGTCCACCACACCGGCATTGCCGCTCGTGGTCTCGATCTCCACCTCCGGGCAGTTCGCGCACATCACGCGCGCATCGCCGCTGAGCGTCGAAAGCTCGATCTTCTGCGCATCGGCGCTCACGTAGGCGTAGGCGTCCGTTGTTTCGACTTTGATCTCCTCAAAGTGACCGGCGCTGACCAGTTCCCTCGGAAGTCCCACGTCGAGGTACTTTTCCCCGTCGTAGCTGCCGCGGTAAGCGTCGCCGAGGAAGTGGATGCGCAGCGTGTCGCCGTCGATCGCGCAGACCATCTTCTCGCTCTCGGCGAGCGGCGCGGTGGATTCCTCCTTCACGCTGATCTGCGCGCTCTGCTCGGCGGTATAGATGTTCACGCTGCCGCTGCGCCACGAGATGTCGATCTTGCGGATGTCTTCGCTCTCGCCGATGCTGAGCACCGCGCCCGGGTGGAGCTCTTCGCTCCCCTCCGCCTGCGTGCAGAAGGTGTAGGTCGCACTGCTGCCGTCCCAGAGCGCGTCGACGGCGAAAATGCCGTCGCTTTGCGGCAGTTCTGCGCGGAATGTGCCGTTATCCTGCCGCCGGGCGGTCACGGTCTCGGACGGCATGCCGGTGCTGCCCCAGGCGTCGGACGGCCAGCAGCGGAGACTGACGGAATCGGGCGAATTATCGCCAAAATCGAGCGTTACGGTGTAGAAATAGGCGGCCGACACTGCAAAGGGCATTTCCAGTACAGGCGTGATGTCACGGGAGGTTTCGTCCAGCGGGTGCGCGCCGCAGGCAATGGCGGTCATGCTCTGTAGGCCCTGGGTGTAGGTCCAGTCGTAGCTGCTGCTTTTGAGGGTGACGCTGCAAGCGTTTGCACTTGTCACCGTCAGTGTTGGCGGGGTTTGGCGCGCGGCCTCGTCTGCGCTTTTTTCGCCGCAGGCGGTCAGGGAGAGCAGGAGCGCGAGCGGGAGCAGGAGGGAAAGGAGCTTCTTCATCGTTCGTTCCTCATTTCCTTCGGATACTTCTATAGACGTATGATAGCCGAAAAAGTTCCCACGCACAACGGCGATCGTTGCACAAAACGCGGCAATTTGTTGTATCGTGAATTCTAATACCGGAGGCGGTACAGCTTTTTGCCGCGTTGTGTGCAACGTTTCTTCATGATACGGCGTATCATGAAAAGGCAAATCATGCATCAGTGTTCCCGCGTTTGCAGGGGGGTGTGGGCTGCCTTTTCCAACATTATATTTTGGGGGAAAGCGCATGGACAAGACGACAAATTTCGACCTGCCGCAGTGGGTCAAGGCGGACCCGATCAAAATGCAGGACTTCAATGCCGCGTTTGCGAGCATCGACGCGGCGCTCAAGGCGGAGACCGACGCGCGCAGCGAGGCCGACGGCACGGCGGCGGAGCGCATCACGGCATTGGCGCAGACGATCGCAAACGGTAAAATCTGCCGCATAAAATACGGCTCGTATACCGGCAACGGCAAGTACGGCGCGGCGAACGCGGTCAGCATCGAGTGCGGGTTCTACCCGCTGCTGGTGATGGTGAGCAGCTCGAGCAGCAGCCACTACTGGGCGGTGCGCGGGTTCGACAAGTTCTACTACAGCAACAACCGCGAAAACGAAATGACGTGGGGCGATACCGGCGTGAGCTGGTACTACCCGCAGGACGACCAGTATTACCCCCCGTCGGGCAACCAGATGAACGCAATCGACACGACCTATTACTATCTGGTGCTGGGCTACAGCAACGACGGAGAACAGGGAAACTGAATCAAGGCAAAAAACAGCCCCGAGGCAAAAGCCTCGGGGCTGAAACTCTATTCAGAGATTTTTTGCGCTTACGTCAGGAATTAGTCGGCGTAGTAAGCGTTGAGGGTCGCGCTCGCGGTGGTGACAGCGGGAGTAGCGGTGGAAGCGAGAGTGTAAGCAGCGCTATCGGGACCGAAAGCGGTGAGCTTCGCAGTGCTGACGTTCCAGAGAGCCGCCATCTCAGCGAGGGTGATGGTGTAGGTGCCATCAGCAACGTTGCTGACGGTCTTGGTGTAGGACTGGAGAACCTTGCCGGTCTTGTTGTCCACGATGTTGAGGGTGTAGGTGACAACACCATTTGCACCAGCGTCGGGGTTGCTCGGGCTCGTGACCTTGTCGTAGGCGTAAGCCTGGACGCACAGACGGTTCTCAGCAGCACCGCCGGTGACATACACGAAGTAATACTCCTGATCGCCAGGATTGCCCATCGTGCCGACCATCTTGGTCACTGCACCCTCGGTGATCACGCTGTAATACTGACCCGCGCTAGCATCATAGTAGAGGGAGCCGTTGAAGGTGTCAACGTTTGCGCCAGTCGTAGCGTTCTTCTCACCGGAGACGAAGTCGACATAGTAGCTCTTGCCGGACTCATAGGCAGCGGAGAGCGGGTAATCCGTAGCATAAGCGATCATTGGGCCGTTGGCAGAAACCATGTGACCATCCCTCACAACGCCGTCCTCAAGCTTCACAACGTAGAGCTTGTTGGCTGCGGGAGCGTGCTTGATGTTGCTGCCATAAGCATCGCGCAGGGTGTTCTGCAGAGCGTCATAGTTAGCGAACTTGACTTCGCCGGCAACGCCGTCGACATAGCCCTTAACGACCCACGTACCGTCGGACAGGGTGTAAGCGCCCTGCTGACCGTCGAAGTAGAACAGGCTCGTGACCTTGGAGGTCGTGGTAGCGCCGATGACGTAAACGTAATCAGCAACGTTGTCGCCGTTCAGGTCAACCCAGTCGACCTCATCCGCAACATAGTTGTCGATGTTGGTGAAGCCGGTGACGGTCTTGAAGGTATAGGGGCTAGCAGTGGTACCAGCGCCGGAGCGAACCAGGAACACAGTGTTGGCGTTGACAACCAGAGTGCTAGGATCGGTGTAGATCTGGGTGTTCTTGTACACCGCGAGAGAAGCGATGCTGTGGAGCTTGCCGGAATCAGCAACATTAGCCACAGAAGGATAGTTGTCCACCTCGACAGCCTTGAGGGTGCCATTGGACTTGGTGGTGAAGCGGAACAGGTGGCCGTTCAGGAGCTTGTGGCCATTCGTACCCGCATCCACGGCAGTGTTGGTGTTGATGTAGGAATCAACATAGAAGTAGCCAGCATCAGCCTTCATGACCTTGTCATTGATGCCGGTGCTGTGGGTGACCTTACCGGTCTGGACAGCCGTATCAAAATAGGTCATCTCGCTCAGGTCGACCACAGCGGTGGTGCCGTCCACATAGGTGACGTTGGCCTTCGCCACGCCGGAACCGTCGGTGGCGTTGCCCGCCCACCAGATGGAGTTGATGACGCCGTAGCTGTTGGCAGCAGCGATCTCAACCGCACCGATCAGGTTGTTGTAGGAATCGAAGTACCAGGTGTACTTGGCATCCTTCTGAGCGGCCTGATCGAGGCAGAACTTGACAGCATCGTCATAAACGGTGCCCTCAACGTTGTGCTGCTTGGCGTTCCAGTAGATGACGCTCTGAGCGCCCTCGATGGAAGTGGCCTTGCCGACGATCTCGGCATACTGCTTGGTGTTGTTGATCACCTTGCCGCTGACAGTGGCGGAGTTAACGGTATTGGTGTAAGCGTTGACGAGGACATACTCATCCTTGGCATAGCCATAGTTGGCGTCGTAGTCCTTGAGCGTCAGAGGAGTAGAAGCGTTCTTGGCATCATAGACCTCGAGGGTGATGGTGGCAGGAGTCTTGACGTGACCCTGAGCATCATAGGTGATGTCAGCAACGTAGGTGACCTTGGCAAGGAAGGTGTCGATCATCACGATGGTCTTGGCATCCTTGTAGACCTCGAACAGACGGCCCTGAGCGCCCATCTTGGTGACAGTGTCGGTCAGGTTGACGGTGTAGGTCGTGGCCTGCTTCTGGCCGTTGACGATCAGCGCGTAAGCGGTGTCAGCGCTCAGGTCGAGGTCGTGAGCGACATCGCACTCAGCAACAGCCTTGGTGTAGGTCAGGTCGGGCTTCTCAACGAAGGTAGTGGCCTTGTCGCCGGTGGTGTAGGTCCACTTGGTGGCGGGACGGCCCCACTTGTCGGCAGCAGCAGCGGAAGCGAGCTTGAAGTTCTTCTCGCCGAGGCTGTTGGTCTTGGTGCTGATGACCTTATCGGTCACATAGCCGAAGGCCGGGGTGTAGGTGACCTGAGCCTTCTGGATGCCCTGGAACAGGAGCTCGGCAACCAGCTCACGGGAAGCGGGAGCGTTCAGGTCGGTGGTCTTCGCCACGTTGTCCAGAACGCCGAGCTGCTGCGCGGTCTGCGCAACATGGAGCGCCCAGTCAGCGCCGGAGAACTCGTTGTTCTTGTCGTAGCCGACAGCGCGGAGGATCATGGCGAGGACTTCATAGCCGGTGACCTTGCCGGACGGCTTGAAGGTGCCATCGGGATAACCCTTGACGAGGGAGGCGTTGGCGCAGTAGCCGATGTAGCCCTGAGCCCAACCGGCGCCAGCCATGTCGCTGAACTTGTTATAAGTGGCATAGAGGCCGGACTTATCGTTCTTGGCGACGTCGGCAGTGTAGATACGATAGATGATCGTAGCTACCTCAGCGCGGGTGATGTTGCCCTCGGGCTTGAAGGAACCGTCCTCATAACCCTTGAACACACCCATGCCATTCAGAACGGCAACAGACTCAGCGTAATCATCGCTGATGCTCTTGTCATCCTTGAAGGCTGCGTTGGCGCTGACGGCCAGAGACAGAGTCATGACCAGAGCCAGCACCATTGCGAGTAACTTTTTCATAGATGTTACTCTCCTTTCATAAATTTCCATCCCCTTGGAGCGCTCCGGCAGCGAAAAGCGGGCATTTTGCTGTTCGCGGGCGAAAATGAAGGTTGACCGAAGAAGTTGCAAAACATTTCGATTTTCTTACATTTTTGACCGTTTTGCAGGAAAATGTGCGATTTTAGTTGCTATCGCATCCCCTTAAAGATGGTTCGTTTGTCAGAAAGGAGCAAGTTTCGGCGTTTCTCGGCTTACTTACCGTGGCATGCCGATCCCGTAACTAAGTCGGGAACGCACCGTTCCCCACCCTTTCTGCACTGTCACCTTACCACAAGCAAAATTTCAAGTCAACGCTTTCGCCCCATCTGTAACACACTTGTAACAAACCGCCGCTTCTGTTACAGCTTGACATAAAACCCCCGCTTTCGCCATTATCCGCCACCACATACATATAATATATAAGCACAAATATGAAAAAAGCGGCCTAAGCCGCTTTTTGTGATTTTAGACCCGCGCAGCGGTCAGGCAGCAAGTAACAGTAGTCCGCGCCGCCGCGCGGGGAGCGAAATTTCCCTTTTCCAGCCGCGGCCCGCCGAAAAAAAGGAAAGCCCGCTCACCTGAGCGGACTTTCGCCAATATTTTTTGCACAACCCCGTACAACCCAAAAAAATTCGCGCCCGCAGGCGCGCAATGATCTTGATCGGTTTTTTTCGCGACAGAAGGTGAATTGCCGCAAAGCGGCAAGAGAAGCCGCCCTGGGGCGTGTGCGTGACAAAAAACGCCTCTCACGCCGCAAACGTGCGCGCCTACGGCGCGTGCGCTGCCGCGG
>OIYH01002356.1_pt1 | contig 9827 bp, 6 predicted proteins | sample 1587911 | NCBI WGS metagenome assembly OIYH01 (sample SAMN03283252) | human gut metagenome | biome: human-associated habitat; material: feces | host: Homo sapiens | place: USA | collected 2013
GGATGTCGAATCTTTCAGCATCCGGGGCGGATTTTTGTACGCATTTTGCCCGTTCGGGCGGGGTTTGCGCAAATGTCGAATGTATGGTAAAATACAGGTAAAATCAGCTTTTTGGGGGTCATCTTATGGGCATTGTAGTCATCGGTGCGGTCTTTGTGGACATCAAGGGGTATCCGCTGTCCACCTATATCCCGGGCGGGCGCAACGCGGGCCGGGTCGAGCAGGTACACGGCGGCGTCTGCCGCAACGTGGCGGAGGACATTGCCAATGTCGAGCTGCGCCCCACCTTCGTCAGTCTGGTGGACGACACCGGCTCCGGCCAGGACGTCATTGACAAGCTGGCCCGGCACAAGGTCAACACCCGCTACATCCAGCGCATGCCGGACGGCATGGGCACCTGGCTGGCCGTGTTCAACAACGACGGCGATGTCTGCGCCGCCATCTCGAAGCGGCCCGACACGACGCCGCTGACCGCATTATTAAAGGAAAAGGGCGACGAGATCTTTGCCGACTGCGACGGCATCGCCATCGAGTTTGATCTAGAGAAGGAGACCGTCAAGCAGATTTTGCACTACGCCAAAAAGTACCGCAAAAAGGTCTACGCCGCGGTCTCCAACATGAGCATTGCCATGGAGCGCCGCAGCCTCCTGCAGGAGATCGACTGCTTTGTCTGCAACCAGCAGGAGGCCGGGCTGATGTTCTCCGACGATTACGGCCACCTGACGCCGGACGAGATGTGCGCCACGCTGGCCGCCAACGTGCGCAGTGCCAACATTCCCTGCATGGTCGTGACGATGGGCGAGCAGGGCGCCGTCTACGCCCGCACCGACGGCGAGAGCGGCATGGTGCCCGCCAAGAAGGTCGATGTCATCGACACCACCGGCGCGGGGGATGCTTTCTTCGCCGGGACGGTCATCGGCCTGACCTACGGCAAGACGCTGGCCGAGGCCTGCGAGATCGGCAGCCGCCTGGCCGCGTCGGTCATCTGCATCTCGGAGAATGTCTGCCCGCGGTTCCGCCCGCAGGAGTTCGGGCTGGATGTGCCGGTCACAGACTGATTTTTTTCGGTTTTTGGCACGCATTTCCCTTATTTTGCCAATTTTCCGATTTCGCACATTTTGCCCTTTTAGCAGTTTTATGTCCGCACATTTTCGGATTGTATGGCCGTTTCAGTGCATTTCAGTATCGGAATTTTGCGCACAGTTTTTCGAAAATTCAAAATATTTAGTTACCGTATAACCAAACATGAAAACAGATAACCTCATCCCCGCAGCCCCGCTTGACCGGCGGGAGCTTGCGCCCGGCGTGCAGCTCTGCTTCACCCGGCTGGACGCGCCGCTCTGCCCGCCCCCGCTGGACTGGCCGCGGCTGCTCGTCTTTGATTTCTGCCGCAGCGGACGACGCGCCATCCCGGACGGCGCACAATATGCCATCGTGACGGAGGGTCATGCCGCCGTCAGCTTTGCTGTGCCCGGTGCGGACTTCTACCTGCCCGGCAGCCAGTACGAGGCGCTGCAGCTTTTCATTGACCCCGACGCCGTGCAGGCAGACAGCTTTTTGACGCTGATGGGGCTGGAAATAGGCGGCATCGCGGATTATTTCTGCCGCGGCGGCGTCCACTGCTGCCCAATGAGCGACGCCATCACGGCCATTGTGGACGAGGTCTGGGACGACGCCGCCTACGCCGCCCCCGGCGAGCTGCGCTATGCCGCCGTGCGGCTGCTGTATGAGCTGCTGCGCCTGCCCGACGAGGCCGACACGGCCCGCTGCCCCGCGCGGCAGGTCGAATGCGTGCGCGAGGCCGAGACGCTGGTTCTGCAGGACCTCTCGGTCCGCCGCCCGGCCCGGGAGCTGGCCGACCATTTTGGTTTGAGCGAGAGCGGCTTCAAGCTGTACTGCCAGAACGTGCTGGGCGAGGGGTATCTCGTCTACTTCCGCCGCCGCCGGCTCGAAAGAGCCGCCGAGCTGCTGCGCACGACCCCCCAGCGGGTGCAGGACATCGCCGCCCGGGTCGGCTACGAGAGCCAGGGCCGCTTTGCCCAGGCGTTCTACGACCAGTTCCGCCTGACCCCGCTGGAATACCGGCGCTTGTCGAAATAGCCCCCCTGGCCACCTCCCTCGCAGAGGGAGGCAAGAAAGCCACGACCCGAAAGGAGCGGAAAATTGAACAACATCACGCGCTCGATTTTCCGTGCCATTCATGAGGGGCGGTGGTTGAGCATTGAATACAAAAACCAACAGACCCAGCAGACCAAATACTGGGTCGCTATCCGCGGACTGAACCCCAGGACCCGCACCCTGAACGTTGACGGGCTGCATCTGGGCAAATTAAGCGTGCAGGCGCTCGACCATATCAGCATTGACCGCATCCAGACCGCCGAGGTCGTCGACGGCTCATGGTGCCCCGTCAACCAGACGCTTATCGACGACATCCGCGACAACCCCGGGCGGTACGCGGCGCTGTTTGACAACGCCGCCAACCTGCGGGTGCTGGACTATCTGGCTGCCTGCAACCGGCTGGACGCCACGCCCTACCAGTCCAACTACAGCCTGATCCATCAAATTGACGCCGACTGCTTTGCCGATTATAAGGAGGACACGCTGGAGCTGACCGACGACCAGTTCCGTGAGCTGGTGGGCCGGTTCCAGCGCCGGGTCGAGGACCGCCGTCAGAACGCCGCACGCCCCAGCCTGCCCACGCTGGGGCTGAACCTTATCAGTATTGACACCCGGCAGGGGCTGTACGTGCTGGCCTACCGCCCGCTGCGGCTCGACGTGAAAAAGCGCGCCCTGCGGGCTGAGCCGGAGCCGGTCATCTGCCGGGAGTTCACCGTCAACGGCAGCAAGCTGAGCATCCATCAATTTCTGGATGCCGACGACTATACGCTGCTGGACGAGTTCACGAAGCACGCCGAGACCATCAAGGACCGCATCACCCGCAGCAACCCGCGGGTGCGGGTCGATGACCTGCCCTACCTCGTCGCCATCAGCCGCGACTGCCCCGTGGACTTGGAGCATGAGTACCGCGGCATCCTTACTATGTTCGAGGACCCCTCCGGCGAGACGGCCACCGCCCCGCTGCGGGCCTTCTTCGGCGAGATGACCGCCAAGCCGCGCCGCCGCAAGTCCTACCCGCTGGCGCTGCTGAACAACAAGGTCAATCTGGACCAGCTGCTGGCCATCAACAACGCCATGCGCTACCCGCTGGCCTACGTGCAGGGCCCGCCGGGCACCGGCAAGACCAACACCATCGTAAACACGCTGACGACGGCGTTTTTCAACGAGCGCACGGTTCTTTTTTCCAGCTACAACAACCATCCCATTGACGGCGTTGTGGAAAAGCTGCAGGCCGTCACCTACCACGGCCAGACCGTGCCGTTCCCGATCCTGCGCCTTGGCAACAACGAGAAAACCGCCGAGGCCCTGCGCACCATCGACCAGCTGTTTGAGCAGTGCAAAAAAATCCCCGTGCCGGAGCGGCTGCTGGACAAAAACCACGCGGACCGCACGGCCCGCGCCAAACAGCTGACCGCCCTGCTGGAACGGTATGAGCGCATCCTTGATTTGCGGGAGCGGCGGGAGACCATCCGGCGCCTGCTGGACGCCCGCGGCCAGATGAACTTCCAGTACGAGCTGCAGGCCGGGCAGCTGCCGCAGGTGGACCGTGAGCTGGCCGCCTACGGCAGCATCGACTCTGCCGACGCGCTGGCTCTGCTGGACCGCAACGAGGACGAGCTGCTGCGCTACCTCTACTACACCTCGGCCCGCTGCATCCGCCGGTTGGAGGAGCCGAAATACAACGATTTAATGAGCATCGTCCACAGCCCCGACACCGACAAGGAGCGGGTCACGCAGTTCAACAAGTACATCTCGGAGCCGGAGAACCTGAAAAAGCTGCTGCGCGTCTTTCCCATTGTGGCCACGACCTGCATCTCCGCCCACCGCCTGGGCGACCCGGAGCCGAGCTTTGACATGGTCATCATGGACGAGGCAAGCCAGTGCAGCACGGCCATGTCTCTTGTGCCCATCCTGCGCGGGGCGTCGCTGATGCTTGTGGGCGACCCGCAGCAGCTCTCGCCTGTCATTCTGCTGGACCCCGCCGACAACCGCACGCTGCGACGCCGCTACGGTGTCACGCAGGAGTACGATTACATCGAAAACTCGATCTACAAATGCTTTCTGGCCTGCGACGCCGTCAGCGACGAGACGCTGTTGAGCTACCACTACCGGTGCAGCCCCAAGATCATCGAGTTCAACAATCGCAAATACTACAACCACAAGCTGCACATTGCCAGCCGCGAGACCGACCCCACGCCGCTCGTCTATGTGGACGTGCCCAACGACACCACCGACGAGAAAAACACCGCCCCGCAGGAGGTGCGCCGCATTGAGGCATACCTGACCGCGCACCCGGACAAGCAGGTGGGCATCATCACGCCGTTTGCGAAGCAGCGCGCCGCCATCGAGGCCATGCTGCGCGCGAGGCACTTTGAGAACGCCGCCTGCGGCACGGTGCACGCCTTTCAGGGCGACGAGAAAGACGTGGTCATCTTCTCCCTGGCGCTGACCGACCAGACCCGCCCGCGCACCTACGACTGGCTGAAAACGAACAAGGAGCTCATCAACGTGGCGACCTCCCGCGCGCGGGAGCAGCTGGTCATCCTCTCGAACCAGGCCGCGCTGGATCGCCTGCACGCCGACAGCACCGACGACGATATTTACGAGCTGGTGCAGTACGTGCGCAAAAACGGCCAGTCCGAGGTGACCGAGAAGCCCGCCGCCAGCCGTGCGCTGGGCATCAAGCCCTACAGCACCAAGACCGAGGATGCCTTTTTGGAAAATCTGAACCACGCGCTGGACAACGCCTTCCTCGACGGCAGCCGCTGCACGGTCCGCAAGGAAGTACCCATCGCCCAGGTGTTTGAGGATAACCCCGGCTGTGCCGACCTTTTCTACACCGGGCGGTTCGACTTCGTCGTCTACCAGCGGGAGGGCCGCCGCCTGATGCCGATTTTAGCCATCGAACTGGATGGCCGCGAGCACCGCGACGACCCCGCCGTCCAGCGCCGTGACCGCAAGAAGGACCAGATCTGCCGCGAGCACGGCTTTGAGCTGATCCGCGTCGAGAACAGCTACGCGCGGCGGTATAATTATATCAAGAGTATTTTGATAAATTACTTCCGCAAGGTGTCGTAGCACCTGCAAACGGGCAAAGCCCCTCCGTGCATCGCTGCGCTTGCCCACCTCCCCTGTAAGGGGAGGCTCTTTGCGCGGGCAGATCCCGCGAGAAAGCCTCCTCACGAAGTGGGGAGGTGGCCGAGTGGAACGAGGCCGGAGGGGCTTTGCCCGCGCATCCCAGCGTAAAACCGAAAAGTCCTGCCTCCCTTTCCCGGAGACAGGACTTTTCCTTTTTACCGCCAGTGAAACGTAACCATGCCGTAAATATAAATAAACAAAATCGCACCCGGCACAAAATACTTAAAAATCGGCTTCATCCAGGGGCGGACCTTCAGGCCCCTGCCGGTGTTGGCTTCGGCCACAAAATTGTCCCAGCCCCAGCCAAAGCGGTTGCAGCAGAACAGCGCCAGCACCAGCGACCCCAGCGGCAGCACATTGTTGCTGACGATGAAGTCCCAGAAATCCAGCCACGCGCTGCCCGGCGCAAACGGCTGGAAGTGCAGCACGCTGTAGCCCAGCGCCGTCGTCAGCGCCAGCAGAAAGATGCCGACGCCGCAGACCACGCAGCCCTTAGGGCGGCTCCACCCGGTCAGCTCACGCACCATGGCAAGGATATTCTCGCAGACGCCCAGCACGGTGGACAGCGCCGCAAACACCATGAACAGGGAGAACAGCGCGCCCCACCAGCGGCCCCCGGCCATATTGCCGAACACCCCCGCCATCGTGTCAAACAGCAGACTGGGGCCTGCCGTGACCTCCAGCCCGTAGGTGAAGCACGCCGGGAAGATGATGATGCCCGCCAGCACGGCCACGAACGTGTCGAGAAAAATGACCCGCAGCGACTCGCCCATGAGCGCGTGATCCTTGCCGATGTAGCTGCCGAAGATCGCCATGCCGCCCATGCCGACGGACAGCGAGAAAAACGCCTGGTTCATGGCCGCCACGATGACCCCGCCGTCAATGGCCGAGAAATCCGGCACAAGGTAGAACCGCAGCCCCTCCGCCGCACCGGCAAACGTCAGGCTGTGCACGGCCAGCACCAGCATCAGCACCAGCAGCGCGCTCATCATGTATTTGGTCACGCGCTCCAGCCCGCCCTGCAAATTGAAGCTCAGCAGCACAAACGCCGCTATAAGGACCACAAGCAGATAGGTCACGTTCAGCCCGGGGTCGGCGATCATCTGCGCAAAGCCGAAATCCGCGTTCTGCCCGGTCAGGAACTTGACAAAATAGTACAAGATCCAGCCCGTTACCACCGTGTAGAACGCCATGATGGCAATGTTGCCGATGAGGCTGACGACACCGAATACGCCCCACTTGTGGCCGGGCTTTTCCAGGCGCTGGTACATGGTAACGGGGCTGGCCTGGGCGGCGCGGCCCACGGCAAACTCCATGACCATAACGGGCAGGCCCAGCACCAGCAGGCAGAGGATGTAGAGCAGCATAAAGCTGCCGCCGCCGTTCTGGCCGCACATCCAGGGGAATTTCCAGACGTTGCCGCAGCCGATGGCGCACCCCGCCGACAGCATGATAAAGCCCAAGCGGCTGCTCAGGCGTTCGCGTTCGTTCATAAATCAGTTTTCCCTTTCGGTAGTGATTTCCGCGCAGACAATTTCCGTGCGGCCCTGGGTGCGGAACTTGTAGCCCCAGGTGCCCGTGCCGCCGCTGACGATGGCATCGCAATGGTCTGCAATGTGCTTTCTGCCGTAGTTGCGCTCATTTTTAGCAACCATGCCCACCGCACCCGCAGGCCAGACCTGCCCGCCGTGGGTGTGGCCGCTCAAAATCAGGTCTGCCCCCGCCGCGGCGGCGTTCTTAAAGTCCCGCGGCTCATGGTCGAGCCAGACCGTGTAGTGGTCGTCGGGGCCGCCGGGCATAAGCTGCGCCGCCGTGAAGCGGCTGCCATTCGTGTACAGATAATCCTTGCGGCCCACGACGCGCACACCGCAGGGCAGCAGGACGGACGTGTCCTCCAGGATGCGCACGCCCGCGGCGGCGAACCCGCGCTCCAGATCCGCGCGGCCAAAGCTCGGCTCCCGCCAGTGGTGGAACAGGTCGTGGTTGCCGAGGACGTAATACTTGCCCAGCGGCGCGTCCAGCTCGCCAAACAGCTTGCAGAAGGCGTCCAGCTCCTCCGGCTCGGTGAACTCGTCGAAAATATCGCCGGTCAGCACAAGCAGGTCGGGACGGCACGCTTCGATTTTTGCTTTCAGCTCCGGGATGCGGGTGTGATCCATCGCCGCACAGGCGCGCGGGTGGACATCACTGACCTGCACGATGGTCAACCTGCCGTTTGGCAGATTTTTCCGCGTTGTAAGGCTGTATTTTGTCGTACAGAGCCGCAGCGCACGCCGCCGCCCCCACCACATGATAAGGCCCGTCAACAGCCACGGCGTTATGCCGTCCAGCCAGATAATATGCCAAACAGTCAGTGGTGTGCCGCCGATGCGCCGCAGCGCCAGCCCGATGGCGGTACCGATGCAGTAGAATGTCACAAGATGTCCGGCAAACACGATGCCCAGCCCGAGCGGGTCGCGGCTGATATACGCCAGCACGCCCATCAGCACAAGCGGCAGTCCGTAATACAGCACCGGCCACCGGGCCACCAGCTGTAAGGGCGGCAGCTGCAAAAAGTTCAGGTACAGCAAAGCATCCAGCGCCACCTGCCCGAGGCGCGGAAGAACGAATTGGAAGAAAGGATGATACATGGTTGACGCCTTTGTTCGGTAAGAGTGCCTTCCCCCTTGGGGGAAGGTGTCTGCGGCCCCGCCCGCAGACGGATGAGGGGAATGCGTGTGGGTGCCGCCCGTATACGGGATAGTATGACAAGGTCGCCCCTCATCAGTCGCCTGCGGCGACAGCTTCAGTCTCCGTGCCAAGTGCCGCCTACGGCGGTTGCACTCCGACACGCGCCTGCGGGCGCAGCCCCACGGGGAAGCCTTTTAACAAAAACAGCCCCGCACCTCGCGGTACGGGGGCTGAAATTTAATTTTTACTGTTCCTTCGCCTTGATGGCCGCGTCAATCGCGCGGGCAGCCTCTTTACCGGCACCCATGGCCAGAATAACGGTGGCGGCACCGGTAACGGCATCGCCGCCGGCGTAGACCATCGGGCGGCTCGTCAGGCCGTCGGGGCCGTTGGTGATCAGGCAGCCGTGCTTGTCGGCGTCCAGACCCGGCGTGGTGGAGCGGATCAGCGGGTTGGGGCTGGTGCCCAGCGCCATGATCATCGTATCAACGTTCAGAACGAACTCGCTGCCCTCCTTGACGATGGGGCGGCGGCGTCCGGACGCATCCGGCTCACCCAGTTCCATCTCAACGCAGGTCATACCCTTGACCCAGCCGTTCTCGTCGCCCAGCACTTCCGTCGGGTTTGTCAGCGTCTTAAAGACGATGCCCTCCTCCTCGGCGTGCTCGACCTCCTCCTTACGGGCAGGCAGCTCGGCCATGCCGCGGCGGTAGACGATGTAGACATTCTCGGCACCCAGACGCTTCGCGCAGCGGGCAGCGTCCATGGCGACATTGCCGCCGCCGACAACGGCAACGGACTTGCTCTTCATGATGGGCGTGCGGGAATCCTCCTTGTACGCCTTCATCAGGTTGACGCGGGTCAGGTACTCGTTGGCGGAGTAAACGCCGTTCAGGCTCTCGCCGGGGATGCCCATAAAGCGGGGCAAACCGGCACCGGACGCGACATAGACGGCCTCGAAGCCGTAGTCGTTCATCAGCTCGTCGATGGTCAGGACCTTGCCAATGACCATGTTCGTCTCGATGTCAACACCCAGCTCCTTCAGGCCTTCGACCTCGTGCTGGACGATGTCCTTGGGCAGACGGAACTCGGGGATGCCGTACATCAACACGCCGCCCGCAACGTGCAGGGCTTCGTAGACGGTGACCTTGTAGCCCAGCTTTGCCAGGTCGCCCGCGACGGTCAGGCCGGACGGGCCTGCGCCGATGACAGCGACCTTGTGGCCGTTGGGCGCGGGGGCGGTGGGCTTGGTATGTACGTTGTTGCGGTACCAGTCGGCAACAAAGCGCTCCAGGCGGCCAATGCCGACGGCCTCGCCCTTGATGCCGCGGACGCACTTGCCTTCGCACTGGTGCTCCTGCGGGCAGACACGGCCGCAGACAGCGGGCAGTGCGCTGGACTGGGCAATCACGTTGTAGGCGGCCTCAAAGTCGCCCTCGGCGACGTGCTTGATGAAGCCGGGAATATCGATTTCAACGGGGCAGCCGCTGCGGCAGGGGTGGTTCTTGCACTGCAGGCAGCGCTTGGCCTCGTTCACGGCCATCTCCTCGGTGTAGCCAAGGGCGACCTCTTTAAAGTTTTTGTTGCGGACGTTCGGCTCCTGGCTGGGCATGGGGCACTTTTTCGGGTCCATGTTCGGCATAATTACTGCACCTCCTGCTTCAGCAAATTGCACTCGGCCTCGCGGGCGTGTGCCTCAAAGGGCTTGTACATCGTGCCGCGGTGCATAGCCTCGTCAAAATCGACCTCAAAGCCGTCAAAGTCGGGGCCGTCCACGCAGGCAAACTTGGTCTGACCGCCCACGGTCAGGCGGCAGCCGCCACACATGCCGGTGCCGTCGATCATAATGGGGTTCATGGAAACGATGCTCTTCAGGCCGTGCTTCTGGCAGGTCTTGACCA
>OIYH01002386.1_pt1 | contig 9763 bp, 10 predicted proteins | sample 1587911 | NCBI WGS metagenome assembly OIYH01 (sample SAMN03283252) | human gut metagenome | biome: human-associated habitat; material: feces | host: Homo sapiens | place: USA | collected 2013
TGAAGAAAATATTCTTATTGCTTTTGAGCATCTGCCTGCTTGGCACGGCGGTGCTGGCGGCGGGCTGCGGACAGGAGGTGCAGTCGGACAAGAAGGTGCTGAAGGTCGGCATGGATGCGAGCTATCCGCCGTTTGGTTCGCAGAATCAGGATACGAATGACTACGAGGGCTTTGATGTCGATATTATCCGCGCGATTGGTGCGGAGGAAGGCTTCGACGTCGAAATCAGCAACCGTTCGTTCGATGGCCTGATTCCGGCGCTGCAGGCGAAGGAAATCGATGTGGCGATTAACGACATCACGATTACGGATGACCGCAAGCAGTCGGTCGACTTCTCGAAGCCGTATTACATCGCGGGCCTCGGCGTGGTCGTGCGTGCGGACAATGACACGATTCACACGGCGAAGGACCTCGAGGGCAAGACGCTCGGCGTTTCGATTGGCTCGACGGGCGAGGAAGCGGCGCGCAAGATTCCGAACGCGAATGTCCGCGTGTTCAATGCGATTAATGAAGCGTTCCTCGAGGTGCAGAACGGCGGTGTCGATGCGGTCGTCAATGATATCCCGACAAATGAGTATTATGTCGCGCATGCGAACAACAAGAACGTGCGCACGGCGGAAGTCGCCCTGACGAAGGAAGACCTCGGCATCGCGGTGCTCAAGGGCAATACGGCGCTTTTAAATAAGATTGATGACGGCCTCGATAAAATCAAAAAGAACGGCAAGTTCACGGAGATTTATCAGAAGTGGTTCGGCAAGGAGCCGCCGCAGGAATTGCTGCAGTGATTTTTTGATGGTTGAAAGGGGGATTTTGCATGAATACGATTGAGAAGTATCTTGAAAAATATCCGCTCATCGTGCTCGACGGGGCGTTTGGCACGGAGCTGGCACGCCGCGGCTTTGACACGAACGATGAGCTTTGGTCGGCGAAGGCGCTTTTTGAGAAGCCGGAGCTTGTGCAGGCGGTGCACCGTGACTATTATGAGGCCGGTGCCGATGTTTCGACGAGCGCAAGCTATCAGGCGACGGTCGAGGGCTTTGAGAAGAAGGGCTTTTCGCGGGAACAGGCGAAAGAGATCATCGTCCGTTCGGTGCGTCTCGTGCAGCAGGCAAAGGATGAATTCTGGGCGCAGCAGGCAAAACGGCAGGGCAGGCCGCAGCCATTGGCAGCTGCTTCGGTCGGGCCGTACGGTGCGTATCTCGCTGACGGTTCGGAGTACCGCGGCGACTACAAGGCCAGCCGTGCGGAGCTCGCGGACTTTCATGCGGAACGCCTCGATATCCTCGTAGGCGCGGAGCCGGACATTTTAGCCTGTGAGACGCTGCCGCTTCTCGAAGAGGCTTTAGCAATTCTCGATGATTTGCACCGCTATCCCGATGCCGGCGCTTGGATTTCGTTCTCGTGCAAAGACGCGGAGCACACGTGCGGCGGGGATAAAATCGCGGACTGCGCGCGGCTGCTCGACCGGGAGAGTCAGGTCGCGGCGATTGGCGTCAACTGCACGGCACCGCAGTATGTCGCGGACCTCGTCAAAAATATCCGTGAGCATACGGCAAAGCCGGTCGTTGTATACCCGAATACGGGCGAGACGTACGATGCCGTGACGAAGACGTGGCATGGCAGCCCGACGCCGTATCACGATTTTGTACGCCAGTGGTACGAAGCTGGGGCAAGGCTGATTGGCGGCTGCTGCCGCACGACGCCTGACGATATCCGCGGCATCGCGGCGCTGCGCCGGAGCCTGCAGAAATAATTTGGCATCAAAAAAGACAGGAAATTTTCCTTTGGGAAAGATTCCTGTCTTTTTTATGTTATATGGCTTTTGGGGACTTGGGCAGACGGATGCAGAAGCACGTGCCGCCAGTAGGCGGGGAGCTGACGGAGATTTTGCCGTGCTGTATCTCGACGTACTGTTTGGCAAGGGCGAGGCCGATGCCGGAGCCGCCCGCGGCGTTCCGGCTCTGGTAGAATTTGTCGAAGATGTGCGGCAGTTCCTCGGCGGGGATGCCGGGGCCGTCGTCTTTGACGGTCAGGCAGAGCTCGTTTGGCGTTTCTTTGATGGCAAGCTCGATATGGCTGCCGTTTTGCGTATGGCGGCTCGCGTTGACGAGCAGATTGCCGATGACCTGACGCATGCGGTCTTTGTCGAGCGGCAGAAGGGGGAGCTTGGCGGGGATGTTCCGCCGCAGTTCCTGCTGTTTTTCGTCAAACAGGGGCTGCATGAGCATGGCGGTCTGGCTGGCGAGCTGGCCAAGGCTGCAGGGCTCTTTGTGCAGGCGCAGCTCGTGGACTTCGGCCAGCGAGAGGTCGCGCAGGTCGGTGACGAGCCGATTGAGCCGCATGACTTCTTCCTGCAGCGCGAAGAGGCGTTCGGGCGTCGGCTCGGTGACGCCGGTGGTCATGTTCTCAAGGGAGCCCTGCAGCACGGCGAGCGGTGTGCGCAGTTCATGCGTGATGCTCGCAAAGAAATCGCGCTGTGACTTTTCACTGCGCGCAAGTTCGGCGGCCATCTGGTTGAAGACCGTGGCGAGGCGTCCGACTTCGTCCTCGGACGTGACCGTGACGCGCTGGTCAAAATGGCCGTGCCGGACTTCTTCGGCCGCGGCAGTAAGCCGGCGCAGGGGCCGCGTGATGCCGGACGCGATGAAGGAGCTGATGATGAAGCCGAGCAGGATGAAGAACAGCCCGACCCACCAGAGCGACTGATGGACGGAATGGATGAACATCGTCTCGGCCGCGCCGTGCTCCATGACGGCGAGGTGCAGCGAGAGGTAGTCGCCAAAGGCGGACTCCATCTGCTGCTGCGTGAGGATAATGAGGCTGCAGACCGTGAAGGCTAAAAGCAGGAACGTGCTGCCCGCGACTTTCCACTGCACGCTCTTTAAACGAAGGCCGCGTTCTTTAAACATCGTGCTCACCTCCGCTGTTTCCGCCGCCGAAGCGGTAGCCGATGCCGTAGACGGTCTGGATATACTTCGGCGCGTGCGTGTCCTGCTCGATTTTCTTGCGCAGGTTGCGGATGTGCGCGTCAATCGTGCGTTCGTAGCCCTCAAAGGCGAAGCCGTGGGTCGCGTCGAGAATCTGCAGGCGGTTGAAAACCTGCTGCGGATGGCGCATGAAGAGCTCGAGCATCGAAAATTCGATGGGCGTCAGCGTCAGGGGCCTGCCTTGAAGTTCGGCCGTGTGCAGCCGGCTGTTCAGGCGAAGCTCCCCATACTGCAGGCTGTCGTCTGCTGAGGGATTTTGGTCTGCGCCTTCGCCGGCGAATTTGCCTGACATTCCTTCGGTGCGGCGCAGGATGGCCTTCATGCGGGCGGCGAGTTCACGCAGCGAAAAGGGCTTGACGAGATAATCGTCAGCCCCGATTTCGAGTCCTAGAAGTTTGTCGACCTCGTCATCGCGCGCCGTCAGCATGATGATGGGCACCTGCGACGTCTGGCGCACGCGGCGGCAGACCTCGATGCCATCGAGCTTCGGCATCATGAGGTCGAGAACGATGATGGAAGGGCGCTGGGCACGGACGGCCGCGAGTGCCTCGAGGCCGTCGGCTGCCGTCCTGACCTGCCAATGCTCGCCCTGCAGAAAATCTTTGAGCAGGCTGCGGAGCTTGGCATCATCGTCGACGACGAGCACTGTCCGTTCGTTTTCCATAGCGTTCCTTCCCTTCTATTATATACGTGTATATACGTGACTTTCGTGAATATTACTGCTGGCCGTTCTGACTCATATGGCCGTCGTGCATCGAGCTGTGCATGTCCTTGTGCATCTGGTTCATGTCATCGCTGCTCATGCCGCCCATATTGCTGTGGTCCATCGGCATATTGCTCATGTCGTGCTGCATCATCATATTCTGCTGCACGGGCGGCTGCCAGCCGGAGAGGGTCGGGTCGACCATGCCGAAAATCATCGCGACGTGGCTGACGGCGAGAAAGCTGATGAGCAGCAGGATGTGGTGCCACTGGCGCTTTGCCGACGGCCCGCCGAAGACGCCGAGTTCCTGCAGCGTGATGATGCCGAGCGGCACGACGCCGAGCAGGTAGGCAATGAGGGCAAGCGTGTCAATCCAGCCGCGCAGCGCGATGTTCGGGATGACGTGCAGCAAAAAGAACGCGACGACACAGGCAAAATAAAGGCCCGCGGCAATGCCGAGGCCGTGGCTCAAGCGCTTCCAGCCGGCGCTCGCGGCCGGACGCGCGAGGATAAAGAGCTCGGACGCCGTCAGGAGTTCAGCCATGGCCACGGGCAGCACCATAAAGGCAATGAGGTTCCAAGGCTCATTGCTCATGAGGATTTCCATGTAATTTGTCATCATCATAGGAGATTCCTTCCTTTCTTTGTTGCAGATACATAAATCATAGCTTTCTTTTGGGGATACTCTTAGTATAGAGAAGGAATGTGCAGATACTGTGGCCGGATTGTGAAGAAAATATGAAGAAATGTCCGAGCGTTTGTGCTATAATAACCTACTAATGATAAAATTTCAGGAAGAAGGAATCTATGATGTCAGAACAGCAGAAAATGCCTTCCATCAAAGAAGAAATGATAAACCGGGGCAAAATCATCGTGCGCACGAGTGTCGTGGGCATTTTTGTCAATATTTTGCTCGCAGCTTTTAAGGCGGCGGTTGGCTTTACGGCCAATTCCATCGCCGTGCTGCTCGACGCGGTCAACAACCTCTCCGACGCCTTGTCCTCGGTCATCACGGTCGCAGGCGCGAAGCTCGCGAACCGCAAGGCGGATGAGGAGCATCCGTTCGGCCATGGACGCATCGAGTACCTCAGTGCCATGATTATTGCGGCCATCGTCTTTTATGCGGGCGTGACGTCGCTTTGGGAGTCGGGCAAGAAAATCATTGAGCCGGAAGCGGCGGATTACAGCCTGCTTTCCCTCGTCATTATCGCCGTGGCCGTGATCGTGAAAGTCGTGCTCGGCCGCTATTTCAAGCGGCAGGGCGCGGCAGCGGAGTCGAGGGCTCTGGAGGCCTCGGGCGCGGATGCCATATTTGATGCCATCCTGTCGCTGTCGGTCCTCGCTTCGGCCCTCATCTATCTGGCCTTCGGGATTTCGCTCGAGGCCTATGTCGGCGCGATTATCGCCGTCTTCATCATCAAGTCGGGCATCGACATGATGCGCGATACTTTGAGTGATATCCTCGGCGAGCGTCCGGACCCAGTGCTCGTGCGCCGCATCAAAGGTATGCTCGCGGCCGAGCCGGAAATCCGCGGGGCCTATGACCTCATGATTAACAATTACGGGCCGGGCCGTAACTATGCGTCGGTCCATATCGAGCTGCCCGATACAATGAACACGGATGAGATTGACCAGCTCACGCGCCGCATCCACGACAAGGTCTACTTAGAGACGGGCGTGCGGCTCATGGGCGTCAGCGTCTATTCGTACAACGCTCATGATGAAGAGGCCCAGAAAATCCGCAAAGCGGTGTACAAGATTGTCATGGCGCACCGCGACTACGCGCTGCAGGTCCATGGCTTCTACGTCAACCGCGCGCAGAAGAAGATGCGCTTCGACGTCGTCGTGCGTTTCGGCTTCAGCCTGCCCGACATTGTCAAAGAGCTGAAAGCCGAGGTCAAGGCGGTTTATCCCGACTACGATGTTCTCATTGACCCGGACCTCGATATGTCGGCCGTCTGCAATAACTGCGGCCATGGCAGGACGCACTGAGGCAGCTTATTCGGCAGCTTCGGTCTGACCGTGTTCCTGCAGGAATTTCTGAGCCCAAGCCTTGTCGATGACCGGCTCGGACCTGCGGATGTCACGCAGCGTCTTGTCGTAGGCCTGATGAATCTCGTTGTAGACCCGGCGTACGAAGCCGGCGATGCCGAGCGTCTGTTTGCCGCGCACGAGCTGGATATGATGATGGCCTTTGGAGTCAGTGTAGAAGTACGCCTGTTCGCCGCCCTGTGCCTTGCCGGCTGCAGCGTACTGATAGAGGACCATGAATTTATAAATCTCGATGAGGCGGTCGTCGAGGCCGGCGTCGAAGATGAAGAGCTTTTCGCGGAAGGCCAGACGGTCGTCGACGGCGCGCAGCACGTAGGGGCGCGTCGTCTTTTCCATTTCCTTGGCCCAGTCCTTGAGAGCGACGCCCTTGCCGCGCAGCATCTCGAGGGCTTTGCGTCCGTCTGCGAGATTGCCGTAGTTAATCATGTAGCAGTCTTCCGGCTGATGATAGAGGAACGGATAGTCGACCGTCGTCTTTGCGCCACACTGGGGGCAGACGAACTGGAACAGCGAGCCGTCGCGGACTTTTTCCTTGAGCGCGGGGCTTTCCTTCGTGTTGATGCTCTTGTAGACGGTGAATTCGCCCTGCGTATGGCATTCGGGGCAGGTGACTTGGACAGTTCTTTTCGTAGTCATAAAAATCTCCTTATGTTCTTGATAGTATGGGAGTGTATTCGTTTAGCGCAAACAATTTTATGATAGCATATTCGCCGTAAAATAAAAAGTCAGCCGCGGCAGGCTGACTTTTTGTGTATGGATGCAGTTATTATATAGAAGGAATCAGTCGGCTGACTTTTCTTCCTGATGGTGATTCTGCGTTTCCTTCATGAGCAGAGCGACGACGAACAGGCAGGCTTCAAAGGCAACGACGATGATATCGAGGGCTGCGACGTGGCCGAGCGTGGTCGTGAGGAAGCCCATGAGCGGGCCCGAGAAGAACGAAAGGAAGTAGCTCGAAGCACCGACAATGCCCGTAGCGAGGCCAATCTGGCTCGTGCTGACGCCATCCTGTGCAATCGTGTAGCCGAGGACGTAGATGGCGTGCAGGCCGATGCCCATGATGCCGCCGACGATGTAGAGAATCGGGGAGGTCTGCGGGATGAAGTGGAAAATCAGGACCGCGCAGAGGGCGTTGAGGCCCGACAGGCAGATGATGGTCGGCTTGCGGCCAAATTTATCGGCAAAGAAGCCGAGTACGACGCCGCTGAGACCGCCGATGCCGTAGATGGCGCCGAAGAACGAACCGGCTTCGACCGGGCTGAAGCCTTTGTACGTCATGAAGAGGTACGGGCCCATCGAAGCAAAGCCCCAGTACGGGATGATGTTGAGAATCTGGATGAGCACGCCGAGCCAGACAATCTTGTTGAAGCCGACCGTGCGCACGGCCTCGATGAGGTGAATGCGCTTGATGCTCGTCGAGGTATCCGTGTATTTCTTCTTGAAGCCAAAAATGAGCAGCAGGCCGAAGATGACCGTGGCAAGGCCCATGTGCTGCAGGCCGATGCTCCAGTCGCCCGTGCGCTGCAGGCTCCAGCCGTAGTAGGTCGGGCCGACGTAGGCGCCGACGGAGTAGAACGTCATCATGAGGCCATTGAGCATGGCGCGCGCCGCCGGGAAAATGGAACCCGCGACGGAGTACATGACGATGTTCCAGCAGCCTTCGAACACACCGAAGCAGACGCGCCAGAAGGCTGCACCGACGAAGCTGGCCGAAGTCGTGACGCAGGCCGTCATGCAGCCGAGGCCGACCATGCCGAAAATCAGCATGCGCTTGCGGCCAAAACGGTCAGCGAGGTAGCCTGCCGGGATATCGATGAGCGCCTGACCAAGGGTAAAGATCGTGCCGATGGTGCCAAGCTGTACCGCCGTCAGCGACAGCGAAGCGGCGACAGCCTTGAGTCCGACGCCAAAAGAAAGGCGGTTGGCCGAATAAAATGCATAGCCAAGCGCCAGCAGGAACAGCTGAAACCAGAGGATTTTTGGGATCTTGAGGGGGTTCTTTTCTTGTTCCATAATTCATACGCCCTTTCTAAAATGATGAATGATAACAGATAAGAATAACGTGAGATTGTTTTTGATTATAGCACTTACACTTGAAATGTAAACTGATAAAAGAAAATAAATACAAAAATTTTTATATAGAGGACATTTTGTGAGAAAGCGCAAATAAGTACGAGAAACCCTTATAGAGAGTAATAAGAGAAGGACAAAAAAGAATGTCCTCTTATTTATGTACGGTATAGTTTATATTCCACTCAATTATGGTTTACGTCATGCGGAAAATCTTTTATAATAAGAGAAAGTAAGGGAAAGAAGGGCTATTTTTATGATAGAAGAACAAATTCATAAAAGTGTACTGATTAAAGACACGACCAGAGAAGAACGCATCGAAATCGTCCGCCGTTCGCTGTCGTGTGAGTCGGGCAGTGAGAACTGCTCGGGCTGCGCGCTCGGCATCGGCGACCCGTTCAAGATGTTTGCGCCGTATATCGACGGCAAGATGGAGATCCGCGAAATCAACCAGCGGTTCCGTGCGAGCTATGGAATCCATTAAGAAGCAAGGCGGCAGTGCCATCCGCGAAAGAATCCGGCAGCGCGGTACGCTCATCGCTGCGGTACCCGGAGATTACCGTCCGCTGGCCTATCATGAGGGATGGACAGATGCATACTGGGGCTTTGATATTGAGCTGGTCTGGAAACTCGCCTCGTATCTCGGCGTGAAGATGGATGTCATCCTGACGTCATGGGAGAAGCTGGAAGAGGATGCCAAAACATCGCGCTTTGACCTGGCTGCGGGCGGCATCTCCCGCACGGAAGAACGCGCACGGAAACTGACGCTGTCGGATGGCTATCTGTCTGTCGGCAAGACCATTCTCTGCCGCAGGGACGATGCGGCACGCTATAAGAGTCTCGCTGATGTGAATCAGCCGGATGTGCGCATCCTGTACAATCCGGGCGGTACGAACGAGCATTTTATCAAAACACACCTGCCGAAGGCAGCCCTGATCACCTGGGCAGATAATTCGCGGATTCCGTCGCGTCTTGTCTCAGGACATGCCGATGTCATGGTCACGGACACGGTTGAAGCCGCGTACTATGCGCATCAGTATCCGGAGCTTACTGCTCCGCTCATCGACAAGCCGTTCACCACGGGAGAGTTCTGTCTGCTGATGGGCAGGGAGAGCGCGCCGCTGGTCAGTGAGGTTAACGAAGTCCTGCGGAAATTCCGTGAGGATGGTACGCTGCTGGATTTGAAGAAAAAATACCTCGGCAGTCTTGCTGACGCATGAAGTACGTGAAATCACGTAAAATAACGTCATTATATTTTATTTATCGCAAGAGGAGCTGTCATATATGAAAGCAATTGTTGTGGGTGCTACGGGCGCCGTGGGCCGCGACCTCGTGCGGGAGCTCTGCCGTGATGCGCGTTATACAGAGGTACGGACGTTCGCCCGCCGCGAGCTCGGCTTCGACCACGCAAAGCTCAAGCCGTTCGTCGTCGATTTTGAACGCACGGAAGGCTGGCAGGACCTCGTCAGGGGCGATGTCCTTTTCTCGGCGCTCGGCACATCGAAGAAACAGGCCGGCTCCAAGGAAGCACAGTACCATATCGACTACGACTACCAGATGATGTTCGCGCGTTTCGCCAAAAAGAACGGCGTTAAGCACATGGTGCTCGTCTCTTCGGTCGGCGCCGATGCAAAGTCGAGTTTCTTTTATCTGAAGCTCAAGGGCGAGATTGAAGACGATATGGAGAAGCTGGGCTTTGCGGGCCTGACCATTCTGCAGCCGCCGTCGCTCATCCGCAAGCACGCGAAGCGGCCGCTTGAGACGATTTCCGTTAAGGCCATTCAGGCGCTGAATGCCATCGGCCTTTTGCGCGGCATGGCCCCGATTTCCACGGAAGTCGTCGCCAAATGCATGGCTGAGGCCGGTGCCGAACCGTTTGCCGGCGTCCGCCGCATCACGGGACAGGCCATCCGTACGTTTGGTCAGTCGTAAGACAGAAGAAAATATCATC
>OIYH01002415.1_pt1 | contig 9667 bp, 6 predicted proteins | sample 1587911 | NCBI WGS metagenome assembly OIYH01 (sample SAMN03283252) | human gut metagenome | biome: human-associated habitat; material: feces | host: Homo sapiens | place: USA | collected 2013
CATCGCCCTGGGTATAATGGCAATCAGTAAGGCGCCCTGTAAGGGCAAAAGCTTTGTATATTGCCCGGTATTTAAAGTTAAAGATTAAAAAAAATGTACGATTTCAATAAGATCATAGACCGTTCGGGCAGCGACGACCTGAAGCATGGCGCCCTGCTGCCCCGCTGGGGACGAGATGATCTGCTGCCACTCTGGGTAGCCGATATGGATTTCGAGACCCCATCTTTCATTACAGATGCCCTCAAAGCAAGATTGGAACATTCTCTTTTCGGCTACACCATGGAGCCGGAAGATTATCTGCCCAGCATCATCGACTGGGTGCATGACCACCACCAGTGGGATGTGAAACGAGAGTGGATTCGCTTCATTCCAGGTATTGTAAAAGGTATCGGACTCGTGGTGAATGTCTTCACCCGTCCAGATGAGAAAGTCATCATCCAGCCACCCGTTTATCACCCATTCCGCCTCACTCCAGAGGGCAACGGCAGAGAGGTGGTCTTCAATCCGCTGAAGATGAAGGAGGATGGATATTACGAGATGGACTTCGAAAACCTGGAGAAAATCTATGATGAGAAGTGCAAGATCCTGATTCTCTGCAATCCTCATAATCCAGGCGGAATTACCTGGAGCAAGGAAGCCCTGCAGCGACTTGCCGACTTCTGCTACGAACATCATCTGCTCGTTATCAGCGATGAGATTCATGCAGACATGGCTCTGTTCGGACACAAGCACATCCCATTTGCTTCGGTTTCCGACAAGGCGCGCAACATCAGCATCACCTTCCAGGCTCCTTCCAAGACCTTCAACATTGCAGGAATCGTAAGCAGTTACGCCATCGTTCCAAACGAAGAAATCCGCAGGAAATTCTATCCTTGGCTGAGTGCCAACGAACTGGATGAGCCAACCCTCTTCGCTCCTATCGCCACCATCGCCGCTTTCCGCAAGGGTGAGGAATGGAGAAAGAAGATGCTTGCCTACATAGAAGACAACATCCGATTCGTAGAGGATTACTGCCGCGAGCACATTCCAGGCATTCGTCCGTTGCGCCCACAGGCTTCCTTCCTGGTCTGGCTCAACTGCCGAGACCTGCATCTCTCCCACGATGCGCTTCTCGATTTATTCATCGACAAAGCGCATCTGGCGCTGAATGATGGTGAAATGTTCGGTCCTGGCGGTGAGGGCTTCATGCGACTGAATGTTGCAACTCCTAGAAGCATTCTCAAGCAGGCTTTGCAACAGCTGGAAAAGGCTGTAGCCCAACTCTAGACCCGCTAGAAAAGACAATTCTAGATCATTAAGAAAACAATAGCCGTAACTACTTCTGCATAGTTACGGCTATTATATTATAATAAGGTAGAGGAAGACCTTTATTCCTCCTCCATTAAATCACGTACCAGTTTGATTTCGTAATAATCAATGCCGGTTCCCAATGCTTCCTTGATTTCGCTGAAATGCTCCATCTCGGAATGAGCCTCCATGAATTCACGGATTTTCTTTTCGTGGGCACTAGAAATCAACGCACGCAATCCCACCTTTCCTTCCTTTACGTATGAGGTAAGATGACCGATGATGGTGCCTTTGGTAAAGCCACGTTCTGCAGCAATCTGATCCACAGTCATACCCTGCTGGTAAAGATTGAAACTCACCTCCTTGGTTGGAATCTTCGGTTCCTTCGGTTCATTCGATTTCTTCGATTTCCTGGCTTTTCTACCAGAACCATAACCGGCACTTGAAGACGCACCTTCGCCCATTTCATCCAGCAGCATGAACTGCGCCTTCTTCTTCAGATAATCAGTCACCGTAAACACAGCGCTGCGCTCGTATTTCAAAAGACGTTCCTTCAACTTCACATCCTCAGAAAAGACAGAGAAGCGGTCCTGGAACTGTTTCTTTGCTACCTTATTATCCGTATCTAGATTCGACTTTCGGATCAAATCGCTCAGAATACCTATCTTATCAAAGAAATACTCAGCACCCTTGTGAATACGCTCCTGCAGTTCTGCCTGAAGGATATCAGGATTCTGGGAAAGCATGCGGGTATATTGCAGACGGAACTTATCAGAAACACCTATCAGACTCTTCAGCACCACCTGCAACTTCTGATACTCGCTCACCACACGAGGATATTTGCTGTTGAAGAATTCTACCAGACAGCGCATCAGGTGCTCGTAACTTCCGCTAATAGCATAGAAATCAAAAAGCTCGCCGATGCAGTGAAGCACGTATTGCTGCTCCAGATAGCTGATCTGTTCCTGGGTAGGCGCAGCAAGTTGACTGTTGAAAGCATCCACCGTCTGACTGCTGATGATGGCTCCACGAGACAGAGGCTGACTGAGCACCATTCCCTCCAAAGTCTTGCAGCGGCTCAAAGCCACGTAGGTCTGACCATGGGTAAAGGAATGGGAAGCATCGATGATAGCGTGTTCGAAGGTAAGGCCCTGACTCTTGTGGATGGTAATCGCCCAAGCCAGGCGCAAAGGATACTGTCGGAACTTGCCCTCTACCGTCTCCTCTATCTCCTTGGTCTCCTCATTGATCGTATATTTCGCATTCACCCACTCCATCTTCTCCAGCTCAAACTCCTCATCAGAATCCTTGCTGCGCACGATGATCTTATCTCCTTCTTCATCGGGTTTCACACCGATAACCTCACCAATCATACCATTATAGAAGCGGTGCTGCGGGTCGTTCTTGATAAACATCACCTGTGCTCCGGGCTTCAGAGTAAGCATGAAATCTGCCGGATAAGATGATTCCGGGAAGTTATCCTCCACCTCTGCCGTATAGGAAAATGCCCTGAATGGCAAGGCGGCAAGCTGCTGCTCATTGATTTGCTGGGCTGGCGCATTATGAGTGGTCAGGCGGATAAAGTTACTGTTCTTCGGCGGTTCGAAATTAGGGATAAAACGCTGGTTCAATGCCTGCAAGGTAGCATCCGAAGCCCTGTTCTCCCTAATCTGGTTGAGCAGGGAGATAAACTGCTCGTCCTGCTGGCGATAAACCTTCTTGAGCTCTACGGTAAGATAGCCCACCTGCTTCAGCGCATTGCTGCTGAAGAAGAAAGGAGTATCGTAATGCTCTTTCAGAAGCTGTTCCTCCTGTGCCGTAACCACTGGTGCCAACTGCTGCAGATCGCCTATCATCAGGAGCTGCACACCGCCGAAAGGAAGGTCGTGACGCTTGCGGTACTGACGAAGCACGGAGTCGATGGCGTCGAGCAAATCGCTGCGTACCATACTGATTTCATCGATGACCAGCAGGTCGATGCTTCGGATGATGTTTCGCTTGAGTTTGCTGAACTGATAGCGTTTCTGTTCGCCACTTCCGAAGGTTGTACCCGGAATATATGGCGAAAAAGGAAGCTGGAAGAACGAATGAATGGTCATTCCTCCGGCGTTGATGGCGGCAATACCTGTTGGGGCAAGCACAACCATTCGTTTAGGCGACTTCTCCTTAAGCTGTTTCAAGAAGGTTGTTTTACCTGTGCCTGCCTTGCCCGTAAGGAAGAGGTTAGCGCTGGTCTTTTCTATGATGTTCCATGCCAGGATGGATTCTTCGTTCATTTCCATTAGCTTCGTTTTTTAGATTTCTTCCACGATCTCGTTCATTTCCTTGCGCTTCTTCTCGGCATGAGGACAATCCTCAGCAATATGACCGAGAGGGATGATCACTACTGCCTCGAAACCTTCGCGAGGGAAAAACTGCTGCATCTTGTCTGTATCATAATTGCAGACCCAGCAGGTGCCCAGACCTCTTTCGGTGGCAGCCAGACAGAGGTGCTCGGCAGCTATTGCCACGTCAATATCTCCATGAGGCTTCTCATCGTATCTGCGAACCCAGTTCTCATTCACGTTCTTCATTCCCACAATATACATTGGGGCTGTCTTGAACCACTCACGGTCGTAGCACTCCTGGAGTTTCTCCTTAGCCTCATCCGAGCGAACGATGAGCCAATGCCAAGGCTGTCTGTTCACTGCCGATGGAGCCAGTCGCACACACTCCATGATGTAATCCACATCCTCCTGACTTACTGCCTCGGAGGTAAACTTGCGAGCCGAGAAACGCTCCTGGCTCAATGCCAACATATTTTTCATACCATTTCGTTTTTATCTTATTAATATAAGGCAAAATTACAAAAAATCCCCGAAAAGCCCAAGCCTTTCGGGGATTTTCCTTCTTACCTCCTATGATTTTCTGGAATTTCCTACTTTTCATAGGATTTCATTCTTCAGCAAGCTGATTATCTCAAGAACAACATTGAGTTGGCATTAATGCCACCTGCATCAAACTTGCTCTTATACTCGCCTGTAGCAGTAAAGTGGCAGATGATGCTGTTGCTATTATAGTCTGGTGAATATGCAAGATAGAAACTGCCATCGTATGGATTGCGCTCAATCATATATACAGTGTTACCAGCTACCTCATCTGGGATATTCTTCAGATTCCAGGTAGAAACCTGCTTGCTCTTAGCATCGTAGATGTTGTAGGTAGTGGTGTAAGTCACCCAATTAGATGATGTAGAATTGGTGAAGTAGAGGTTGCCATCATAAGCCATCATCTTGGTAGCATTGGCAATATAATCGCACTTCTTAGTCTGAGGATTGTAAGTATAGACAGCTGTAGAATAATCGTAGTTGGCAGGATTATAAGATGGGCTGCCAGCAAGAACGTAGATATGATCATCGCTCTCAACGATACGCTGAGGATTGTTGGCGATTTCAATAGACTCAGCCTTGTCAAAAGTCTTGGTATTGATGGTGCAGAGAGTCTTGCCAGCGCCATAACCAGAACATACTACGTAGATTACATCATCTTCCTCAACAAGCTCCTCTGGGTTAGCATCTACCTTTACAGAAGCCTCCAAAGCCAATGTCTTTACATCGAAACGGCTTACATAGCCACCATAGCTGGAAACATAGAGCTTACCATCCTCTTCGCAGATGTAGCGAGGCTCACCCAATTTCTCATCAAAGCTGTATTCTGCCTGCTGAACACCAGAACCATTCAGCTTCAGGAGTTTCTTGGAAACATTTACCACCACGTAGATGTTGCCATCTTCCTCAATCATGTCGTTGGCTGTATCACCCAGGCCCTTACCATTCTGAGTCAAATAGATATCATTCTCAGAAGGCTGATCAGTCTCAGGATTCACAAAGAAGAGATGGCTATTGTTCTTACCATAGCCACCCTCTGACAGAACGAAGGCACGATACTGAGGAAGATCTACCTTAGATCCCTCCTTCCATGAATTATCCTCCTCATCATCACTACATGATGTAAAACCAGCAGCAATCATCAATCCGCAGATGATTGCCATAAACAAACTTCTCAATTTCATTTTTTTCATTTTCATTCTCTATTTGTTATGTTGAATATTATTTTTTCTCACTTTCTGTTTTCTATTCTGATTTCTATTCAGATTTCTATTCCGTTTTCCTTCCATCCGGCTTTCTACAAGGTAAGCGAAGCTGTGGCTTGCCAACTCCTGCCCGGCATTGGATAATACTTAATTACCTCATATTGCTTGTTGAAGGCATTGAGCAGGGAGAAACTGAGTTTCAGGACGCTGCCCCTTGGAAAATCCCTTCTTGAAGCATTTCTATTAAGAGTACTTTCTTCTGAAGCATTCCCATAAAGGGCTCTTTCTTCTGAAGCTTTTCCATTAAAAGCATTTTCTCTTGCCCCATTTCCCGACTCAATGTTCTTCTTTCTCTTACCGAGCGAAAACTCTCTCGATAAGGTGAAAGTATGCTCCTGATATGCTTTCATCCGATATTCTTCCGTACACTGTATCATACTCCATCGCTCGCCCACAGCCTGCATCTGCCATCCCACAGACACCCAGGGATTGCGCCATACGGCAGAAACATTGCCCGAATGGCGAGGCGTATAAGGCAACTGATGGCGGTAATAACTCTTTTTGCTATCCGTCTTATCCACCGCATACTGATAGGTGTAGGAAGCATCCACATCCAAAGCCATCTTCCGTCCCATCGGAACACCGAACGAAAGTGTAGCATCTACGCCCTTGATTTCCACTCGTCCGAAATTCACCATCTTCCATACATAGGTAGTCGGGAAAGCCACAATCTTATCCGTCACCTTATTATAATAGGTGTCAAGAGTGGCTTGCAGACTGATTCCACGAGCCGGATTCCGCAGCGTTTTTCCTCCAAACTGATGCGCCCAAGTTACACCGAGGTTCCATTCCGTAGCATTCTCTGGTTTGAGATTCGTATTGCCGATGTGCAGATAATACATATCCGTGAAAGTCGGCACGCGATAGGTGCTCTTCATCATCGCCCTGAGATAGAGCGTTTCATCGGCAAGCAGACGATAGTTCATGGCTACGCTTGGCGAAATCCGCTTTCGGTCGGCAGGAATCCGGGCATTTACTGAAGAGGATGAGCCGAAAGATGAGGATGAGCCGGAAGAACCATGATCCTCTTTCGAAGCCTTTTCGGAAATGTAGGTTCCTACAAGATTACCATCCACCTGCCATCTCTGCCATTTCCATCTCAGCGACCAGGCGGTCTGCGATGAGTAACGGGTAGGATTAGGCTGTGAAACAACATTGGTGCGAAGATCGCCGATGGAGAAATCTTCGGCAAGTGCCGTTGTCCATCCCCACCCCAGATCATAACCTATCGTGGCAGAGGCATAATACTCATTCTGCCGGGCAATATCCGTCAGCTTTCCGCCCTGATATTTCACATTGTAATCTTCATATTTCGACCACGTATGGGCGTATTTCAACCTTGCATTCAGCGCAAGACGGGGAGCCAGCTGAGATTTCCAGACCATCTGAGCGAAGCAGCTCTCATCCCACATCCGCTCTTCAGCATCAGAATTGTAGAGAATCACCACTCCCGGCAATCCACGTTTGGAATTGTAATAGGAAACCTTGGCAGAAAGTTCGTTTTTATCCCAACGATGGAAGAGATTCACCTCTCCCTGCCCCGACAGAATATCAGAATTATAGCGCTTGTGGTGCTCCTTGTATCTTCCGTTCTGAATAGTGAAAGGATAGACTCCATCTGCCCTCACCATATTGGCGTCGAAGGTAAGAGCTGTCTGACTGCTGAGCCGCAGACTATATTGAAGGGAAGGCGTGAACAAGCCCCAGGAACCTGTCTTGGCGTTCACTTTCAGCTGCCAGGGCTGCGGAGAAGTCCAGTCTATCCCACGGCTTTCGATGCTCAGGATTCCAGCCGAAGCATAATGCCGAGCCGACTGCATCAGGTCGCTACCCTGCCCGATTGCCACCGAGAGCTGGCGGATATTGGAAAGCGAATATCTCGACACGTCAATCTGTCCTGCCTGCATATTACTCACCACAATTCCATCGTAGCTCACCGCCGTATGGCAGGCACCCAGACTTCTCACACTCACCGTCTGCAGTCCACCGATTCCACCATAGTCACGCACCTGCACTCCAGCCATTCGTTTGGCAGCATCTCCCACTGAGGTAATGCCCAGCAACTGAAGTTCAGAACTGGTGATGGTCTGTACAGGAGTCACGCTCGAAAGGGCACTACGGGGCTTCTTCGCTCTCACCTCCACATCATCCAGATGCTGCGTGCGAGTACGAAGGGAATCGTTTGCCGGAGCCTGCATTCCTGCCCGAACCGGTTCAAGATGCTGAGCCTGGAGAGTAGATAAGCCGCTCATCCACATGGCGCCGATCAGGGCAACATGCGTTATTCTTTTCTTTTTCTTCATTCTGTTGTTTCTATTTTCTTCATCACGAACCCATCCCACGGGGTTGGATGAAATCATCTTCCTATCAGCTGCAGGGCGCAGTGATAAGAAAGGACGGCAACGGCAGGTCTTCTGACTTACATCCATCAGACAAGCGGTCTTCCCGAAAAAATGTCAGTGACCTTTTAGATGCTTGCCTGTTCTTCCCCGGTGGCATTCGTGCCCCTCATTTCGGAAGAAGATGTTTACAGCAGCGGGACTGTCCGGGCTTCTCACCCGATTCCCTTTTAATCGCAGTCCACCCCCATTCCTATAGCGGCACGTGGCGACTGCGAACCAATTGCGGGTGCAAAGGTAAGCATAAATCGCGGAATAACAAAGTTTTTCTCTAAAAAAACACAGAAAAAAATATAATCTTGGATAGAGACTAGAGTTTCGAATATTTTTTGTATTTTTGCAACATGAAAAGAATACATTAAGGATAGACCTCAACGATATTCTGGTTCGCCATCGTGAGGCCACCTTCTATGTACGTGTTTCGGGCGACAGCATGCAGGATGCAGGCATTCTCGACGGCGACCTAGCCATCGTAGACAGGCAGATAGAGCCATCCAACGGCAACTTCGTCATCGCCTTCGTGGATGGCGAATTCACCATCAAGCAATTCAAGATGGATGAGAGCGGTGCCTTCGGCTGGCTCATCCCATGGAACAAAAACTTCTCCCCAATCCGGGTAGATGAGACCAACCGATTCATGATTTGGGGCGTGGTTACCTATGTGATTCATCAAATTGCAGAATGATTCATTTGATTGCGGAATGATTCATCTGATTGCAGAGCAGAATAACTCTTAAAAATAAAAAAACTCGGAATGCTTCGAAAAAGGAAACATCCCGAGTTTTTGATATCCTTCTTAATTTATGTCTTACTAATGTCTTTTATGCCTCCTGCTTCTTATACCCCACAAGTCCGTACCAGAGGATGACGAACTCGCAGAAGAGAGGAACGAGCCAGGTGAACTGCCATGAACCGATATAATCGGCAAGCAACCCCTGAAGCACAGGGAATACTGCACCACCGAAAACACCCATCATAAACACACCCGAAGCCTTGGAAGTATATTCCTTCAAGCCATCCACAGCCAAGGTGAAGATGCAACTCCACATCACACTATGAAATAATCCCACAGCAGCCATCAACCAGAGATTTTCGGTAAGCATGGAAATGGCCATCAATACGATTGCCGCCACCGTAACGGTGATGAGCATAGGGCGAGGTGCCACATTCTTCAAACCGGCAGAAACCATTCTACCTATCATGAATCCTCCCCAATAGAGTGTGGCAAGAAGGGCTGGAGAAAGATCGTAACCATGTCCCATCAAATCCATCGCATGAAGATTCATATTGTTGCCGATTCCCACCTCGGTTCCCACATAGAAGAAGATGGTAATCACACCATATTTCAAATGGCGGAACGACCAGATGCTGCGTTTCTTCGCATTTCTGGAATCATCAGAAGGAGTTGTCTTTCCTTCAGATTCCACATCTTGAGTCTCCTCTCTTGTACCCTCAATGTCAGGAAGATTCGCCTTGGAAGTGCTCCATGTTGTTAAGGCAATGATGAGCATCATCACCAGAAAAGGAATGGTGAGCTGATCGGCAGAAACACGATCCAGGGAAACGCCGGCAAACATCACGCCCGTTACAAAGAAAGGAGCGATGGTTGTTCCGAATGAATTCACCGCACAAGTGAAGTTCATACGCTGCACGGGTTGAGTGCCCGGCAAAGGATAGGCAGCTATGTATGGATTGATAACCACCTGAAGCATTGCCGCAGACGTACCCATCAGATAGGAACCGAAAAGGAAAATGAAATATCCGAATGGTACAAAATCCTGAGAAATATGCACACCTGCCCCACCCCAATATTCAGCAATCAGCGCCGAAGCAAGATAGAAGGCAAGTC
>OIYH01002417.1_pt1 | contig 9660 bp, 8 predicted proteins | sample 1587911 | NCBI WGS metagenome assembly OIYH01 (sample SAMN03283252) | human gut metagenome | biome: human-associated habitat; material: feces | host: Homo sapiens | place: USA | collected 2013
ATTTCCAGATAAAAAGATCTGGCTCTTAAAGTTCTCAATGCATTTTTTGAAGCAATGGTATAAATAAATTTCTGGATACCGGAAATATCTAAAGAACAGAATAGAAATGCTTCTGTTTCGTAAAATTCTGTTTCTTTTGAAAATAACGTCTCTTTATAATTCAGATGATTTTCGTTCAGATAGTCATAGATGCAGCTTGCGATTGCTGCCGTCAGTTTTACATGATCAAACAGCGAAATATCTGCCAGTTCTTCTTTTGACGTCGAAGATGGAACATAAGAAAGATTGGCTTCCAGAACTGTCAGAAGCGAATTTAAATATTCACTGTTCCAATCCATCCCTTTCAGATTTTCGGTAATCTGGACTTTTACCGTTGTATAAAAAGACTCCGAAAACGGAATCTTTTCATCCCCTGGATCATTGATTCCATTTTTCGGATCCATATTACCCGGATGATAATATTTTTCCTGATGATTTCCATTCAAAATATTGAATACACTCTGCAGCGGAAGCGAACGTTCAAAACCTCGATCTTCGCTTTCATCTTTTTTCCGCCGGTCGGAAAATACCGCAATATTATCAGCCAGATATACAATATACGCCAGACTGTTTTCTTTTAAAGCAACTGCCCGTTTCAAAAGCGATGCATGATGATAGCGGACGCAGTCCAAAATCTCCGAATCTGTAAGATTTGTTTCCTCTTTCAGATAATCATACCCGGAAATACTGTGATTACGCCTGTCATCTCCCTGACGGTAAATCACTTTTCCTGTATCATGCAACAGACTTCCCATGATCAGTCTTACTTTTTCATCAACCATGTTTCTCCCTCCTGTGCAGCTGCATTGCTCCCATTCCCATACTGGTTTTGATTCCCACACCGGAATATTCTCCAAAACGACATAACAGCCTGATATAATTTGCCATCGTCTCTGTTCCTTTTATCTTGATACTGGCATTCCCCACAAATCCATTGATCTGAACTTTTTCCAGTGGAAAAGGCATGGTCTGGAGACGATATCGAATGATCTCACTGTTCCTTACAAGCTCTTCCAGTGTCTCTTCATCGTACATATCCAGTTCTTCTGATGCAGCACTGTATTTTCGCATCAGACTTCCATATACCAGACGCAGATCCGGATAATTCACATATTTTCCGTCACGTTTAAATGCCGTCGGTGTGCAGAACTGCAAATTCAGATAGCGATCACAGCTTTCCTCATAAAATTGCTTCATCAGCTCACTTTCTTCCAGTATCTCGATGCTCCGGCCCACAACGTTTGTGGTAATCTCTTTTCTGCGAATCGTGATCTGTTTCAACTCTTCCAGCGGCAGAATGATATTTTCATAAGCCTCTTCGTTTACGGTGCAAATATACCAGACAGTCTTATCCTTTTCCTTCACGACATACTGGCTGTATGGATTCAGACTATATTGATGCAGTTCCTGTGCATAGTCTGTGTCAATCTGCTCCATCAATACGCCCTGCAAATTTGAAGACTGCTGATATGAAATCTGAGAAGAGTCGAGTTCTATTCTCAATTTTGCATACATGTTTTAGCTTTTTTCTCCTTTTTTTCGTGTTTTTCTACAAATTATTGTATTTATTGTATCATTGTAGTAGAAAAACGTCAATTCAACCAGCAGTTGAAAATATATTTTTTTGTTTTTATGATATCCTCATCTAATTTTCATTGTTATTGTTATTCTTATTGCTTATGTTGTATTTATTTTATGAGTTGCCCGACAAATGAACACTATAAGTACCTTGCTACGAAAATAAAACTCGTAGCAAGGTACAAGATAGTACAGAGACAAAAAATATGTCTCATTTGTCGTTTAACTCATTTTATGATGCCAGGGTCAAAAGTTCTAAATCCACATGAGCTTGCTCATAGGTGGATGAAAGACCTTGGGACCCGCCCCGATATGAAGCAGAACATTCAGTGAATGTTCGTTTTGCTCCGACCGAAGCGGGGGAATGCTTCTCTGCGTTCAAAGTATATTTTCTTAAACTTCTTGACATCATGCCATCTATATTATCTCATTCACATTTGGAAGAACGAAAATTGCGAAAAGCTGAGTATGGGGCTGGGGTTGAATCCGGCATTTCAGAAGTCAAAATCGTTGCTTTCCAGGCAGGTGTAAAGAATTGAAATGTCACACATTTTAAAATACTTAGCGTTCCGCTTAAACGCCCATGGAAGGCCAGGAGCTTTTAGTAATGTGCAGACGAACGGTATCGTAAAAAATAGTGCGTAAAATAATACAGCCATGACGAATCCGAAAACAAATCACTTTGACGGGGATTGTTTTCGAATCATCATGGCGTTCTATTTTACATATGAGTTTTCTTAATGCCCATCTTCTTTCGTTGCTTCTCCGTAAGAAAAATCGAGTAGTTTCTGTACTCTGCGTTGCAGATGCTACATTTCCTGCTGATGCAACTGCTCTTCGAAATCTGAAGCAAAATACTTTCTCGGACTTCCGCTTCGTCATCTAGCAGCATGATTTTGTACAAAATATCTTCACCCCCATTGTAACTTTTACAGATATTTCAATGCTTCCCTTAAATTTGCCGCCGGAAGCAGGCGGATTCCTTCCACTTTCCCAATTGAAGGCATGGAAACTGCCGGCAGAATGATCGTCTCAAACCCTAGTTTCCTGGCCTCTGCCACTCTCTGTTGTGCCATGCTGACGGCACGGATCTCGCCGCTCAAACCAACTTCTCCAAATGCCAGTATTTTTTCGTCAATCGCAATGTCTTTGTAGCTGGAGATCAGTGCGAGCACGATCGCTAGGTCGATCGCCGGCTCGTTCATGCGGATGCCTCCCGCAATGTTGACATAGGCATCACAGGTTGATAAATGCATACCGATGCGTTTTTCGATCACAGCCATCAGAAGTCCGACTCGGTTGTAGTCGGTGCCGGCTGCCGTCCTTCTTGGCATCGCAAGGTTGCTGCGGCACACAAGTGCCTGAACTTCTACAAGAATCGGCCTTGTTCCTTCCATGGAACAGGACACGATTGATCCGGATGCTCCCTGCGGCTTGCCGCTTAACATATATTCCGATGGATTTTTGACTTCTTTTAATCCGCTCTGGCACATTTCAAAAACACCGATCTCGTTGGTGGAGCCAAATCGGTTTTTGACTCCGCGGAGTATTCTGTATGCTGCATGGCGGTCTCCTTCGAAATACAGTACCGTGTCCACCATATGCTCCAGAACTCTCGGTCCTGCGACAACTCCTTCTTTTGTCACATGTCCGACAATAAAAATGGAGATTCCCATACGTTTTGCGATCTGCATAAATACAGAAGTAGCTTCTCTTACCTGCGATACACTTCCCGGTGCGGAGGAAACGTCTTCCTGATACATCGTCTGGATCGAATCAATCACTACAATTTCCGGCTGCACACGCTCGATCACCCCCTGGATCGTCTCAAGGCTGGTCTCACAGAGCAACAGCATTTCCTCTCCGAAACTTCCGATTCTGGACGCTCGCAGTTTAATCTGCTGAAGCGATTCTTCACCCGATATATACAATACTTTTTTGCCTTTTTCTGTGAGATTTTTGCAGACCTGCAAAAGAATGGTTGATTTTCCGATACCCGGATCACCGCCGACCAGAACCAGCGATCCGGCAACAATGCCTCCGCCAAGCACACGATCCAGTTCTTCAAATCCGGTCGCTGTGCGTATCTCGCTCTCTGTCTTGATCCCGGATAATTTCACCGGCTGTGCCTCATGGATCCTGGCCGCCAGGCTCTCTGTTTTTTTACTGCTTTTTCCCGCCTTCCCGGTCACGACGGTCTCCTCGACCAGTGTATTCCACTCTTTGCAGGCCGGACACTGTCCCAGCCATTTTGCAGACTCATAACCGCAGTTCTGACAGAAAAAAATTGTTGATTTTTTTGCCATGTTCCCTCCTTCAAAGAACACTGCCGATTCTTTCCGGCAGATATTTCTGTTTTGTTTTTCTCGTCATCACAGCAAAAAGGGAACGTCCGTCCCGACGCTCCCCCTTTTCTTATGCTGAGAAGATTCTCAATTTTTATAATGTTTTTTCATAATTCAAAACACTTGCTGTCAGAATCAGATTATTACATTTTTTCGATGCGAACTGCCGCACTTTCTGTGCTGTCAAGCTCTACGCTCAGTACCAGTTTGCCGCCGAGGTTTGTCTTCATCTCGCCAACTTCCTTATCATCGACAAATACCTGATAGCTTGTCTCCTCTTCCAGCTCTACGGTAATCTGTGCATCGGTCGGGCACTCTACAGTAAAGCTCATGCCGTTCTCAGTCACTTTTAAGTGACTTACTGCGGTTCCCGGTACGGATTCGTAAACAAACATGCCATTTCTCTCAAGCTTTGTGATCTCCTTGAAAGTTTTTACTTTATACAGATCGCCGTCATGCTCAAAATCAGATTTTTTGGATTTGGCCGGCAGCTCATAATTACCGAAACTGATCGTTCCATCTGCTTCTGTGCGTATCAATTCACTTACTACTGACATATCTATGCCCTCCTGGTATTCTCTTTTGTCGCTTTATCCCGCTGTCAAACCAGCTTTCTTTCAAGTCAAATGCACGAAAACTCAATGTATGATTCTGACTGGATTTACTGATATTCAAATCAAACGCATGTGAAAGTGTTCAACAGTTATGGGATTTCTCCTCGACTTTTGTTTTATTTTACCATAATCGAACTTACTTATCCAGAGCTTTTTCACTTTTCACAGAAAATTTAATTTCTTCTTTAGAAACGCCAAGCAGTACTTTATCCCCTGCTTTTACCTTGCCCTCCAGGATCTCCTGTGCCAGTGCATCTTCTACTTTCGTCTGGATCGCACGTTTCAGCGGTCTTGCACCGTATTTTTCATCAAAGCCTGCTTTTGCGATCAGTTCTTTTGCAGCACTTGATATCTTCAGTGTGATATCCATCTGCTCTTTGCAGCGTTTTGCGAACTGCTCCAGCAGGATCTCTGCAATCCTGGTGATATTCTCACGGTTCAGTGCATGGAAGACGATCGTCTCATCGATACGGTTTAAGAACTCCGGTTTGAACATCCGGCGTACCTCTTCCATCACACTGCCTTTCATATATTCATAGTTGTGCTTCTCATCGTCCACCGATGCAAATCCCAGCTTTTTCGGGGAAATGATCGACTGTGCTCCGGCATTGGAGGTCATGATGAGGATCGTATTCTTGAAATCCACCTGTCTGCCCTGAGAATCGGTGATGTGTCCGTCGTCCAGCACCTGAAGCAAAATGTTAAATACATCCGGGTGTGCTTTTTCAATCTCGTCAAACAGGATCACGGAATATGGATTTCTGCGGACTTTCTCAGAAAGCTGTCCACCTTCTTCATATCCCACATATCCAGGAGGGGAACCTACCAGTTTTGAAACACTGTGTTTTTCCATGTATTCGGACATATCAACGCGGATCATGGCGTCTTCACTTCCGAAAACGGTCTCTGCCAGTGCTTTGGAAAGCTCGGTCTTGCCGACACCGGTCGGACCAAGGAACAGGAAAGAACCGATTGGACGTTTCGGATCTTTCAGTCCGACACGGCCTCGTTTGATGGCTTTGGCAACAGCAGTTACGGCCTCATCCTGACCTACAACTCGTTTATGCAGTGTAGATTCAAGCTTTAAGAGGCGACCGGATTCTTTTTCTGTCAGGCGGCTGACCGGTATTTTCGTCCATACGGCTACCACATCTGCTACATCTTCCTCGCCAACTGTCAGTTTCTTGCCGGAACGTTTGCGATCCATCTTTTTCTGTTCTTTTTTCAGCTCTTCTTCTACTCTGATCTGTTCCTGTCCAAGATTAGAAGCCTCTTCAAAATCTCCGAGAACGATGCTCTCTTCTTTTTCTTTTAAAATCTGCTCCAGTCTCTGCTGAAGCTTTTCAAGCTGCTTCGGTGCCTGATATCCTTTGAGCTGCTTTCTTGATGCTGCTTCATCCATCAGATCGATCGCTTTATCCGGAAGGAAACGGTCGTTGACATAACGTCTGGAAAGTTTCACTGCTGCATCCAGGGCTTCGTCGGAGATCCGAACACCATGGTGTTCCTCATAGTATGGACGGATTCCTTTTAAGATTTCAAGCGTCTCCTCCTCGCTCGGCTCTTCTACCATAACCGGCTGGAAACGTCGCTCCAGTGCCGGATCTTTTTCGATGTATTTTCGGTACTCCTCGATCGTGGTGGCACCGATCAGCTGGATCTCTCCTCTGGAAAGGGACGGTTTTAAAATATTGGAGGCATCCATGGCTCCTTCTGCTCCGCCTGCCCCGATGATCGTGTGCAGCTCATCGATAAACAGCAGCACATCGCGGCTGTCCGTCACTTCCTGGATCACTTTTTTGATGCGTTCCTCAAACTCGCCGCGGTATTTGGAACCGGCAACCATGCTCGCCATATCCAGTGTGACCACGCGTTTGTTCTGAAGCATCGGTGGAACGGCTCCGAGCACGATCCGCTGTGCCAGCCCTTCTGCGATCGCCGTCTTGCCGACACCCGGCTCACCGATCAGGCACGGATTGTTCTTCGTCCTGCGGCTTAAGATCTGCAAAATACGCTCGATCTCTGCGTCACGGCCGACGATCGGGTCCAGCTCGCCCTCTGCTGCCATCTCTGTCAGATCACGGCTGTACTGATCCAGCACCGGAGTCGCACCGCCGTCCCTTCTTGCCTTTTCTTTCTGTGCCAGCTCTTTGTACATGGACTCCTCAATCCCCATCGCACTAAGAACGCTGAGGTAAAGTTTGCGGATATCGATCTCCATCGTGTGCAGCAGTCTGGTTGCCACGCATTCCGTATCTTTTAAAAGTGCCAGAAGCAGATGCTCCGTCCCCACCTTTTCCATATGGAAGAAATCCGCCTCATGCACGGCATTCTCAAGAATGATCTCGGTCCTTGGCGTATAGTCGGTCTCTTCTGTCAGGGTATCTCCCTCTGATGTGATCAGATTTGCAACTAAAGTGCGAATCTTGACGGTGTCTGCACCGGACTCTTTTAAAAGGATCGCCGCCGTGCCTTCGCCTTCTTCTAAAAGTCCAAGCAGCAGATGCTCGGATCCTATGTATCCATTTCCATTATTTTTGGCTGCCTTTTTTGCCAGCTTTAATACTTTTTCTGCATTTTCTGTAAAACGCTCACGCAATCTTATCGCCTCCTGTCTTTCTTTTTACAGACTTGATGATGCCAGGGTCAAAAGGTCTTATCTTGCTTGCAAGATAAGACATTTGAACTTAGGACCTCAACATCATTTGATCATAACGGCTCGTATTCTGAGAAAATCTCATCAACCAGCTCATGCACTTCGTCTGCTGAAATATTTTTGCAGTGTGCTTTTGCCAGAATAACTCTGAGATTTTTCTTAATTTCATTTATTGCTTCCATTTTATCAACATCCAGTGCGATCACGGCTCCCTTTCTCCGGTCTATTGTCAGAAATCCTTCCTGACGCAGCAGAGAATATGCCTTGTTGACCGTGTGCATGTTGATGCCGATATCGCCCGCCAGCTGCCGGACGGACGGCAGGGAATCTCCCTCCTGGATCACAGAAGTTGCGATCCCGAGAATGATCTGATTCCGCAGCTGCATATACAACGCTTCTTCGCTCTGAAAATCAATTTTTATAACCATAAAGCCACCCTCTTTTGTTGTCTTACCAAAGGAATATCCTTCGATATACAGTAAAATTCGAGTCGGAGCGTATATTCCGACTAAGACAAATGCTGCAAAGCACTTGTTCTCTTTGCAGCACATTTGTTATACATATGGTAGCATATATAGCTCATATAGTCAAGTTATGGCTTTCAGTCGAACGCACATGCGATTCATGCGGTGTTACTGCCCTGAAAACAGCATCAGCAGATCTTTCATTTCCCCGATCTTTGCTGCATATTCTGTAACGTTTCCAAATCCATAAGAAGCAAAGATAAACGGCACGCCTGCTTCTTTGGAGGCGTCGCAGTCCCCTTTGGTATCTCCGATATAAACTGGTGCTTTCAGGCTATTTCTTTTCACCAGAAGGCGGATATTTTCACCTTTGTTCTTTCCGGTATTTCCGAAACACTCGATATCTTTTATGTACGCCTCCAGCTGTGTCTTTCTTAAGAACTGTTCAATGTAGCCGCACTGACAGTTGCTGACAATATAAAGATCATATGTTTTTGCAAGCTGTTTTATGACTTCCCGGACATCCGGATAGCAGATATCCTGTTGATTTTCTTCCAGTGCCTCTTCTTCATAAACGCAGCATTTTTCCAGAATGATTTCCTGCACTTCTTTTGAAGCCTCCGGAAAAAGGGATGCTGCGATCACGGACATGGTCTTTCCAAATAACTGTTTTAATTCTCCCGCTGTTACGATGCGGTCTTTGATACCACATTCCAGAACTGCCTGTGTCCAGGCCTCAGCCACGATCGGCGTGCTGTCCCAGAGTGTTCCGTCCACATCAAATATGATTCCGTCTGTATACATAATCTCTCCTGTCTTCGTAATCCCAGGCCTGCAAAGCACAAAGATCACGCATGATTCCTGCATTTTTATTTGCCTGACAATGCATGCTGCAGTTGTCAGAAGATACTATACGCTTTATCATACGCAATCTTCTGCAAATAATCAAGCACTTTCCCCGCTCACTCCGATTGCCGGAACTGCCGCACATATTTCTGTCTGCTGCGTCCTGCTGTTGTAATACATGGTCAGTGCCAGATTTACCCGGGTTGTCCCCTGCCTTACACTCTCCGAAAAACAGGGACTGTAGGCATAAACCGTATACAGATTCCCATCCTGGTTTTTGATCACGGTTCTGGCATGCATATCTTCCAGCAGCTGTTCTGCGATCGCTTCTTTTTTCTCTTTTGACAGATTTCCGAGATAAAACCCTTGCACTGCCACACTGCTTCGTTTGCTTTCCATCGTTTCATCCAGAACGTTCTGCATTTTCGTTCTTAAGATCTGTGCCTCTTCAAATCCGCCGCCGGGAATAGTCACGTTTGCATACAGGCTCTGTCCGGTGATCGCCCCCTTTTCTCTCCAGGTGACAAGACGCAGCACAGTATCGGCGTTTGCCCCTTCTTTTTGCAGTACGACACTCTGACTGTCCTCTCCGTAGGTACGATAGACCAGAATCTGACTGGAAATACCAAGTGAGGCTGCGATCTGCCGCAGGTATTCTTCCCGGCGTTCCAGCATCTGCACCTGCTTCTCTTTTTTCAGCTTTCCATAGTACTGCACGATACCGCTGCGGTTGTCTGTTCCAATATTCGAGAACGCTGCCACTGCCTCCATCTCTCTGCTTTCCTGCTTCTTTGCCCAGATCTGCAGTCCTGCCGCTGCCCACAGGCCAAAAAACAGAATCAGTCCTGCCCGTTTCAGCCATCTTTGCATCCTATATCCCTCCATTGTTTCCCAAATTTAGTTTCGTCTGTTTTCATTATTTCCCGTCTCTGGAAGAATATACTGAAAAACTCTTTTCGTTTGCTTTTGCAGAACATTTTCATCTCAAGTTAAGTACTGAAAACTTCAGGCAGCAGAAAACCGGCCCGGATATAAACATATCCTGCCGGTTTTCTTATTATTATGATGATGCCAGGGTCAAAAGGTCTAAATCCACATGAGCTTGCTCATAGGTGGAT
>OIYH01002422.1_pt1 | contig 9654 bp, 9 predicted proteins | sample 1587911 | NCBI WGS metagenome assembly OIYH01 (sample SAMN03283252) | human gut metagenome | biome: human-associated habitat; material: feces | host: Homo sapiens | place: USA | collected 2013
CGCTGCAGCTACCGCGAAGACCGATGAGCCGGTGGCGCAGGGACTGGTATCCATGATGGGAACCGTGATCGATACGCTGATTATCTGTACGATGACCGGATTGTCCATCATCATCACGGATACGTGGAACATCGGCCTGGACGGGGTGGATGTCACGACGAGAGCGTTTCAGATCGGGCTTCCGTTCCCGGAACGCGTCTCCTCGTTTTTGCTGATGCTGTGTCTGGTGTTTTTTGCATTTACAACGATCCTTGGCTGGAATTATTACAGCGAGAAATGTCTGGAATATCTGGTGGGCAACCGTCCCGGGGTGTTAAAATGCTATCGCTGGCTGTATATTCTGGCGGTATTGATCGGACCGTTTATGACCGTGTCGGCAGTCTGGACGATTGCGGATATTTTTAACGGACTGATGGCGCTGCCGAATCTGATTGCACTGGTGGTGCTAAGCGGTGTGGTGGCTGCCGAGACGAAGCAGTATTTTGCAAAACAGAAGAATTTTTGATGGTTTTGCCAAAGGACAGAGTAAGTTGTTGGATACTCTGTCCTTTTTTCTGCTATAATAGAGAAAAAAGGAGGGCGCAGATGGACGAAGCACACGTGTATATTGCAATTGATTTAAAGTCTTTCTATGCATCGGTAGAGTGCGTGGAACGTGGGCTGGATCCGCTTACGACCAACCTTGTGGTGGCAGACCCCGAGCGCACGGAAAAGACAATGTGTCTGGCGGTATCGCCTTCCTTGAAAGCCTATGGCATTCCGGGAAGAGCGAGGCTCTTTGAGGTCGTACAGAAAGTAAAAGAAGTGAATGCGGGGCATCCGAAAGAGCGGCTGACCTATCAGATCGCACCGCCGCGCATGGCGCTCTACATGGATTACAGCACCAGAATTTACAATCTCTATCTGCGTTATGTGGCGCCGGAGGATATTCATGTCTATTCTATCGACGAGGTGTTTATGGATGTCACGCATTATCTGGGGACATACCACATGACAGCGAGAGAACTTGCGGCGAAAATGATACAGGATGTCTTTGCTGAGACGGGCATCACGGCAACCGCCGGGATCGGAACCAATCTCTATCTGTGCAAAGTGGCGCTCGATATTGTGGCAAAACATGTAAAGCCGGATCGGAATGGTGTGCGCATTGCAAAACTGGACGAGATGAGTTACCGCAGACTGCTCTGGAATTACCGTCCGCTGACGGATTTCTGGCGGGTGGGACGGGGCTACCAGAAGAAGCTGGAGGAGAACGGTCTGTATACGATGGGAGACATTGCGCGCTGCTCGCTGGGAGGAGCCAGAGAGTTCCACAACGAGGAATTGTTATACCGGCTGTTCGGCATCAATGCGGAGCTGCTCATCGATCATGCATGGGGCTGGGAGCCGGTGACGATGGAACAGATTAAGGCGTACAGACCGCAGGTGAACAGCATAAGTTCGGGGCAGGTACTGCATTGCCCCTACGACGCGAAGGGCGCGCGGCTGGTGGTGCAGGAGATGGCGGATGCGCTGGCGCTGGATCTGGTGGAACGGCGTCTTGTGACGGATCAGCTTGTGCTTACTGTCGGCTATGACATTGAAAATATTACAAATCCGGCACTTTATGCAGACTATCGCGGAGAGATTGTGGCGGACCGCTACGGGAGAAAGATTCCCAAGCATGCGCACGGTACGGTCAACCTGAAAACCAGAACCTCCTCTTCCCGTAAGATCATGGAGGCGGTGATGGGGCTGTATGACGACATTGTGAATCCAAAGCTTCTCGTGCGGAGAATCACGCTTGTGGGCAACCGGCTGGTGGAAGAAGCCCGCGCCGAGGCGGAAGAACAATACGAACAACTGGAGCTTTTTACAGATACAGGCGGACAGGAAGAAGAGAAAAAACAGGAAGAACTGCGGCTGAAAAAGGAGCGTAGCCTGCAGGAGGCAATGCTTTCCGTGAAGAAAAAGTACGGGAAAAACGCGATGCTTAAGGGCATGAATCTGCAGGAGGGCGCGACCGCGATGGAGCGGAACAGCCAGATTGGAGGGCATAAGGCATAATGGGCTGGGATCATGCGGCAGAGGAACACAAATATGACGATATCCGGATGCTTGTGCATCACAGATCGCGCGTGCATCCGCCGATGTCCCTGTGGGATCGGGCGGCGCAGTTCTCTCCGTTTGCCGCGTTGAGCGGACACGAGGACGCGATCCGCGAGACGGCACGTCTTACGACGGAGCGCGCAGAGCTTTCCGAGAGCCGCAAGGAGGAGTTAAACGAGCAGCTCGTCTGGCTGCGGGAGCACCTGGATGCGAGAGAGCGGGTGACGGTGACCTATTTTCGCCCGGACGCGAAAAAAGCGGGCGGTGCCTATGTGACAGTCACCGGAGCGGTAAAAAAGATAGACGAATACGAAAAGATGCTTTGGATGGAAGATGGAACCGTCATAGCGATTGAGGAACTGTCTGCGGTTGAGATACCGGGGAAGGACCGATATGAGGAAGAATAGAAGGAGCAGCATGAAGATGGAAACACAAAGATACTTGTATGAGACACATATGCATACATCGGAGGCAAGCGCATGCGCCGGTAGCACGGGTGCCCAGATGGCGCGCGCCTACAAAGAGGCAGGGTACACCGGCATTATTGTAACGGATCACTTTTTTTACGGAAATACTTCGGTGGACCGTTCCCTGCCGTGGGAGGAGTGGGTACGGCGCTTCTGTCTCGGATATGAGCATGCAAAGGCAGAGGGGGAACGCATCGGGCTCTCGGTGTTTTTTGGATGGGAAGCATGTTATGAGGGGACGGAGTTTTTGGTATACGGACTGGATCAGGCATGGCTGCTTGCACATCCGCAGATTAAGGATGCATCGATCAGGGAACAGTACGCACTGGTGCATGAGGGCGGCGGCATCATAAGCCATGCGCACCCGTTCCGGGAGGAGGACTATATTCCCGAGATCCGGCTGTTTCCGGAATATGTGGATGCGGTGGAGGGCGTAAACGCCATGCATTCCAGCAGGGCGAGCGACTGCCACAAGAACCCGCTGTTTAACGAGCGGGCGCTGGCCTATGGAAAAGAGCACAATCTGCCGTTTACTGCGGGATCAGACCAGCACACCACGCATATGATCGGCGGCGGTATGGTCTTTCCAAGAAAACTGAAAGATATCCATGACTTTATACGTGCGGTGCTTGATAAAGAGGCGGTGGAACTGTTGGACGGCTGCCAAAGCGAGTGATTACGAGCGGTTCTTTTCCCGGTATTCTTTGGGCGACATGCCTTTCTGCCGGTGAAAGGTTTTGGAAAAATAGAGACTGTTGTCAAACCCCAGTGAGTTTGCGATTGCGGTGATTGACAGGCTGGAGTGCTCCAGCAGATAGCACGCCTGCTTCATGCGGAAATCTGTCAGATATTCCTTGGGGGAGAGTCCCAGAACAGCCTCAAACGAGCGGAACAGATGACTGCGGCTCACGCCGACATAGCCGGCGATATCCTCCACGGTGATGGCGTAGGAATAATTCGAGGAGATGTACTCAATGCCTTTTTGTACATAGCTGTTCGCGGAATTCTGGCTTCCGGCGTGCGTGGCGCCGTGCATGAACAGGGCGAGCATGGTATAGAGACGTCCCGTCATCTCCACCGCGTGCTCGAATTCGTTGCCGCGCGCATCGTAGATGTGTAAAATCTGCCGGTGAATATCATTGCCGCGTGGGGTGCCCCGTATAAAAGGATTCTCCGGGGAGAAATCCGTGGCCTTCAGGATCATGGAGGCGTCGCTTCCGGTAAAACCGACCCAGGCGTATTCCCAGGGATCCTGCTCATCCGCACAGTAGACAACCTCGGTGTTCGGGTAGACCAAAAAGGTGTCTCCTCCGGACAGATGGTAAGTCTGACCGGCGACGCGGTAGGTGCCTTTTCCGGAAATGATATAGTGGATCAGATAGTGATCGCGGATACCGGGACCCCATTGGTAGAGGGCGTCACATTTCTGGAAGCCGACGTTGTAGACGGAGAGGGAAACCAGTTCTTTTTCGGTCACTTTGTAGGAATTTTTGTAATGATGCGGCATAGAACACACTCCTTGTCTTTCTGACAGTAAAATCCTTATCGTATAAGTCCATTATAAAAACAGAAAAGCCGAAAAGCAACATTATTACATATATTTCATACATTTTGGGCTATACATTTTACGGAGGATAGAGTAATATAATTTTCGTAAGGCAGATGGAACAATGAATCATAACGGGGAAAGGTGGAATCATTATGACGATTTTAGTAACAGGCGGAGCCGGATATATCGGCAGCCATACATGCGTAGAATTACAGAATGCCGGATATGACGTGGTAGTGCTGGATAATTTAAGCAATGCCTCCGAGAAGTCCTTACAGCGTGTGGAGGCGCTGACAGGAAAGCCGGTAACCTTTTATAAAGGGGATATCTTAGACCGTGATATCCTGAACAAAATCTTTGCGGAGCACAAGATCGACTGCTGTATCCATTTTGCGGGATTAAAGGCAGTGGGCGAGTCCGTGGCAAAGCCTTGGGAGTATTACAACAATAACATTGCAGGTACGCTGACACTGGTGGATGTGATGCGTCAGAACGGCTGCAAGAATATCATTTTCTCCTCCTCAGCGACAGTATACGGCGATCCGGCAGAGATCCCGATCACGGAGAACTGCCCGAAGGGTCAGTGCACCAATCCGTACGGATGGACAAAGTCCATGTTAGAGCAGATCCTGACCGACATCCAGAAGGCAGATCCGGAGTGGAATGTGATTCTGCTTCGCTACTTTAACCCGATCGGTGCACACAAGAGCGGCACGATGGGAGAGAATCCGAACGGTATCCCGAACAACCTCATGCCGTATGTAACACAGGTGGCTGTCGGAAAGTTAAAAGAACTCGGTGTATTCGGCAACGATTATGACACACCGGACGGTACCGGCGTGAGAGATTACATCCATGTGGTCGATCTTGCCATCGGACATGTGAAGGCACTCAAGAAGATTGAGGAGAAAGCGGGACTCTGCATCTACAATCTGGGTACCGGACACGGTTACAGCGTGCTTGACATCGTGAAGAATTTTGAGGCTGCAACAGGTGTGAAGATTCCTTATGTAATCAAGGCACGAAGACCAGGCGATATTGCAACCTGCTACTGTGATCCGTCCAAGGCGAAGAACGAGCTTGGCTGGGAGGCACAGTATGGTATCCGTGAGATGTGTGAGGATTCCTGGAGATGGCAGAAGAACAATCCGAACGGATATGAAGATTAAGATGTGAAGCAGCGGACGGGGCTGCCACACGATATTGTATTTTAAATGGGATACGTTTTGCGATAAGAAAAGGAGACTATCGCGTTCCAGATGCAATCTGGGACAGCAATTCTAATCGTAAAATCCGGTATTTCTAACCATGCCGCGTCGAACATTCTGGATGATCTGTGTTTTTCCAAGTTTCGGACATTCCACAAGGTGTGTTCGTAATCCGCAGACAATTTTAGGACTTTTGTGTGTGCCCCTTGTTGGCACCAATGAACAAAACATAACCGCGCGAAGCCGATGTCTGAGCTGCCATCTGCCTTATTTTCAATAGCAGATGGCAGTGAGTTTCGGTTCACGCGGTTTTATATTGTCTGTGAAGCGGTGCCACTAGGGGCACCAGAAAGTCCGCTCATTGTCTGTGGATTTGCCGGACACACCTTGTGGAAAGTCCAAACATGGAAAGACACAGAATTCGATGTCCAACGCGGCATGGAAGAAATATTCGGATTTTCCTCCAAAGAATTGCCGCCTCCGGTTGCATCTGGAACGCGATAGTCCCTTTTTCTTGTCATAAAACGTATCCCGGTAAGATGCAAAGCATGACAACTCCGTTTTTTGGAAATAAAAAAAGAAAGCGTAAACGCTTTCTTCTTCGGGTTGGGCTGTTATTACTAACAGTAGCAGTTCCTAGGGGAATCGAACCCCTGTTTTCGCCGTGAGAGGGCGACGTCTTAACCGCTTGACCAAGGAACCGAACAAATGCTATTATAACAGGCTTTCAAAAAAAAGCAACCCCTTTTTTGAAATTTTTTTAAAAAGCTGAAAATTCTGTACAATTCGTGGAAAAAGGAGTATGATGGATTGCGATAGAGTAACGTGGTAAAGTGCAGGAAAGTAAAAGCAGAAACGATACTTCCTGACGCAGAAAGAGAGGTTTGTGCGATGTCGCTGGAGAGGGCAAAGGCATATTTAAAAGAATATAAGATGGAAGATCAGATCCGGGAGTTCCCCGTCTCCTCGGCAACGGTGGAACTGGCGGCGGAAGCACTGCACACGGAAGCAGGGCGGATTGCAAAGACTTTGTCTTTTCTGGTGGACGGAGAGGTGGTGCTGATCGTGTGTGCGGGAGATGCCCGGATTGACAATGCAAAATACAAGGCATTTTTCCGTGCGAAGGCGAAGATGCTTGCGCCGGATGAGGTGGAGGAACGGATCGGACATGCGATCGGAGGCGTCTGCCCGTTTGGAATCAAGGAAGGCGTGCGGGTGTATCTGGACGAGACTTTGAAAAAATATGAGACGGTTTTTCTGGCGTGTGGGAGCAGCAACAGCGCGATTGAACTGACGATACCGCAGTTGGAGCAGCTTGCAAAACCGGTGTGCTGGGTAGATGTCTGCAAACTGCCGGCATAAAAGCCTGTATTTTCGAGAAAAAGCTTGCATTTCCCATAAAAAAGTGCTACTTTAATATATGATAACACGATGACTTGATTGAGAGAGGACGAAAGCCCTCTCTCAATTCACGTTTATGCCCTGTAAAGTCTGTGTAAAGGCCGGGTGGGCAGTTTGTTACAATTAAAATTGAATATGGAGAAAGAAGGTGTACACATGTCAAAGCGTGAAACATACGAAGCGCGCACCGAAGAACTGATTACTCCGATCTTAGAGCGCATGCATTTTGAACTCGTGGATGTGGAGTATGTAAAAGAAGGCGGAACCTGGTATCTGAGAGCCTACATCGACAAGGAGGGCGGGATCACCGTCAACGACTGCGAGGCAGTGGCGAGAGAGATGAATGAGATTCTTGACCGCGAGGACTTCGTGGAAGATTCCTACGTGTTCGAGGTAAGTTCCCCGGGACTTGGCAGACCGCTCAAGAAAGAAAAAGATTATGTCCGGAGCATGGGAAAGGAGATTGAGATCCGCACTTACCGTGCAATCAACCGGGAAAAGGAATTTTATGGTATTTTATCTGCATATGATGAAAGTACTGTGACAATAGAGACAGAAAACGGAGAGAAAATGACGTTTGAGAAGCCGGATATCGCGCTGATCCGTCTGGCATTCGATTTTTGATAAAATATATGCTAATAACCACTAAGGAAACAGGAGGATAATAAAATGAGTAGTAATAATGAGTTATTAGAAGCATTGAATATACTGGAACGTGAGAAGAATATCAGCAAGGAGACACTGCTTGAGGCAATCGAGAATTCACTGGTGACCGCCTGCAAGAACCATTTCGGTACATCCGAGAATGTAAAGGTGACGATGGACCCGCAGACCTGTGAGTATCATGTGTTCCAGGAGAAGACTGTAGTAGAGCAGGTGGAGGATCCGGTAGAGCAGATCAGCCTTGTCAATGCCAAGATGGTGGATTCCAAATACGAGATCGGAGATATCGTGAATGTCGAGATCCAGTCCAAGGAGTTCGGACGCATCGCAACACAGAATGCCAAGAATGTCATCTTACAGAAGATCCGTGAAGAGGAGCGCAAGGTTTTATACAACCAGTATTACAGCATGGAAAAGGATGTTGTGACCGGTGTGGTACAGCGTTACATCGGAAGAAACGTGAGCGTCAACCTTGGCAAGGTGGATGCGATCCTGACTGAGAACGAGCAGGTGAGAGGCGAGGTATTCCAGCCGACCGAGCGCATCAAGGTCTATATCCTGGAGGTGAAGGATACGTCCAAGGGACCGAAGATTCTCGTGTCAAGAACCCATCCGGAGCTGGTAAAGCGCCTGTTCGAGTCTGAAGTGACCGAGGTGAGAGAGGGAATCGTTGAGATTAAAGCGATCGCGCGGGAGGCAGGAAGCAGAACCAAGATTGCCGTCTGGTCCAATGATCCGGATGTGGATCCGGTGGGCGCATGTGTCGGTATGAACGGTGCGAGAGTCAATGCGATCGTCAACGAACTGCGCGGTGAGAAGATTGACATCATTACCTGGAATGAGAATCCGGCAATGATGATCGAGAACGCATTGAGCCCGGCAAAGGTTATTTCTGTTATCGCGGATGCGGAGGAGAAGTCGGCGAAAGTCATCGTTCCGGATTATCAGCTTTCCCTGGCGATCGGCAAGGAAGGACAGAATGCGAGACTTGCGGCAAGACTTACCGGCTTTAAGATCGACATCAAGAGCGAGACACAGGCCAGAGAGTCCGGCGACTTCATGGATTATGAGAGCGAGTACGAGGACGACGAGTATTACGAGGATGACGAGTACGCAGAGGACGGCGAATATACCGAAGACGGCGAGTATGCCGAGGACGGATATGCTGAGGATGCGGATGCCGAGGGAGAATACGCTGAGGAATCCGAACTTGCGGATGAGACAGACACAGAGAATGAAGAAGAGTAGGCAGGGGTTGATCAGAGAATGGCAAACAAAAAGATTCCAATGCGCCAGTGCGTGGGGTGCAGAGAGCTTAAGCCGAAAAAAGATATGATCCGGGTAATCAAGACGGCGGCGGAAGATGAGGCCTCCTCACAGATTGTACTTGATGCCACGGGGCGGAAAAACGGCAGAGGCGCTTATGTGTGTCCGAACAGTGAGTGCCTGCGCGCGGCAATAAAAAACAAGGGTCTGGAACGATCATTAAAAATGCCAATTCCAAAGGAAGTCTATGATACACTGACAAAGGAGATGGAGAAGTTTGAAACCAGATAAAGTGTTGTCGATGCTTGGCATTGCAGCCAAGGCGGGCGGTGTGGCAAGCGGAGAGTTTTCCACAGAAAAAGCGGTGAAGGATGGCAGGGCATGGCTTGTCATTGTCGCGTCGGATGCGTCTGAGAATACACAGAAGCATTTCCGGGATATGACGACTTTTTATGAAGTTCCGATGTATGTGTACGGAGAAAAAGAGACATTGGGACATTTCATTGGAAAGGAATTCCGTGCATCGCTTGCAGTGACAAACGAAGGGCTGGCCCATTCGATCGAAGATAAATTGAAACTGACGTTAACAACTGAATAATGGAGGAAACAGGATATATGGCAAAAATGAGAGTTCATGAACTTGCAAAAGAGTTAGGAATAGAAAACAAACAGATTATTGAATTTTTAAGTACGACGGAGCATGCGGTAAAGTCGCACAGCAGCAGCATTGAGGATGATGTGCAGAAAATGGTGCGCGACAAGTTCCAGAAAAAGGCAGCACCAAAGACGGAGACAGCGCCGAAGGCGGAGGCAGCGCCGAAGAAGGAAGCAGCACCGAAGGCGGAAGCGGCACCGAAGGCTGCTGAGAACGCGGAGGGCAGACCGGAGCGTCCAAAGAAGAAGTCCAGCATTACCGCGGTATTCAATCCGCAGTACAGCAAGCAGGGAGGCGGACGCCGCCCGCAGGGAGACCGTGACCGCCGTCCGATGAACGGAGACCGTCGTCCGCAGG
>OIYH01002439.1_pt1 | contig 9597 bp, 8 predicted proteins | sample 1587911 | NCBI WGS metagenome assembly OIYH01 (sample SAMN03283252) | human gut metagenome | biome: human-associated habitat; material: feces | host: Homo sapiens | place: USA | collected 2013
TCATTATGACGTCCAATGCCGGAGCACAGTCTATCATTGAGCCGAAAAAACTTGGTTTTGCAACGGCAGAAAATGAAAAAGCAGACTACAACCGGATGAAATCCAATGTGATGGAAGAAGTGCGCCGGATCTTCAAGCCGGAATTCTTAAATCGTATTGATGAGATCATTGTGTTCCATGCCCTGACCAAAGAGCACATGAAGAAGATTGTGGGTATCATGACGAAAGAACTGCAGCAGCGCTGCCGGGAACAGTTGGATCTGGAACTGAAGATTACCGACGGCGTAAAACAATATATTGTGGATAAAGCATATGATCCGAAATATGGTGCACGCCCGCTGCGCCGGATGATTCAGACGAAACTGGAGGATACGCTTGCAGATGAGCTGTTATCCGGAGCAATCAAACGGGGAAGTACCGTGACTGTGCGTATCCGCAAAGATGAGATTGTGTTCTGTTAATGATTTATGTATCTCTGTAGAAATAGAGTGCGAGGAATAGGAAATGGCAAAAGCGAAAAAGACGATATTTTTCTGTCAGCAGTGTGGCTATGAGACTGCAAAATGGATGGGACAGTGTCCGGCCTGCCGGGAGTGGAATACATTTGTAGAAGAACCGGCGGAGGAAAAGCATGCCGGAATCAGCACAGGCAACCGGCGGAATACCCAGAGTGTGGAACCAATGCCGCTGTCCAGAGTGGAAATGACCGATCAGGAGCGTTTTACTACCGGAATCGGTGAACTGGATCGGGTGCTGGGTGGCGGAATCGTACCGGCTTCACTGGTGCTGGTGGGCGGTGATCCGGGAATCGGAAAGTCCACATTGTTGCTTCAGGTGTGTAAAAATCTGGCAGATGCGCATCACAGTGTGCTTTATATCTCGGGCGAGGAATCGTTGCAGCAGATCAAAATCCGTGCAGACCGAATCGGTTCATTCACAGAATCCTTAGAATTATTCTGTGAGACAAATCTGGCAGATATTTCCTCGGTTTTGCGCAGAAAGAAACCACGGGTGGTTATCATTGATTCCATTCAGACCATGTACAGTGAGGAAGTCAGTTCTGCGCCGGGAAGTGTTTCCCAGGTGCGGGAGTCAACCAATGTTTTTATGCAGTTGGCGAAAGGACTGTGCATTCCAATTTTTATTGTCGGACATGTAACGAAAGAGGGAACGGTAGCAGGTCCGCGGGTATTGGAGCATATGGTAGATACAGTACTTTATTTTGAAGGAGACCGGCATGCGTCTTACCGGATATTGAGAGCTGTGAAGAACCGTTTTGGCTCGACGAATGAGATTGGTGTCTTTGAAATGCGGCAGAGTGGGCTGGTGGAAGTGGAAAATCCATCGGAGTATATGCTCAGTGGGAAACCGGAGAATGCTTCCGGGTCCGTTGTTGCATGCTCCATGGAAGGAACAAGACCGATCCTTTTGGAAATACAGGCACTGGTCTGCAGAACAAATTTCGGAATGCCGAGAAGAACAGCAGCAGGAACCGATTATAACCGGGTCAACCTTCTGATGGCAGTGCTTGAAAAGAGGTTGGGAATGTCACTTGGAAACTGCGATGCATATGTGAATATTGCAGGCGGTATCAAGATGAATGAGCCGGCGATCGATCTTGGGATTGTGATGGCACTGGTGTCCAGTTATCGAAACCGTCCCATTGATGAGAAGACGATTGTCTTTGGAGAGGTTGGTTTAAGTGGAGAAGTACGTGCTGTGAATATGCCGGAACAGCGTGTGGCAGAGGCGAAGAAGCTTGGGTTTGAGACATGTATTTTGCCCGAAGTTTCACTGAAGATGGTAAAGGAAATTCAGGGAATACGGCTTGTTGGTGTGAAGACTGTGAATGAAGCAGTTGGAATTATATGATGATTAAATGTGCAGAAATTGTAAAAAAGACAGTTTCTGCATTTTTTATTTATATGAACAGTATATAACAGTTGACAACAGTTTAACACTGTTATATACTGTTTACATAAAGGAGGCAGGTCATGAAGATTATAATTAACCATTCATCTATGGTGCCGATCTACGAGCAGATCATGGAGCAGATCAAAGCACAGGTCATTTCCGGTGAATTAAAGGAAAGTGATCTTCTTCCATCTGTAAGGGCGATGGCAAAAGAGTTGAAGATCAGTGCATTGACGGTGAAAAAGGCGTATGACAACCTGGAAGAAGAAGGAATGACGAGAACCGTGCATGGGAAAGGCACGTATGTGACAGCTTCGAATAAGGAACTTATGCTGGAAGAACGTCGCAGAGAAGTAGAAGCGGATCTCGAAGCTGCAGTGATGAAAGGCAGAAGGAACGGAATGACAGATGAGGAACTGAAGGAATTATTTGAGCTGATCATGGAGGAGTAGTTATGTTATCAATAGAAAATTTCAGGAAGCGGTATGATGATTTTGAATTGGACTGTACCATGAGCGTTGAACCGGGACAGATCACAGGAATCGTCGGGGCAAATGGAGCAGGAAAGAGTACGCTTTTTAAAGCAATTTTAGGACTGGTAAAGGGAGATTCCGGTCGGATTACACTTTTTGGAAAAGAACCACAGCAACTGACGAGAGAGGATAAAGAGAAGATTGGAGTAGCATTTACAAATGCAGGATTCAATGAATATTTAAGAATTAAAGATATTGTTCCGGTTTTGAGCAATGTATATCCATCTTTTGAAAAAGAAAAGTTTCTCGGATCATGCAAAAAATTGAACCTTCCACTTGATAAGAAGTTAAAAGAATTTTCTACCGGAATGAAGGCAAAGCTGAATGTACTGATCGCAGTGTCACACCAGGCTCCTTTCCTGATACTTGACGAACCGACAGCAGGTCTTGATGTGACAGCACGGGAGCAGGTACTGGATCTGCTGCGGGAGTATATGACCGAAGTGGATGGAAGCAGTATAGCGATCAGTTCCCATATTTCTTCAGATCTGGAAGGCCTGTGTGATGATATTTATATGATCCACGAGGGTAAGATCATCCTGCATGAAACGATGGATACGATCCTGAATGATTATGGAGTGATTAAAGTGACGGAGGAGCAGTGGAAAAAACTGGACAAATCTTACTTATTAAAAAAGAAAAAAGAAAGTTATGGATATGCCTGTCTGACAAAAGAAAAGAGATATTATATGGAAAATCATCCGGGTGTTGCAGTTGAAAATGGCAGCCTGGATGAAGTGATCGTTATGATGATTCAGGGGGAAACGGTATGAGAACAGAAAAGGGATTGTTATTAAAAGATTGGGGACTTTTAAAAAGTCAGGGAAAAGGGATTATTTATGTGATGATCGGAGGAGCAGCCTTAATGGTTGGAGCCTTGAATAATTCAGTGATAGACCGGGAAGAAAGTGCAGCGTGTTTTGGAATATATATTACTGTCACGATGGCAATTTATGTTGCAAATATGCTTGCATATGATGAAATGGATCATGGGTTTCAGTATCTTTTTTCGTTGCCGGTCACGAAAAAGGATTATGTCAGAGAAAAATATATTTTCAGCATTTCTCTGGATGCAGCAGTCTGGTTACTTGGTCTGACAATAACAACCGTAGTTTCAATGATAGGAAATTACGGAACGGATCTGAAAAAATTGGTAATGATAATGTCCTGGGGGATGATGGCAGGAGTCGTTCTTATTGCATTGAACATACCGGTACGATTAAAATTTGACGGTGAAAAAGGAAGACTTATTATAGCGGTAATTGTATTGTTTCTTGGGGGAGCAGGAGTGTTGACAGGAAAGATGTGCGGAAGACTGGGCGTGAATCCTACAGGGATATTTCAAAAAATTGTTTCACTGAGTGCAGGACAACTGCTAGGAGCAGGAATGATGATACTCGTTATCGGTCTGACTGTTTCGTATCAATGCAGCATAAAAATACTGGAGAAGAAAGAATATTGAAAGTAGAATAAAGGGACAAAAAGCCGTTACATGGGAAATTTTCTATGTAGCGGCTTAGTTTTTGGATTTGCTTAAGTAATTAACTAAAAATTGTGCAAAAAGTATTAAAAAAATGTGAAATAAGAAGTTTAAAGGTTGACTTACAAGTGGAATTATACTATATTTTCCATTAGTTAATTAACTAACTAATGGAAGGAGAGTATTTATGTCGTGTAAAGGACAGGAGATGCCGACACTTGGGATTCTTGGGATGACAGCCCATAAGATCGGAAAGCTGGCACAGACTATGTATGCTGAATATGATCTGAATAAAAGTCAGTCAATGATTTTATTTCAGCTTCACAGAGATGGAAGAATATCACAGAAAGAACTGGCACAGAAGCTGAATGTAAGTGCACCTTCGATCACATCGATGATCCAGAAGATGGAGAAGTCGGGATATATCGTGAGGAATGTTGATGAAAAAGATCAGAGAATGATGCGGCTGGATCTGACAGAGAAAGGGCAGGCATGTATTGAGCATGTAAAAGCAATTGCAGAAAAGATGGATGAAATTGCTTTTACAGGGATCAGTCCAGAGGAAAAAATGCTTCTGAGAAGAATTTTATTTCAGATTTGTGAAAATGTAGAAAAGGAAAGGAACAGATAAAATGAAGAATTTATTCAAATACGCTGCATCGTACTGGAAAGCGATGATAGCAATCATATTAATTCTCTTCGTTCAGGCTTACTGTGATCTGTCTTTACCTGCATATACTTCCGACATTGTCAATGTTGGAATCCAGCAGGGTGGTATTGAAGATGAGATACCGGAGCAGATCGCCCGGGAAGAGATGGATAAATTATTACTTTTTGTATCAGAAGAAGACGGGCAGAAAGTAATGGATGCTTATGAGGAAGATACGGAATCTTATGAAAAAGATGCGTATGTCCTGAAAGAATCCGTATCCGGGGATGAGGAACAGATGAAGGAACTTCAGGATATTCTGAAGCTCCCGATGATGATGACGGCCGGTTTTGAGTCCGGCAGTGATATGACGAAAGAAGTTGAGTCTCAGTTAAAGTCAAGTCTTCCGGATGGGACGGTTTCAGAGGATACAACCATTTTTGATATTATGAAGATGCTTCCGGGAGAACAGAGAACTGTCATGGTGGAAAAGATGGGAGAACAGATGGATGATCTTCCGGATACGATTCTGGATCAGGCAGCGGTCAGCTATTGCAAATCGGTCTATCAGGATCTGGGCATGGACATGGAAAAGATTCAGACAGGATATCTTGTAAAGACCGGGGGAATGATGATTGCACTGGCATTCCTCGGAATGGCAGCAAGTGTACTGGTCGGATTCCTGGCTTCAAGAGTAGGTGCGTCAGCAGGACGTGACTTAAGAGGCAGAGTATTCCATAAGGTTGTGGGCTTTTCCAATCATGAGTTCAACCAGTTTTCAACAGCCTCACTGATTACGAGGAGTACGAATGATATCCAGCAGATCCAGATGTTGATTGTTATGCTTTTGAGAATGGTACTTTATGCACCAATCCTGGCGATCGGAGGAGTATTCCAGGTAATGAAGACAAATGTGTCGATGTCCTGGATCATCGGACTTGCGGTGATCATCATTGCATGTATGGTATTATTACTCTTTGTTGTGGCAATGCCGAAATTTAAGATGCTTCAGAAGCTTGTGGATAAGCTGAACCTTGTGACCAGAGAAATTCTGACAGGACTGTCGGTTATCCGTGCATTTAGTACAGAAAAGCATGAAGAGAAACGATTTGATGACGCAAATGTAGAACTGACAAAGACGAATCTTTTTGTCAATCGTGCGATGACATTTATGATGCCGGTAATGATGCTGGTCATGAACGGAGTCTCTGTTCTGATTGTATGGACCGGAGCACATGGAATCAGCGATGGTCAGATGCAGGTGGGAGATATGATGGCGTTTATTCAGTATACCATGCAGATCATCATGGGATTCCTGATGCTTTGCATGATCTCGATCATGCTTCCGCGTGCGGCTGTAGCGGCTGACCGTGTGGAAGAAGTGCTGAAGAGTGAGACGATCATCTGTGATCCGGAACAGCCGGAAGTACTGCCGGAGCAGGGAGAAGGAGTTCTTTCCTTTGATCATGTATCATTTAAATATCCGGGAGCGGACGAAGATGTGCTGCAGGATATCACATTTACAGCTCGGCCGGGACAGACCACGGCGATTATTGGAAGTACAGGAAGTGGAAAATCAACACTGGTCAATTTGATCCCACGGTTTTATGATGTGACAGAAGGAAAGATCACGCTGGATGGAATTGATATCCGTGACATAAAGCAGCATGATCTCAGAGAAAAGCTGGGATATGTTCCGCAGAAAGGAGTCCTGTTCTCAGGAAATATTGCTTCTAATATCATGTTCGGAAATCAGGATGGAACAGAAGCGGAAATGAAAGAAGCGGCAGAGATCGCACAGGCTACAGAATTTATCGAGACTAAACCGGAAGGCTATGAAAGTCCGATCGCTCAGGGCGGTTCCAATGTATCCGGTGGTCAGAAGCAGAGACTTTCGATTGCAAGAGCGATTGCAAAGCATCCACAGGTATTTATTTTTGATGACAGTTTTTCGGCTCTTGACTATAAGACGGATGTGACATTGCGTCATGCCCTTGCAGAGAAGACGAGGGAAAGTACAGTTTTGATCGTAGCACAGAGAATCAGTACCATTCTGCATGCAGAGCAGATCCTTGTCCTGGATGATGGAAAGATTGTCGGAAAAGGTACACATGCAGAACTGCTGAAAAATTGTGAAGTATATCGGGAAATCGCAGAGTCCCAGCTTTCCAGGGCAGAACTGGAATCTGCCGTTCAGACAGATGGAAAGGAGGAGAAGATCCATGGCTAGAAGAGGTAGAATGGGGCGAGGTGTTGCACCGACCGAAAAGGCAAAAGATTTCAAAGGAACAATGAAAAAGCTGATCCGCTATATGGCTTCATTTAAAATACAGATTTTTTTCGTAGCAGTCTTTGCAATTTGCGGAACGATTTTTAATATTGCCGGACCAAAGATTCTCGGAAAGGCGACAACAGAAATATTCAATGGTCTTGTCAGTAAGGTTTCAGGCGGATCAGGCATGGATTTTGGAAAAATCGGAACGATTCTGGCGACAGCATTGAGTCTGTATCTGATCAGTGCAGCGTGCAGCCTGATCCAGGGATTCCTGATGACAGGTGTATCGCAGAAGACAACTTATAAATTAAGAAAAGAAATCTCACAGAAGATCAACCGGATGCCGATGAATTATTTCGATACGAAACCGGTCGGAGAAGTTCTTTCAAGAGTGACAAATGATGTGGATACTCTCGGACAGAGTCTGAACCAGAGTGCAACTCAGTTGATCACATCGGTCACAACCATCATCGGTGTGCTGGTGATGATGCTTTCCATCAGTCCGCTGATGACACTGGTAGCACTGCTGATTCTTCCATTGTCCATGCTGCTGTTGTCATTTGTAATGAAACATTCACAGAAATATTTCGTAGGACAGCAGGAATATCTTGGAAATGTCAACGGACAGGTAGAGGAAATCTACAGCGGACATAATATCATCAAGGCATTTAATAAAGAAGAAGCGGTGATCAGAGAATTTAATGAGACCAACGGAAAGCTTTATGATTCTGCGTGGAAATCTCAGTTTTTCTCAGGAATGATGATGCCGGTCATGCAGTTTATCGGCAATCTTGGTTATGTAGGTGTGGCAGTCCTTGGAGGATTCCTGACGATCAAAAATGTGATCGAGGTCGGAGATATTCAGTCATTTATTCAGTATGTCCGTAATTTCACCCAGCCGATCCAGCAGATGGCACAGGTAGCAAATATGTTGCAGTCTACGGCAGCAGCATCCGAGAGGGTTTTTGAATTTCTTGAAGAAAAAGAAGAAGATCAGACAGTGGAACATCCTGTGTCCGTAGAAAATCTGAAAGGAAATGTAGAGTTTGACCATGTTCATTTCGGATATAACCCGGATAAGATCATCATCAATGATTTTTCTGCGAAAGTAAAAGAAGGACAGAAGATTGCGATCGTTGGTCCGACCGGAGCAGGAAAGACGACAATGATCAAGCTGCTAATGAGATTTTATGATGTAAATGATGGTTCGATAAAAATAGATGGACACGATATCCGGGATTTCAACCGCAGTGAATTAAGAGAAATGTTCGGAATGGTGCTTCAGGATACATGGCTGTTCCATGGCTCCATCCGTGAAAATATCCGTTATGGTAAACTGGATGCTACAGATGAAGAAGTGATCCAGGCTGCAAAGGCAGCACATGTGCATCGATTTGTAAAGACACTTCCAGGTGGATATGATATGGAACTGAACGAAGAAGCAAGCAACGTTTCCCAGGGACAGAAGCAGCTTCTGACGATTGCACGTGCAATCCTTGCAGATCCAAAGATCCTGATCCTGGATGAGGCGACAAGCTCTGTCGATACAAGAACAGAAGTACTGATTCAGAAAGCGATGGATAATCTGATGAAGGGAAGAACGAGCTTTGTGATCGCACACCGTCTGTCTACGATCCGTGATGCGGATCTGATTCTTGTTATGAAAGACGGAGATATCGTGGAGCAGGGAAATCATGAAGAACTTCTTGCAAAGGGTGGATTTTATGCAGATCTTTATAATTCCCAGTTTGAAAATGCCGGAGAATGTGCATAAAGATCAGATCAGTCTTGAGATGTAATGAGGGATAGTGATAAAATCTATCAGTAATGCAAGAGATACATTGGTAACTATTGACAGAAAAAAGATTAAGATTTAAACTTATAACAGTGTTACATGACACTGTTATAAGCTAGGAGGAGTCAGTGGCTAAGCAGGTAGAAGGTATTTCAGAAAAAGTAGAATTATGTGCAAAGAAAGAGTTCCTTGAAAAAGGCTATGTAGATGCATCACTGCGGACGATTGCTGCGGAGGCGGGAACGACGACCGGAACGATCTATTCCCGATATGGTGGAAAAGAAGGACTTTTTTCAGCAATCGTAGAACCGGTGGCAAAAGAGTTTACAGGGATATTTATCGGAGTTCAGGAAAAATTTCATGCGATAGAATCGGATCGGCAGGCAGTGAGTCTGGATGATTATGCGGAAGACGGAATGAAGCAGCTTGTGAAGTATATGTACGCTCATCTGGAAGAATTTCAGATCCTGGTGAAAAGCTCTTATGGTACAAGATTTCAGGATTTTGTGGAACATCTTGTAGAACTTGAGACAGATTATACTTATAAGTTCATGGAGGCGATCGGTCTGAGATTTAAGGATGGAAAGCCACTGACAAAGAATTTCATGCACATAATGAATAAAGCACTTTTTGAGAGCTTTTTTGAAGTGATCCGGCATGATATGTCAGAAGAGGAAGCATGGGAATATATAGAAATGCTTGAAAAGTATCACAGTGCCGGATGGAATATTATCTACGGAGAATGCTGTTCAATCAATGACTGATAACGCGATGAATGAAAAGGAAAATTTCATCGCGTTTTCCTTTTGATGCTGGTTAGTTGGAACTTATAAAAGTTCTAAAGGGCTAATTAATAATAAAAATGTCAAGGAGGGTTAGCAATGGCTAAACAAAAAGAAAAAAAGCAGACACCGGTCAGCCGGCTGATGGAGTATGCCGGAAGTTTTCAAT